>Ga0209526_10001535_pt1 | contig 15558 bp, 13 predicted proteins | sample JacPinW_OM2H0_M1_FD_188566 | JGI IMG/M metagenome (GOLD analysis project Ga0209526, IMG submission 188566) | Forest soil microbial communities from Algoma, Ontario, Canada - Jack Pine, Ontario site 1_JW_OM2H0_M1 (SPAdes) (version 2) | ecosystem: Environmental > Terrestrial > Soil > Boreal... | reverse complement strand
CGGGTATGGTCGGGAGGTCGCGATCATTCGTGAGAAAAGCTGTGCAGCCGGTTGCCAATGCCGCCACAAGCTGGAGAGAATCAGGCGTCTTGACTCCCGTTGCGGCTCTCAGCTGTGCGGCGGCACGCAGATGATCACGCGAAATTTCTGCAACGCGGACACCGCGACTCTGCGTGAGAAGTGCTTCATAGCGCCCGGCCAGCAGATGGTCTCCGGAACGGTAGGGAACGACCAAGACCTCGAGCAAGGTAAGCGCCGATGTAACCAACTCCTTACGGCCCTCATTCACTTCTCTGAAAAGTGGCTCAACCAGCGGAAGAAACTGGGGATGTTCTTCGATGAAGTAGATGAAGATGGCCGTGTCCACGCCCACAGGGGCACTGCCGAGATCGGCCATCAATCCCATGAGGCTCGTTCTCGCTCAACATGTTTCGATGGGTCAACTTCTCTCCAGTGCTCTTTGCCCAACCCCTTGAGATCAAGAATCGACAGGGATTTCGGCGTTTCAAGAGCATCGCTGAGAAGATGAGTAACCTCCTGAGCGACCGATCGGTGCTGGCGCTTCGCCCGAGCACGCAGCTTCTTGTAGAGAGAATCGGGAAAGTTCTTGATGTTCAGTACCGCCATATGTTTACTCCTAAACTCCTCCATAATGGAGGAACCTTCAGCGACGTGTCAAGGCCATTGACATGGCCTGTAACCGATAGGAAGTGCTTCTTCCTGCGGCTTCTTCTTGTTTCAGCGCGCCAAGATCGATCAACACCTCAATGTCGCGAAGCGCTGTTCGTGAGGACGCTTTCGTCAGCTTCATCCACTTTTCGCGGGTTAGTTTTCCTTCGAAGCCACTGAACAATCTGTTCAGAACTCTCTTCTGACGAGAATTCAGAGAGACATTCTTCTCTTTCAAGTTCAGCCAAAGCGATTCTTTTTCTAACGCACTGTTTGTAATGCGATTCGATTCCTCTATTGCTCGGTCCAGGCATTCGAGGAACCACGTCAGCCATTCGGTGATGTCGAGTGATCCAGACTGTGTCTTTTCCAAAACTTCGTAGTAGTTCCTTCGCTCTTCAAGAATTTGAGAGGACATGCTGTAGAAGCGTTGTGCGCTGCCATCCGATCTCGCGAGACACATCTCGGCGATGGCTCTTCCGATTCTTCCATTGCCATCCTCGAATGGGTGGATTGTGACAAAGCACAAATGCGCGATGGCGGCTTTCAAGAGAGGATCTTCCTGCTCATTGCTCTCAAACCATTTGAGGAATTCTCCCATTTCCGTATTGACCCTGGCCGCTGGTGGTGCCACATAGTGAACCTTGGGACGACCAATTGAACCTGAGACAACCTGCATTGGACCGTGGCTATCGTCCCGCCATGCGCCCACACGAAATTTATCGGCCGTCGTTCGGAGGCCTGGAAATAGGTGCGTGTGACAACCAAACAATCGTTCTTTTATAAGCGGCTCGTTGAATCTTTGTGTAGCGTCAAGCATCATTTCCCGTGCGGCGGTAAAAGATCTTCCTCGTAACAATCCCCTCACAAGCCTTTCTTTCAGCACCTTGCTAATCCGCAACTTGGATCGCCTCTTTCTTGGTGAGTATCGTCGCATTCGTAATGATGGGCTTGGCCCAGAAGCCAACGCTGAGAACACACCCAAACGTGAGATACAGGAAAGACATCCCAACACGTAAACCGAAGTAGTCCCCGAGACGACCAATGATGACCGGCACCACGGCACCGCCCATGATGCCGGTACACAGGATGCCTGCGAACGGGCCATGGAATTCCGAAACTGAATTCAATCCTAGGGAGACCAACACCGGCCACATGATGGATGCGAAAAGTCCGATCATCGGAAACGCTATCAGAGCCACATCTCGTGGGCCGAACAACGCGGCCGTTAGAGAGAGGATTGCCGCAACGCTGAAGCCAATCAGCACAAAGCGGCTGTCCAACACCTTCAATAGCAGCATGCCGAGAAAACAGCCTGCGGTGAGGAGTCCCCAGAACCAGGAAACGGTTGTGGCGCCAGTGGTATGCGGATCTGCTCCGTGATAGTTAGCAAGAAATTGCGATATCCAATCTGCAGTTCCCTGTTCGGATCCGACGTAGGCGAAAACGCATCCGAAAAAGAGCCAAACGGTCGGATTGCGCAGAAGCTTGCTGTACATGCTGAGAGTCCCAGCCTGCTCGTCTGCCTTGCGCTTGATCTTGGGAATGCGCACGAATAAAAGAACAACAACCATAAGCGCCGTGGAACCCGCAAAGATCCAGTACATGGAAGCCCAGGGAAGTTGTGGCGGGGTCAGCCGGCCAAGCGCGCGCAAAAAGAGCATGCCCTCCGGGTGTGGCTTGCCTAGGTTCTGCACAAGGTAGGAATAGATGCGCGGGCTCAGGAACGAAGCAGAACCAAAGATGAGCTGAGCAAAAGCGGAATTAAAGGCGAAGTGCTCCTCTCCGCCGGCTACGCGCAATAACGGATTGATCGCCACCTGAAGTGTTGCCATTCCCGCCCCCATCACGAATAGGGACAAAATGGCGACGCCATAAGCGGGATAAAGAGCAAAGCTCAGAGATCCAACCGTTCCAGCAAGAAAGGCGAGTATCATCACTGGCTTTTCACTGAAGCGCTCAACGAGGAAGCCTGCCGGAATGGACATCACGCCATAGGCTATAAAAAAGGAGAAGGGCAAGAACGCGGCAGCGCCCAGACTCACTTTGAAACTGCTGATTATGTCGGGCACGATCGGTCCAAGGATGTTCGTTAGTAGCGACATGACGAAGAAAATCAGAAAGACCAAGCCCACCATGTAACGATTTCGCGGCATCAGAAAATTCCCACCTCGCGGGGATTAGCAATCTATTCCGTCGTCGTCACCTTGGAGGCCAGCTCGAAGCGGCCAGGCTCGCGCCCCGCTTGCATGGCAAGGGCCAGCGTGATCATTTGGATCGGAAGAATCTCCATCAGGGGAATAAGATTCCGCGGGGTCTGAGGCAGGCGGAAAGCTGGCTGCGATGCGTCGTATCCCGCCAGTTCCGCTCGCCCCTCTTTTTGTTGAATATCTTCGAACAAGCGCGTATTAAGTGCCTTCGTTTTGGGATCGCCGGCGAAGACCAGAACAAAAATTTCTGCGCTCAACATTTCAAAAGGCCCGTGTCGGAACGCGGCACTGCTCATGCCCTCGGCGTGAAAGTGATCGGCTTCCTTCACAATCAGCGCTCCAGTGCCCACCGCGGCCAGCGATGCGCCGCGGCCCACGAGCAGGAGGTGGCGAATATCCCGCAGTTCTTTGCACAGACTTTGCACGTGGCTTTCCCAATCGGCAAGGTAGGCGGAGACGGCTGGCCCCGCATGTTGCAATTCTTTGTGCGTGCGATAGAGATCCCGTTGGCATAGCAAGTCTCCCAGCCAGCGCAGGGCCACGAGAGCCGTCACGTAGGTCTTGCACGATACGGAGAACTCTTCTCCTGCCCGCGTCAACACGACGGCATCCGCGCGCCGCGCCAACGGACTGCCTGGAGTATTTGTAACCGCGATTACGACCGAGCGGCGGCGATTCACTTGCAACAAGCGAATCATTTCCGCGCTACGACCGGATTGCGAAACCGCGACGATCAAGGTGCGTGGATCAAAGAAGCGGCTCTTGTAGTGCACCAGCTCCGAGGTTTCTACCATGACCGGAGTGAGGCCGTGATCCACAAGCTGGAGATTGAGAGAATGCAAGGCATGGAAAGAAGCACCCATGCCGGTCAGAACAATGCGCTTAAATTTCGCTTTGTTTACTTCCGTTGCGATAGTCTCTAGCTGCGAGGAATTCTCGAGCGCGCGCAGCGTTTCATCGAGGGCCCGCGGCTGATCCAGGATGTCACGAAAATACATACCTTCAATGATGGAGAGCCGGGCAAGCAAGTTAACCTCCGACCTGAGAAAACCGATGGTGCCAGACTCGCGCGGCGCCAATCAGCGCCGTGTTCGGGCCGAGCGAAGCCAAAGTTAGTACCGTTTTTTCAAAAGGCACCAGCCCACAATTCTGCCGAATTGTTTTTTGTATTCCGTCCCAGAAGAGCGGGGCACTCTTCATCACGCTGCCACCCAACACGATGGCCTCAGGTGCAAACAGCGTCACCAGGTTGGCCAATCCGAGCCCCAGATAGTTGGCCTCGCGTTCCACAGCCAGACGTGCCCACGGTTCACCTTGCTCTGCCAGTCTGCAGATTCGTTCGCCGGTGAGCTCCGGAAGATGCGAGTAGCCCTTCGGAGCGCTGCGCTGTAGCCACTCGACCATCGCAGGCCCACGGGCCAGAACTTCCCAACAGCCTCGCGCACCGCAGAAACACGGCGGCCCAGAAGAATCAAGAACGTGGTGGCCAATTTCCGGGTGGACTTGCTCGACACCACGATAAAGATGTCCATCGAGAATGATTCCTCCGCCGATGCCGGTTCCTACCGTTACATAAATGAGACTGCGTTTTCCTTTCCCTGCACCCCAGCCCGCTTCTCCAAGCGCCGCGGCATCGGCGTCGTTTTCCATGGCGACAGATACCTTGAAAATCTGCTCAAGTTCGCGAACAGGATTCTCCCTCTGCCAGCCGGGAAGAAAATTCACGTCACCGATTACGCCGCTGAAAGCATCAATCGGACCAGTGCATCCGAGGCCAATTCCAGAGATCTCCGCGCCGGCAGAAACAGCCGCCTCATTCAGGGCCTCGACGATGCGTTTTAAAGCCTTATGGAAACCTTGTGTGGCGTCCGTGGGAAACTCGATCGATGACAGAACATGTCCGTTTTCATCGACTCCACCCACTGCTATTTTCGTTCCGCCAATATCCACGCCAGCGATCATCTGGTCTCCGACATTCCTGAATGCTTTCCTACTTCCACTCCACCACGGCTCCAGAGTATGGCTGCAATTCCATTTTCCAACTCGCTCCCTGCATGGACAGGGAATGAGTTCTCTCCGGGGCAATGAGCGCGAGGGTATGGATCAGCAAGGTGGTGGTCACCGTTACTTTTTGTACCTGGGAACTATGATTTGTTAGCACCGCGTAGCCGCGGTGAGCGGCATATAATGCCGTGACTTCCACGGACGGCTGGTCCGTGCGGAACATCGATTTCAAGCCAGTCCAATCGCGGAAAGCCTGGTAAATGCGATGTGTATTTTCCGGCTTTTCGAAAACTGCTGACGCATTGGCTAAGTAAGCTTCCAGCGGGTAGGCAGAAAGCAGCGTCTTGCCGGAACCGAGCGCATTCGCCACTAACGCAGGGCGCCCCTCCTGATCTACGGCGATCACTGTCCCGCCTTTCAGTTCGAGGAGCGCACCCCAGTACCTTGGACCTGAAGGCACCGAGTAATGAAAACTATCGCCAGGTTTCAGCTCGCCGAAGGGCGCAATGATTTTCAGCGTCACCTCCTCGACCGGGGCGGCATCGGCGAGACGCGCGCCAAAGAGCGATTCCGCCTCGGGAATTGCCGCGTCCGCACTAACGGAAGCATAGAGAAAACCTCCTGCTGTCACATACTGACGGGCCTTCTCCCAAAAGTCGGAATGCACGTGGACGAGAACGGAGTTCGTGCTTGTGAGGGGTGACGGCATCAAGAGCATGGGGCGCTTGGCCCAGTCGCCGTATTCGCGCGGAAAATCGGCCTTCAACCCTGAACGGCGCGCGAGGATAAATGAGCTGAGCCACGCACTCCGCAACCATTGGTTTTCCTCACCGGCTTCGTGCTGCTTACCGGACATCGCATCTCCATCCGTTTGCGAAATGTAAGGTGTGATCTCTGGCCCATTCAAACCAAGATGAGAGAAGTCTCCGTGGGGCTTGGACCATTCATCCGGCACGATGATGCCAGCGTCGGCGGTGGCAGGTTCAACGCCTGTTAAATCCATCTGTGCAACGACCTGCTCGAACCGCTTAAATTCAGTCCCTTGCGGACGATCTTTTCGGTCCCAGGTGGTCAATCCAAATTGTGTTTCATGGGGCGAGCGCAGGTACGGCACTTTATGAAACTGTTCGGGAGCCGCATCTGTATAGCACCAAAGTAAGAATCCATTGGCCCCCGCGCCAAGGCTGGAGTACAGGCTGGTGCGGTCAAACGCAGCGACTCGCTCGGGCGCGTATTGAGCGGAAGAAGCGCCCATCTCCTGGACCATCACAGCACGTCCAGCGCTTCCAGATAGTGCCGTTTGATAGGCGGCGCCGTAAGTTCCCCGTTCGGACAGCATCGCATCAGGAAACAGACTGGGGGCGTAGATCGTGTAAGGATGAACACTGAAAAAATCTACTTCCTTTGCGATATTGTCAGGCCGGAAAGGTCCGTGGTCGATATCTTCCTGACTGGTTCCGACAACGATGGGATGCTGTGTGTCGTAACGCCGAATGGCTCCGGCGATCAGTCGAGTCCAGTTGATCGCCATCGCGTCCGTCGTTTGTCCTTGCGCGATCCAGAATGGAGGCTCGTCAGTAAGATCCCATGCCAGGATCGCGCTCTCTTCCGCGTAGCGTTTGCCAAACTCGGCGGCATGATTAGTCTCCAGCCGCAACATTTCAGGATCGGCATGGGGATGACGCCCGTGCCGCCAGGAAACATCCCAGTAGGCTTCTCCAACTTCTCCTCCTATGAAAAGACTGGGGTGCAGGTAAATCCGAAACTTGTGTGCGAGCGAGATTAGATAATCGAGTTGCTGAAAAGCCACGGGATTGTAATCGCCTGGGCGCGGCTCAAACCACGCCCACATCAGATCGAAGCGAACTGTATTGAAGCCAAGCTCGTGCATTTTGGCAAAGTCGGCTTCAATATCTTTCGGGTCCCATTGTAGCGGCCAGTACATGGCGGCTTTGGCGGGTACCCAGTGAGCTCCAACGGGGAGGAATCGCTTTCCATTGGCCGAGAAGTAGGTCCCTTCCAACCTGACTTTTTCCAGTTTTGCCGTTGCGGCTTGAACAGGCTCTTCCGCAATCCCTGAAAGTGGCGCGAGCATCAAGACACAAGCAATGACTACTGTTGCATGCCACCGAACTACATCCTTCACTGTTCCCTCCTGCAATCCTAGTCTGCGGCGGCGCTCAGAATGTCAGCTTGAGCGCAAGCTGTATCTGTCGTGAAGAGTGTACGGTACTTGAGATGGAGCCTGCTCCCGAGGTGTCCACTTGAAAGTTGGGATCTCCGAACTGTGGGGTGTTGAAAAGATTGAAGAATTCTGCTCGCAGTTGCAGGTTCATCCTTTCGGTAAACCTGAAATCCTTGAACACGGAAAAATCTACGTTGTATTGCGCCGGACCGCGCAGGATGCCACGCCCCGCGTTGCCAAACCTGGTAGCGGTTTGTGTGACTCCGGCTACAACAGCCGCAGGTGGAAGGGCGAATGCGGCGGGATTGTACCAGCACTGAAGTGACTGCGCATTCGACGGGCACGGACTCGGGTTGGTGGTGTTGAAGGCGGTGCCGTTGAATCCAAGGGTCGTCAGCTTGGAGAAGTCGTTCGGGTTGCCGACGATGTCGGGCCGCGGCCCTCCGGAACCCGTGTTAGTGGGATCACTCGACAAGTACGGAGTGAACGACCGGCCCGAGTACAACGCGACAATGCCGTTCAACTGCCAGCCTTCCGCAACCCAGCGAGAGGGTCCGCTTCCCTTGAAAAACCGCTGCCCTGGCCCAAACGGCAACTGATACGACCACGCCGAAGTGAACTGATGACGGTAGTCGGGCTCTGTATTTCCGCGCTCTGCCTTCATGTTGTGGGTATTCTGTGGCTCAAGAGCGGTCCCAACAGTCTCGTCCTCCGCGGACTGCCCTATCGTGTGTTGATAAGTATAACTGTTCAACATGCTCCAGTTTGCAGAGAAGCGTTTTTCAAATCGCACCTGCAAACCGTGAGTGATCGAGCTGAGGTCGTGGCCCTCGGTGCGGATGGCGGCGATGTTGGGAACGGTATTGAAATAAGGACGACCAGTGTTCGTCGGGAGTCCATTCGGATCCAACTGGAAATTCGAGTCTGCAGGTTGTAGAGGTTGGTTAAGATTTCTCAAGTAGGTCAGATGAACACCATGCGTGCCCACATATGCCACCTGCAGCACTGTGTCCTTTATCAGCTCGCGTTCCACGTTTAAGTTCCACTCTTCGATGTAGGTAGTTGGGTTGTGGAAAAACGCGGCGCTGGCTCTGCCGCTGGGCTGATTCAAGGTCGGGAACGGTAGAGCAGCGGGGAATCCGCTGGAAAGAATCATTGCTGGCGTCGTCGACGAACGAGGTACTAGGATGGTTTGACTGCCAAAGAGTCCCGTCGGATTGTACGCAAGTTCCGCGTCGTTCTGGTTCGCTTGCAGATCATAGAAAATGCCGTAGCCGCCGCGAAGCACTGTTTTGCCGTCGTTCCAGGGAGTGTAGGCAAAACCGATGCGCGGGGCGAAGTTCTTCAGATTGGCGGCGACATTCCCCGAACGGCTCACACCCGGCATTCCCGGAGCGACGAACTTGCCAGTAGTGAAATCAAAATTCGCTAGCCGATTGTGCTGCTCCACCATTGGAGTGTAGATGTCATACCGCAAGCCCAGGTTCAGCGTGACTTTTGGTGAGATACGGAAGTCATCCATCCAGTAGGTACCGAACTCCCACCAACTCATACCGAAAGCCCCTTTTTGCCCGTCGCGGGAAGCACTGGACACATAGCCAATCAGAAAGTCTGCCAAGGCGTTGCCAGTAAACTGCCCGTTGAAGCTCAAGTCGCCTCTCGGATTTTGCGTCTGGAAGAAACCGTGTTGCCGCCGGCGGAGATCTCCGCCCATTTTGAAAATGTGCCGTCCGTGCGTGTACGTGAACGAATCCAGGAGCTGGTAGTTGTTCTCCCGGAGGTTTTCTGGGAAGAAATCCTGGTTCCCCAAGGAATTCAACCCCGAATTGATCATGATATTGGGCAATCCACCTGTTGCGGGATTATTGGGATCGTTGATTCCAGGAATCCCGAGCTGGGTCGCGATCGGCTGACCGGTGAAAAACGGTATGGCTCCGACCACATACCGCATGTAGCCAATTTTCAGCTCATTGGTTTTCGTGGCAGAAAATGCATGTACATCGCTGAGGCCGACCGCTAAAGACTTATTATTAATGTTCCCTGAAAATAGGCCTCCCCCAGCCATACCTGGAAACGGATCGGGACGCACGGCAGTTACGTTGCCGTAGCTAAACGTCGCGAAAAAGCTATCGCGGGAACCTAGTTGGTGATCGAGGCGAACATCGAAGGAATTCTGATTGTTTTCGCGGATTGGATTGAACAAAAAGTTGTTGGCTGTTCCGGCGCCGGGTATAGGGGCTGGATAGAGATTCGCGATATTCATTGCGGCTGAGTCCAAGCAGGAATGACCCGGGGGCTGAGGACATGCAGGAATCTTGTTCCCCGGAAAGGGCGTGCCGTTCAAGGGATCGATAATTTGCTGTCCAGGCAGCAGGTCCGAGAAGTCTCCTTTACGCTCCGCGAGTGAAGGCACGGTTGAAATATTCGTCTGCGATTCGCGGATTCGTGTTCCTTGGTAATCCGCAAAGAAGAATGTCTTGTCCTTGATGATGGGGCCACCCAGCGTGGCTCCAAACTGGTTCTGTTTAAATGGTGGAATCGGCCTGGTGGGATCATCAAAATAGTTCTTGGCATCTAAGGCGGAGTTGCGCAGAAATTCGAACCCGCTGCCGTGAAAATCGTTTGTGCCTGACTTGAGAACGATGTTCACCACCACTCCGCCCTTCCCGATGTCAGCACCAAAGTTATTGGTCTGCACCTTAAATTCCTGGATGGCATCTACCGGAGGTTGGATCACCTCGAAACCGATTTGCTGTTCGTTGTTGTCAAATCCATTCAGCAAGAAATTGTTGTTCGTGGCCATCAGGCCGTTGGCCTGAATCGCACCGTTCCCGCGCTCATTCTCAGGAATCCCACCCTGCTGCACGATGCCAGCAGGTCCCTGGTTGACGCCGGGACTGAGATAGGCGAGCTGAATAAAGTTTCTCCCATTCAAAGGGAGGTCGTGGACGCGGCTCTCTTCAATCACCTGCCCCAACGAAGAAGTTTGGGATTCGACGAGCGGTGCCGCCGCACTCACTTCTATAGTTTCGGTCACCGCACCGACCGCAAGCTGGATGTCGACTCGTACGACCTGATTGACGTCGAGCTTGAAATTCGGTTGAACCGCCTTCTTGAATCCGGGATGCTCTACCTCAACCGAGTAGGTGCCCGGTTTCAAACCGGTCACTACGTACTCGCCTGATTCTCCTGTGGTCGCGACAGCAGCGAGATTGGTCGAGGTGTTGATCACTCTTACCAGGGCGCTTTCGACGGATGCACCCGAGTTGTCACGGATGGTTCCCACGACCTTTCCTGAGTCAACCTGTGCAGCGACGCGGTCTGGCTGAAACAGAAGAAGTGTTGGAATGAGCAGGAGTAGGAAGCGGAAATGCTGGCTCGTAACGCACAAACGGCTCATTCTATTCATGTAATGTTCGCCCCTGAACGGCAGACTCTGTTGCATGCGAGGAACAACATATGTGTAGATGATGTCAAGCAGAATTTTCTAGGAAGTTTAGCTGAAGCCTTCGTTGTTTCTCTAAAATCATGTACGTAAACACTTTATCTATTATTTGCATCTTGCAAGGCTATTCGGATTTTATCCCCTACTTGAAGCATAGCTACATAGTATGTTATGTATTCACCTAGGTGTATTTATGAACTCTCCGCGTGCTATTGGCTTGGTATTAGACCCGGCCAGCTACATACCTTATTATGAGCAGATCGTCTCGCAGGTTCGGGACTGGATCCTTCAGAAGAAGTTGGTGGAAGGTCAGGTGTTTCACTCAGAGGGTGAGATCGCGAAAGAACTCTCGATAAGTAAGATGCCGGTCAGACAAGCCTTCCAGAAACTGCGGTCGGAAGGATTGCTCGTCATAGTCAAGGGCAAGCGCCCTGTCGTCGGCTCGGGAAGAGTACCGTGGAATTTTCAGCAACTTCGCGGCTTTAGTGAAGAAATGCGGCGGAGAGGGCTCACTCCGTCAGCCAAGATACTTAGCATCGAGTTGCAGGAACCTACACCTGAAGTGTGCCAGGAACTCGGATTGACTCAGGGTGAGCGAGTATATTGTCTGAAAAGACTGCGCTACGTGAATGAAGACCCTGTTGCACTGGTCACCAGCTACCTGCCCGCAAGGATTTTTTCTGGGATTGAAAACCAGGACCTCGCTGGTCAATCGCTGTATCGAATCTTCGAAGAAGTCTTCAAACGGAAACTGAAAAGGGCAGAGGAGAGTATCGGGGCAACCGTGGCAGGTGAAGAGCAATCACGGATCCTGTCGACACAGGTAGGTAGCCCTTTGCTGCTCATCAAGGAAACAACCGTAGACTCCCAAGACATTCCCATCGAGTACAGCATTTCACTCCTGCGCGGTGACCGTTATACCGCATCGGTGATCTCAGTGCGTACTCCGGACATTGCCCCGTCGAACCAGTCCTTTCGATTCCGTTCGATGCACACCGCGATTAGACAGCCGCCGCGAATCTGATGGGCCTGCCCCGCTCGTGAGGAAGAGATTTTTCGGAGACGTATTACCCCCGTCAATCGCGAACCGAAATGGGTTTCCACACACGGCCAGACCGTTCTTTTGTGCTTTTCCATGCCCGTTGCGGGGGCGTTGTCATCGGCAAAAGATGCCAAGGTTGAAGTTGGCGGTTATGCGTTGGCAATCGCTATTGGTCTAGCACTGGGATTAGGTTGTGCTTGGCTGATGCGGAGGGTTGGCAAGAAGGTTCTTGTCCGCACCGAGCAATATCCGCAATCACGCCGCGAGTGGATTGCGGTTGGACTGGCACTCGGAGCATTAGTAGCGTCGGCGGCGCTGCGGTTCGTGCCCTTGCTCAATGGCGTTCATGGGCCTTAGTCGGTTATCGGAGAAGTGGTCGGATGGATTGCCAAGCAAACTGTGCTCGCAAGGAGCAGGGAGTGGTGAGCGACGACGCGAACGAATGGGAGGCTTATAAAAGCCTGAAGCGAAAATTCTTTTTGATGTGGTTGTTTTATCTCCCCGCGTGCTTCGCCACCTTTTTAATCTCAGCGCGTATTTTCGGAAAAGGTTTAGCCGCTTCAATGCTCGTCCCCGCCGTTGTAGCACTGATTTGGGTCGGCCTCGTCCTACATTGGCTGTTCGACTCAGAGCATGGAAATGCCCTAGGAGTGCGTTAATCACTGTGCGATCTTCCCTGGAACAAGCCTCCACTAGCGCTCGTATTGACGAGTGGAGGGAACATGAACATCACGTTGCGTTGTCTAAGAGGCAGTTTCCTAGCTTTGACGCTGATCAGCGCGGCTGTTGCTACCCCGAATGATGAAGTTGTCTGCCGTCAGCAGTTTAAGACTCAGAACAACTGTTATCGCGTTTACAAGCCAGCCAATCCTGCTCTGGGTCTCGTCGTAATGCTCCCGTATTACGGCTCAGATGCAAATGAGTTCTCGGCTGCCGCGCTGCCGACACTGCTCGCAAAGAAGAATGTAGCCACGATGGTAGTTAGCGCAAGCGGCTACATGAAGGACGATGAATTGGTGACACTCAAGAGTCTAATTGAAGAAGTTGCTCGGGACCTGAACATTCCTCCCAAGAGCTTAGTAATCGGAGGCATCTCTGCTGGAGGTACGGGTGCGGTCCGATACTCCGAATACTGCATTTCCGGTCACTGTGATGCGCGTTCCAGACCCGTCGCTATTTTCTCTGTGGATGCGCCCTTGGATTTTGAAGGATTCTGGCACAGACAGAAATTGAACTTGCGGCGCGGCGATCCGAAATCTTCCTTGGAAGAATCTCAAGCGATTCTGGACGCATTGCGTTCCGCAATGGGCGGTTCGCCAGGTCAGGACCGACAGCTCTATCGCAGCCGGTCGCCATTCCTAGCCTCAGAAAAGGATGGAGGGAATGCCCGCTGGCTGAAGAACGTGCCCATTCGACTCTATACCGAGCCGGATGTTGTTTGGATGATTGGAAATATTGGGCACGACTACTACACCATAAACGCCGTGGACCAAGCGGCCTTGGTTTTGCAACTACGAGCGTTCGGCAACACAAGGGCCGACCTAGTCACGACAACAGGCAAGGGTTTTAGACCTCCAGGGACACGTAACCCGCATTCTTGGACAATCGTTGATGAGCCGGAACTCGCGGGCTGGATTGCCAAGTGTATTCAGCCATAAACAGGCATCCCGAATGGATGGCTGAAAAGTTGCGATGGGCCGGGCAGTTCCTGTGTAGTCGCGAAACCGGACCGTTATCTGTCTTTTATCGGAAAGTCTTGTCCCGCCACAAAGGATGATGGCTTCGTTGCTTTCCGCGCCGTCAATGAGATAATCACTCCGCGAAAGCAGACGACAGACCGGGTGTTCTAGGACCAGCCCAATCGAATCTTAAAGAAGGGGACTGAAAACCTTATGAAGATACCTTTTAGAATGGCACTACTGGGGGGAGTATTGCTCCTCGTCATTGTGATGGCACTCGCTATCGACCATCCCGCGCTGGTGGTATTCACTAACGATTCTGGTAAATGGGTAGATTGTCCAGGTATGCCATCTGGCTGCCAAATGCTCAAACTTTATGGAGACGTTACTACTCCAGGAGAGTTCGCCGTGCGTTTCAAATACCAAGCGAAGTATAGGATTGGCCCGCATACTCATGCCGTTGACGAACACGCCACCGTAATATCCGGGGGCCCATTCCATGTGGCAGTCGGAGACACGTTCGATGAGGGTGCGCCATCGGGACAGACACTGCGGGCCAACGACCTCATCGTCGTTCCTGCCGGGATTCATCATTTCGCCTGGATGGACGGCGAAACCATTTTGCAGGTAAATGGCATCGGCCCATTCAAACGAAACTTTCTCAATCCGACTGATAACTCCACCGGAATTCCAAAATAAAAGTCTACCACTGCGCCGTTTATACGCGATCACGCGGGCCGTCTTTGCACGTTTCGTGATTTGGCTCGTAACGGTCCGAATTCTGCAGAACCGGGCATAGGTCTCGACAGTCCGGTGGGTGCGAATCGCCCAAATCACCTTTCAACTCCTGATAAGTTCGGCCCAGTACCCACATGGACGATTTCGGCGTTTAATCAGACTTGGCCCGCGAGCTTTTTCTCTTCGGCTCAAACCGGACATTCTCATTTTGCAGCGACAAACTTTTTCTCTTCGTTGACTTATCTCCCACTACCGCATTATCGAAAAGCTCGGTGGTGGCGGGATGGGTGTTGTCTACGAAGCTGAAGACCTCAGCCTCGGGCGTCACGTTGCACTCAAGTTTCTACCTGAAGGCATGGCGAAAGACCCACAAGCACTCGAACGCTTCCGGCACACACTCTTGACCCCGTGAACAGTCTCGTCTTTTCCAACTTTGCGGGTGCCTATCTTCCTTTGAATCAGGTAGACGAAGCCGAGGCCGCCGCGCGAGAAGCCCTTGCAAGTAGCCTTGATTCTTCTGACCTGCGCTTCCATCTTTATCAGCTCGCTTTCCTCAAAAACGACGTCTCCGGAATGGCCAAGCAAGTTGCTTGGGCTGCGGGCAAGCCGGGCGTGGAAGATTTGTTTTTGTACGGCGAGGCCAGCACCGCCGCGTATTTCGGCTTGCTGACGAAAGCGCGCGAGTTTTCGCGTGCGGCGGTCACTTCGGCCGGGCGCGCTGACGAAAAGGAAGTGGCGGCAACCTATGAAGCTGATGCAGCGGTTCGCGAAGCTCTATTTGGCAATGCAGCGGAAGCGAAAAACAGGGTCATCAAGGCCTTTGCGTTATCTCATGGCCGGGACATGCAATTCGCCGCGGCGCTGGCCTCGGCCATCGCGCAGGACAACGCGCGGGCGGAGCAACTCGCCGCCGATTTGGCTAAACGCCTTCCTGAAGACACGGTCGTGAACGGCAACTACCTCCCCGCAGTTCACGCCTGGCTGGGCCTTCATCGAAAGGATCCGTCCGGAGCCTTGGAGGCACTGCGCTCTTCTTCTTCGTACGAATTCGCGCTCCCCTACAGCACGGCAACCTTCGCTCTGCATCCCGTCTACGCGCGAGGCCAAGCCTATCTAGCCGGGGACCAGGGACGCGAGGCTGCCGTCGAGTTCCAGAAGATCGTCGATCATCGTGGAATTGTCGTCAATGAAGCCATAGGAGCACTCGCCGCATCTTGGTCTCGCCCGCGCCTACGTGTTGCAGGGCGACACCCCCAAAGCCCGCGCCGCCTATCAGGATTTCCTCGCGCTTTGGAAGGACGCCGACCCTGACATTCCAGTCCTCATCTCTGCCAAGTCCGAATACGCAAAGCTCCATTAGTTCCTAGGCGGCTTAGAGGAACATGCTCGGGGAATCCCTCCTGGTTCTCAGTGGACGATTAGTCGTGCCAGCTCAACCGGTCGATGCAACACCATCTAATCAGTTGACCCGACAATACTTCCCCCTCGAGAACCGATCTGTCGGGCTGTACTCAATCAGAATCTAGCCAGGGTAGTGTCCGTTTGATTCAACGCTCGCGAACGATTTTAGCTTTTGAGACTCCTGC
>Ga0209526_10001533_pt1 | contig 15560 bp, 18 predicted proteins | sample JacPinW_OM2H0_M1_FD_188566 | JGI IMG/M metagenome (GOLD analysis project Ga0209526, IMG submission 188566) | Forest soil microbial communities from Algoma, Ontario, Canada - Jack Pine, Ontario site 1_JW_OM2H0_M1 (SPAdes) (version 2) | ecosystem: Environmental > Terrestrial > Soil > Boreal... | reverse complement strand
GAGCCGGTCCCCTCGCCGCCGCCGCCGCCGGCTCCCTGGACGCCGCGCAAGGCCCCCAAGGGCCCGGATCTGCTGCTCGACTCCGTGAAGGAGCAGCTCTCGCACCCGCTGCGGTTGGCGAGAGAAGCGTTGGAATCGAACGGCGAGGCGCTGAAGCTCCTCGGCCAGGTCTTCAGCGGCTTCAAGCCGCTGGTCGACGTCGTCTCCATGGGCCTCGCGCCCGAGTCTGCCCTCAACGTCCCGATCGGGCCCCACCGCCGGTTCGAGATGCTCGAGCTGCCGCTCGCCAAGCTGAAGGCGGTGCGCGCCAAGAGGCGCGGAACGGTGAACGACATCCTTCTCGCCACGGTGGCCGGCGGGCTGCGGAGCTGGCTCACCTCGCGCGGCGAACCGCCCGCATCCGACCTGCGCGTGCTGGTGCCCGTCAGCATGCGGACCCGGAAGGAGCGGGGGACGTACGGCAACCAGGTGTCGGCGGTCTTCTGCCCGCTGCCCCTGACGGAGCCGGATCCGGTGCAGCGGCTCCGGAAGGTGCACGACGCAATGATGGTGGTGAAGAAGAGCGGAGCAGCGGTCGGCGCGCACACGCTCTCGCGCCTGGGCGACTTCGCTCCGCCCCAGCTCCTCGCCCAGGCAGCGCGCCTGCAAGCGGTCTCGCGGATGTTCAACCTGGTGGTGACCAACGTCCCGGGGCCGCAGTTCCCGCTGTATCTTTTGGCAAAGCGGATGCTGCACTGCTTTCCCCAGGTGCCGCTGGCGGCGCATCAGGCGCTGGGAATTGCCCTGCTCAGCTACGACGGCAAGGTCGGGGTGGGGCTGCTCGGGGACGCCGAGGCCGCCCGCGATCTCCCGGAGCTGGCAAAGGCGATGGACGCCTCGCTGGAAGAGCTGCATGCCGCTGGTTGATCGCGGACGGCATTCCATCCACTACGAATCCATCGGCGACCCGGCGAAGCCGCCGGTATTGCTGATCATGGGCCTCGCGGTCTCGTCGCGCGCCTGGGATCGGCTGCCGGCGCTGCTCGCGCGCGACTTTCACGTGCTGGTGTTCGACAACCGCGGCACGGGCAGGTCGGCGCGGGCCGGTTTCGCCTACCGGATGCGCGATCTGGCGGACGATGCGGCGGCAGTGATCGAGGCCGCGGGACTGAGCTCCGCGCACGTCTTCGGCATCTCCATGGGTGGAATGATCGCCCAGGAGCTCGCCATCCGTCGCCCGGAGCGGGTACGCACCCTCGCGCTCGGGTGCACGATCGCGTCCTGGCGGAAGGGGACCGCTCCGTCGTTGGGGACGAAGCTCGACCTGCTCCTGCTGAACCTCGGCTTCGTCACGCCCGCGCGCATCTCCCGCGTCCTGGTCTCGGCCGAGTGGCACAGCGCGCATCCGGAGAGCGCGCTCCAGTGGATGCGGCGCGCGGAGCGGACCGCGCTGCGGTTCGCCACGGCCCAGGTGCTCGCCATCGCGCGGCACCACACCCTGGGCCGTCTGGCGGAGATCCGCGCGCCGACCCTGGTGCTGACAGGCGGCGCCGACAAGCTCGTCCCTCCGGTGAACTCCGAGGTGCTGGCGCGCAACATCCCGGGCGCCCGCCTGTTGGTCCTGCCGCGGGCGGGCCACGTCTTTCCGCTCGAGCGTGAGGAGGAGACGGTGCGCGCGCTCCGCGAGCACTTCGGCGCGCGCTGAAATCCGTTCAGAAGTAGACGCCCTCGATCGTGTACTCCAGGGGCCCGCGTGGGCGCTCCACGGTTACCTCCTCGCCCGCGGACTTTCCCAGCAGCGCGCGGCCGAGCGGAGACTCGACGCTGACCGCGCCGTGCGTCGGGTCCGCATGGTCAGGCGTGACGAGGCGATACTCAGCCTGGTGCCCGTCCGGGTCGGACAGCTTCACCCGCGCGCCCAGCCGCGCCTTGCCCTCTCCGCGCAGCTGCTCGATGGGAGCCGTTTCGGGGGGCGGCGCCTTCGGGCGCTGCGGCACCACCACCTCGGGAGTCAGGTCATCTTCCTTCGTGAAGGCTTTCGACACCCCCCTACGGTAGCGCCCGGACGTCCACTGATCTAGGGTCCGCCACCATGACCACCCCGGCCCCCGTCGACGACAAGGCGATCGAGAAGGCCCTCGCCCACTACGCCTCCCACCAGGCTGAATACCTGGAGGAGCTGAAGAAGCTGGTCCGGATCCCCAGCGTCTCGTTCGACGGATTCGACAGGCAGCAAGTGCGGCGCAGCGCGGAGGGCACCTGCGACCTGATGCGCCGCAAGGGCCTGCAGAACGTGCAGATGCTGGAGATGCCCGGCGCCCACCCCTACGCGTACGGCGAGTGGACCCAGGCCAAGGGCCGCCCGACCCTGCTCCTCTATGCGCACCACGACGTGCAGCCCACCGGCGAGAAGGAGAAGTGGGGCCAGCCGGATCCGTTCGAGCCCGTGGAGCGGAACGGCCGGCTCTTCGCGCGCGGCGCCGCGGACGACAAGGCGGGGATCCTGGTGCACATCGCCGCGATCGATTCCTGGCTGAAGGCGCACGGGTCGCTGCCGGTGAACGTAAAGATGATCGTCGAGGGCGAGGAGGAGTCCGGCTCCGGATCGCTGCCCGCATTCCTCAAGAAGCATCGCGATCTGCTACAGGCGGACGCGATCGTGCTCACCGATACGGCGAACTTCGACACCGGCCTGCCATCCATCACCACCGCGCTGCGCGGCATCGTCACCGTACAGGTGGAGGTGAAGGGGTTGAAGCAACCCGTGCACAGCGGCATGTGGGGCGGCCCGGTGCCCGACCCCGCGATGGCGCTCGCGAAGATCCTCGCCAGGCTGGTCAAGGACGACGGGAGCATCAACCTGCCCGGCATCTACGACAAGGTCCGCCCGCTGACCGCTGAAGAGAAGAAGTCGCTGGCGGCGCTCCCGACCAGCGACGAGCTGTTCCGCAAACAGGCCGGGATGCTTCCCGGAACTCAGCTCCTCGGCAGCCGTCCACCCTGGGAGATGAACTGGCGGCAGCCGTCGCTCGCCATCAATGCCGTCCAGGCCAGCTCCCGCAAGGACGCGCGCAACATCATCGTCGAGAGCGCATGGGCGCGCGTGGGCGTCCGCACGGTCCCGGACATGGACGGGAAGGAGGTCCGGCAGAAGCTGATCGCGGCCCTCGAGCAGGACCCGCCTTGGGGCGTCACCGTCGAGGTCACCCCGGAGGGCGACGGCGGCTGGTGGTACACGAAAGGCGATGCCCCCGCGTTCCGCGCCGCCCGCAAGGCGCTGCGCGACGGCTACGGGAAGGAGGCGGTGACCATCGGCTGCGGCGGGTCGATCCCATTCGTCGAACCGTTCTCGCGGGAGCTGGGCGGCGTCCCGGCGCTTCTGATCGGCGTCGAGGACCCGTACACCAACGCGCACTCCGAGAACGAGAGCCTCCACCTGGGCGACTTCAGCCGGGCGACACAGAGCGCCATCCGCTTCTATGCGGAGCTGGTGCGGGCAGCCTGAGACCCACAACGCTGCTTCAGCGGTAGACCCGGACGGGCTCGCCCTTGCGGCCTTCTTCCCGCAGCGGCGTCCCCATGCGGGCGGTGGCCGGCCCGACGAAATAGGTCAGGCCCCGCACCGGCGAGCTCCTGCGGTAGCGAGCCTTGATCATCTCCTGCAGCTCGCGCACCGCCCGCAGGAACGGGACCGGCTTGCCGCCGGTGCGCGCGTTGTCGCCCGCCGCCTCGGTCTCCGCCCAGAAGTACCCGGAGCGGAGCTCTCCTTCGTCGTCGGGCAGCGAGCGGAGAAAATAGATCACCGGCGAGGCGACCTCGTCGATCTTCCACCTCCCCCGCTCCTTGCCCCTCTTGATGGGATACCCGATCACGTCTCCGGCCGCGAGATAGTACGCGGGCGCGGACAGCTCGGTCTCCGCGGCGACCAGCGGGGCCGAGAACCCGGCCTCGGTGAACACCGGCCAGAGCTCCAGGCGCAGCGGTTCGAGCCGGCGCAACAGCTCGCCCTCGTCCTCCGCCGACATGAAGAAACGGATCTCGAGCGCCAACTCCTACCCCTTGGTGGGCGGGAACTGGCCGTGCGTCTGCGCGGTCTCGAAGAGGCGCGCCACGTCTTCCTCGGAAAGGTCGAACATGGCCTGAAGGTGCTTGAGGATGTTCAGCTCGGCCAGCGGTGTCCTGCCGTCGACCACCATGACGGAGGCGGCCAGACCGAACGCCAGCTCCCGCGAGGCCTTGTCCGGGAGGCGATCGACGATCGAAGGCACGATGTGCTCGAGGCTGTGCGCTTCGGCCACGCGCCGGGCCGCGTGCTCGATGGCGACCTTCAGGTCGTCGGCGTGGATGCCGTGAAACTCGGGCCGTTCGAAGACGCGGCGATAGATCTCCTGCAGCTCGACCTTGTCCACGGCGCCGTCCGCGGCGGCGGCGAGAATCATGGTCTCGAACAGCGCCGCCTGCCGGGTAGAATCGCCAAATTGCACATTGGTCGTGGTCATCGCAGCCTCGGGCGCAGTTTCCCAAGCGCCGGTCCGGATGTCCACCGCGACCGGATGTGGTACGGAGCGCGCATGCGCCGGAGCGGTCGGCTGGGGTGGGCGTGGATGGGCGTCGGTCTGGCGATCGTCTGTATCGCTTGCAAGGCGTCAGCTCCACCCAGGCCGGCTCCGGCCCGCGCTCCGGAGCAGGCCCCGCCGCGCAACCCGGCGCCCCCGCTGCCGTCGTTCGCGCCGCAGCCCGCCAATCGCTTGGTGGACGTGAACGGAATCGCGGTGCTGGCGCTCGCCGCGCCACAGTTCGCCAGCCTCCCCCGCGACCAGCGCCTCGTCGCTCATTTCGCGGCGCGGGCCGCGGCCGCGGGAGACCCGGTCGCCGTCGAGCAAGGCTACCGCCACAACCTGACGGTCATCCGCTTGCTGCGCGGCATTCTCACCCGGCCTCAGGTCGTGCCCGCTGCGCTGCTGGGGCGCATCCGCGCCTTCGCGCGCCTCGTCTATCTCAACCACGGGCTCCACGACGCGGAAACGGGGCGGAAGCAGCGACCGGGCTTTACCGCCGCGGAGCTGCGCACGGCCGCGCTTGGCGCCGCCGCGGCGGGCGCGGATCTGGGGCTCCCCGGCAGGAATTTGGAGTACGCGCTGCGCGCCCTGGATGGTCCGCTGTTCGATCCCCGCGTCGACGCGCAGCGCACGGTGCACGGCGCCGACCTGACGGCGAGCGCCGTCAACTTCTACGAGGGCGTCACCTTGCGGGATCTGGAGTCGTTTCCGGAGCGGGCGCCGCTCCAGTCGCGGCTGGTGAAGCAGGGGGGCGTGGTCTCCGAGCGAATCTATCGCCTGCCGGCCGCCGCGGATGCGCTCGATCGCGCCCTGCCCTGGAGCGCGCCGCCGCAGCGCGCGGTGTTCGAAGCGCTTTCCGCGTTCTTCCGCTCGGGCGACTCCGCGCCCTTCGAGGCGGCGCAGCATGCGTGGGCCGAGGCGCTCGGGCCCGTGGACGCCTTCGCGGGCTTCATCGACACCAGCGCCGATCCCCGCGGGCGCAAGGCGCTGTTCAGCGGCGTGGTGGGGATGGCCGACCCCGAACGCACGGCAGTGCTCGACCGCCTGCGGCTTCGCAACGCGGGCGAAGCGCTCCTCCTCCTCGCGTCCGCTGGAGCTGCGCGGCCGCCGCGGCGTTACGCGCTCACGCTGGAGACGAAGAGCGCGCTGTTCGCGGCACCGCTCGAGGCAGCCGCGCAGCTCCGCGGCGAATCGCTCATCTCGGCGCTCGGCGAGCCGGCCTTCGCCGGCGAATTGCTGCGCTGCGCATCCGCGTTGCGGTTCGCGCAGCTGGCGTTGCGGGAGCTGTCCAGGGCCCGGGTCGAGCTCTCCGCAGTGCTCGAGGAAGCGCTCGCGCAGACGAACGCACACGTGCTCGTGGAGACCACGCCCGAGCTCCTGCCTGACCCCGGCTGTCGGGAGCTGTGGCCCCGGTTCGTCGCCACCGAGTGGCTCGCCTCGGCGGCGTCGGCAGGGGACGCCGACCGCATCGAGGACGACGTCCAACGCGCGATCCAGCTGCAGATCTGGTGGTTCACGGGGAAGGGCGCGCTGGTGGAGCGGCACATCGGCGGCGTCAGGTACCTGAGCGTTCCCGACACCGGGCGCTTCCGCTCCGCGGCGCAGGAGTTGCTCGCGCTCCTGGGCCAGATCCAGTCGGCTGGCGACGCGGCGCGATGGCGCGAGTTGCTCGAGCGCCATGCCAGCCGGGTGGACCCGCAGTGGCGCGACGACGTGGTCGCGCGGCTGCAAGGCCTCCCACGGCGCGTGGCCGTGCTGCCGCCGCGCCTCGATGCGGTGCTCGACGCGGCCGGAAACGTGGTGGACGCGCAGGCGGTCCCGGTGCCGGACCTCGACGAGCAGTTGCTGCGGGACTGGGCCACCTATTGAGAGTTGTAGCGGACGAGCGCGACGGTGATGTTGTCGGCGCCGCCGTTCTCGTTGGCCTCGTCGACCAGCCGCTGACAGGCCCTTTGCAGCTCCGGTTCCTGGGCGAGGATCTCCGCGATGCGCTCGTCGGGCACCATCCCGGTGAGGCCGTCGCAGCATACCAGGCAGACGTCGCCAGGCTCGAGCTCCCAGGCGGAGACGTCCACCTCGGTCTGGTCCGCCATCCCCAGCGCGCGGGTGATCACGTTCTTGTGCTGGAAGTTCTCGGCCTCGTCCTGCGAAAGGCGACCCGTCCGGAGCAGCTCGTTCAACAGCGAGTGATCGCTGGTGGTCGGGTGGAGCTCTCCGCGGCGCCACACGTACCCGCGCGAGTCCCCCACCCAGCCGAACCACGCCTTCTTCTCGCGGACCAGGCAGCCGACGAACGTGGTGCCCATGCCCCGCTTTCCCGCCGCCTTGGCGCCGACCTCGCTCGCCTCCCGGATGCGCTGGTTCGCCCACTGTGCCGCGACGGAGAGGAGGTTGGTGCCCTCGTCCTTGCTCCGATCGTAGCGGAACGGCCAGGTCGCCTGCATGTCGCCGGCGATCTCGAAGAACCGCTTCACTGTCTCGATCCCGATCCCGGAAGCGACCTCGCCGGCCTCGTGTCCGCCCATCCCGTCGCACACGACCGCCACGTTGTGCTCGGGGAGCACGAGCAGCGCGTCTTCGTTGTGATCGCGCTTGCGGCCGACGTCGGTCGCGCCAGCGAACTCGAATCCCATGGCCGCGAGTGTAGCCGATCACCCGGGTCTCGGAGGCAACCCTCGCGCCGAGTCTGCCGCGTTGCGCCAATTCTTTGGGGTTCCTACATTTTTGCCCACACGAGGAGGGTCCGCGGTGTCCAAGCAGACAGGCAAGGGAAGCCGCCACCACCGGCGCGCCTCCGCGATCGAGCGCAAGGCGACGCAGCACCAGGACTTCGTCGGACAGGCGGACGTCGAGCGCGCGGAAGCGGAGTTCCGCAAACACGACCGGCTGCAGGCGGAGGAGAACCGGGAAGTCGTGCGTGAAATGGCGGCGCAGATCGAGAAGGCCGCCGGCGTGAAGGGCGACGGCGCCTTGGGGCCCGAGTTCCCGCTGCGAGTCCCTCGATCCATCGAGGATGCGAAAGAGATGGTTCGCGACCTGCCCGCTGCCCTGCGCGACAAGGCCCGCGAGCGGCTCGGCAGGCTTCCGGAGCCCGCGAAGAAGGCGCTGCGCGCGGCCGAGACGGCAGCGATCATTCTCCTGATCCCGGTCCGCCTCGGCCTCGGGATCGCCCGCGAGGTGGTCCGCTTGCCCTTCGCGCTGCTGCGGGGCCTGCTCCACCAGGAGGCGTGAGTGCTGGAGGGCGCACGCTCGCGGTTCGTCCAGGGACTCGTGCGCCATCTCCTCCGGCCGGTCGCCGGAGGCGGGCGCCAGGCGCGGGCACCTCTGCCCTCCGGACGGCGCATGCTGTTGCTCCACCTCGACGGCGTCGGCCGGGCCCAGCTCGAGCACGCGCTGGAGCACGGATATGCGCCGACGCTGCGGGCGATGCTCGAGCGGGGTCCGTATCGTCTCTCTCCGTGCAGGTCCGGCGCGCCCACCAGCACGCCGGCGTTCCAGGCCGGGCTGCTGTACGGGGTCGGCCACGACATCCCCGGCTACACCTGGTTCGACAAGCGGCGCGGCAGCGAGGTCCGGATGGATCGCGGTGAGGACGCGCGCCTGCTCGAGGAGGAGCTGGCGCGCAGCGGCAATCCGCTGCTCCGGGGCGGCTCCGTGTACTGCTCGATCTTCTCGGGCGGGGCGCTCTCGCGGCGGTGGGCGCTCTCCGGCTGGAACGAGGAGCTGTGCGCGGAGGATTTCGGAATGGAGGAGCTCTCGCGCGCCCCCCTGTTGCCACAGGCGCGCGACGTCGCTGCCGCGGCCATGGTGCACAGCGCGACCGCCGGGCGCATCGCCAGCGCGCTCGGGCTGGACGTGGCGTCCGGGGTGGTGGAGACCGCGCGCTGGGTGCGGCACGTGGGATCGCTCCAACACGAGCCGAAGTTCCTCTTCCATCGCGTGCTGACGGAGTGCCTGTTCGCGGAGTTCGCCGCGAACTCGTGCGTCATCGATATCGCTCGCGGCATTCCCATCGTCTACGCCTGCTTCATCGGCTACGACGAGTACGCGCACCGCCGCGGTCCCTTTTCGCGGATGGCCCTGCTCAAGCTCTGGGAGCTGGACCGGATGCTGGGGCGGATCTTCGCGGCCGCCGCCGCGCTGCCCGAGCTGAACTACGAGATCTATCTCTTCAGCGATCATGGACAGGTGGCGACGCGGCCTGCGGAGCTCGTCCTGGGCGAGTCGATCGGCGAGCACCTGCTCGCGGACGGTCGCACGGCCGGATCGGAGACCGTGGCGTTCGGTGGCGCCGGCGGAGGGGAAGCCGCTGCGGTAGCAGCCCGGGCGCGCTGGCTCCGGCGCGTCTCCGCGGCGCTGCCCGGCGCGCTCGGCAAGGCCACCCTGGCCTGGGCCCGCCATGTCGCCAAGGGCCTCGACGCCGCCCATCCCACTCGCGCCGACGGCCCGCTGCTGGTGGTCCCTGCCGGAGACATCGCGCACGTGTATTCGACCTGCGTCGTCTCGCCGCTGCGAGAGTCCGAGATCCGCGCGCGCCACCCCGGGCTATTGGAGCGTTGCGCGCGATCGCCCGCGGTGGGCTTCACGCTCTTGCGCGGCGACAAGGGCCCCCTTGCGCTCCGCGGAGATCGCCGGCTCGATCTGGATCGCGCGCAGGACGCGCTGGCGATGGCGCACGAAGTCGGCCATCCGCTGGCGGCGGTCTATGCCCGGGATCTGTTGGCGATGCGCAGCGCCGGCGACGTGGTCCTGCTGGGCACCGCCGCCCCCTGCGGCGGGACCGTCGCCTTCCCCTTCGAGTTCGGCTCGCACGGCGGCCTCGCCCCCGGACAGCTCGACACCTTCATGATCCATCCCCAGGAGCTGGGCGAAGGCGCGTTCGCCTCCGTCGTGCGCCCCCAGGACCTGCACCGCTTCTTCCTCGAGCGCAGCGGACGTCTTTCCCGCGAGCTGCCGGAGCCGAGGGAAGAAGCTACGTGCGCCTCGTAACCTGGAACATCCACGGCGGGCTCGGCAGGGACGGCCGCCGCGATCTCGGCCGCATCGCGGCGCTGCTCGAGGACATGAGGTCCGACGTCGCGGCGTTGCAGGAGGTCGGGGACGCGCACCGCGGGAATCTGGAAAGGGAGCTCGCGGACCAGGCGTCCTGGCTCGGGCGCAGGCTCGGCTGGTTCGTCGCCTACGGGCCCAACCTCGTGCTTCGGGGGCAGCCGTACGGAAATGCGGTTCTTTCCCGCTTTCCCATCGCCCACGCGCAGAACTACGACCTCTCGGTGCCCGCTCGGGAGCCGCGCGGCTGCCTGCGGGCAGACCTATCCCTGCCCGGAGGCAGGAGCCTCCACCTCTTCGACCTGCACCTCGGGCTCTCCGGGGGGGAGCGCCGGAAACAGGCAGCGATGCTGTTCTCGGCGGACCTGCTGCGGGACACCGCGCTCGCGGCGCCGCTGGTGCTCTGCGGCGATTTCAACATGTGGTCGCCTCTTCCCGGCCCCATCCTCAGGCTCTTGCGCACCGGCCTGCGCGACGCGGCCGTCGTCTCGCGTTCGCGGCGCGCAACCTACCCCTCGGCGCTTCCGCTCCTCCGGCTCGACCGGGCCTACGTGGACGACGGCGTCGACGTCCTCGGCTGTGGAGTCGTCAACGATCCCCGTACGCGCGCAGCGAGCGACCACCTGCCGCTCTGGGTGGAGCTCGAGCCGAGGGGGTCCGCGCAGCCCCTAGCCGTGGGCAAGGCCGGTGCCTAGGTTGGCGATTCGGAGGGACCCCCACATGGCAACCGAACAGCAAGGCCCGAATGGACACGGCGCAGCCGCGCGGATCCTCGGCAGTTTCAACCCGGAAGATGCCCAGCAAATGCTGGAGCAGGGCCGCGAGGCCGTGGACCAGGCATTGAACACCGCCGCGGAGTTCATCCGGGAGCGTCCGATCGCGTGCCTCGCAGGAGCGCTCGCCATCGGGTACCTGATCGGCAAGATCGCTTCCCGTTAAGGAGACCGCAGTGGCCATCAACTCGGAATGCGAAGAGGGCGCGATGGATCACGCTCGGCGCATGGCGGAAGAGGCGCGTGCCTTGAAGGAGGCGATCGCGAGCCAGGCAGATAGCCTGACCCGCGCGATCGATCTGCGGGGCCGCGTGCAGCGCAATCCGATCGGGATGGCGTTGGCTGCCCTCGGCGTCGGATACGTGCTCGGTGGCGGTCTGTTCTCGCCGCTCACGGGCCGTGTGGTGCGCATCGGCATCCGCCTGGCCTTGATCCCCCTGGTGAAGAGCCAGCTCTCCAACATCGTGGGGAGCATGGACGCAGGCGAGCAGGCAAGCGGACAGCCGAGGTTCTAGCGTGGGGGAAACCCTCAAGCATTCCGGGGGTTTCATGAGCAGATTGCGACCGGAACAGTTCAGGTGATGCGCGGCCGCGGGAGGCCGCCTTTGGAGGCCACCATGGTGAAGGACATCCGCAAGCAGGGGCTCAAGGCCCTGAAGTACCTGCAGGACATCGACAAGGACGACGTGCTCGAGGCGATCGGGCTGGAACAGCGCAGCAGCGCATGGGCCAGCGCGCTCGGAACGATCGGGATCTTCGCGCTGGGGTGCCTGGTCGGCGCCGGGATCGGTCTCGCGTTCGCTCCCAAGAGCGGCGAGGACTTCCGCAGCGAGCTCGGGGACCGGGTGCGCCGCAAGGCCGACGAGCTGGGCGTGAACCAGGACGTGATGAACCGGTCGCAGATGCCGGTCACGTAGTCCCGGCGCCACCAGCCAACTCAGGGGCCAGGCCTGAGCGAGATCATTCGGCAGTTCTGTGGGCTCCAGGCGCGGCTCAGGCCGGGCTGGGGCCCGCGGTCTTTCCGGCGGTGACGAGCTCCCGCCACAGATCATCGACGCCGAAGTGCTCGCGGGCCGAGAAGCCGACGACCTTCGGCACCGCCAGTTGGCCCGCGATCCGGTCCAGCTGCTGGTTGCGCCGGTTGCGCGCTAGCTTGTCGAGTTTGGTGGCCGCGACCACCACCCGGTGCTCCAGCGCCTCGCCCCAGCGCACCATCTCGATGTCGCTCGGTTGGGCGCCCAGCTCGCCGTCCACCAGCACGACCAGGGCTTCGAGCGTCTCGCGCCCCGTCAGGTATTCCTCGATCATCGGCCGCCAGGTCTCGCGCTCCTCGCGGGAGCCGGCGGCGTATCCGTAACCCGGCAGGTCGGCGAAGACGACGTGGTGCTCCTCGCCCCGTCCCCCGGACCGGGACTTCTCCGCCGCGCGCACGTCGAAGAAATTGATCAAGCGCGTGCGGCCAGGCGTGCGCGAGACGCGGGCCAGCGATTTGCGCGCCGCGAGCGCGTTCAAGGCGGACGATTTGCCCACGTTGCTGCGGCCGCAGAACGCCAGCTCGGGCGGTCCGGGCGGAGGCCAACCCCGCGCGTCCGTCGCGGACTTCAGGAACTCTGCGGCGAGGACGATCACTTTTCCTTGAGCAGCAGGGACACTTTCGGTTTTCGCGCTGCCCGGTCCGCCGTCCAGTGGTCGATCCGCTGCATCGCTTCCTTGGGATCGAACGGCTTGAGCGAAGGCGACTGACCGCCGTGACAGGCCATGCAGCTCTGCGGCGTGGGATCGATCAGTCCGAACAGGCGCGAGAGGTCCTTGTCGCGCATCACCACCGCCGGCTGGTAGAAGCGGCCGCCGCCGTGGCAGGTCTCGCAGGAGACGCCCTGGACGTCGGCCTGCCCGGAGCGCTGCTCGTCTCGCGAGTGGCATTGCAGGCAGAGCGGCTTGCGCTGCTCGGGCGTGAGGGCCTGCGCGGCCCGGGCGTGCGGGCCCGCCGCCCAGATTCGGTAGGCCTCTGCGTGGCAGGCGCGACAAGAGGCGGGACCGACGAGATCCGAGGCGAAAGCGGCCGGGGCGAGGAGCAGGAACAGGGCGAGACGCTTCATGCAGGGCCCGCAGTGTACACTCTCACCGTGCGGATCTGGGGATTAACCGGCAACATCGGGTCCGGCAAGAGCACGGTCGGGCGGATGTTGGCCGCTCGCGGGATCCCGGTCGTCGACGCCGACCAGGTGGCGCGCGAGGTCGTCGAACCGGGCCGACCCGCACTCCGCGACATCGCCGCCCGGTTTCCGGGGGTGATGCGGCTCGACGGATCGCTGGACCGGAAAGCCTTGGCGGCGCGGGTATTCGCCGATCCCGGGGAGCGCGAGGCGCTGAACGCCATCGTCCATCCACACATCGCCGGCGAGGTGGCGACGCGGATGGCTGCGCTGGCCGCCGGCGGCGAGAAGATCGCCTTGTACGAGGCGGCCCTGATCGTGGAGAACGGCCTGCAGCACGGCCTGGATGGGCTGATCGTGGTTACCGCGCCTCCCGAGGTCCAGATCGCTCGGCTGCGGCTGCGCGACAACATGAGCGAGCAGGAAGCCCGAGCCCGGATCGCCTCCCAGCTGCCCTCCGCCGAGAAGGTCCGCGAGGCGACGGTGGTGATCGACAACGCGGGTTCCGAGGCGGAGCTGGGGGCCCGGATCGAGCGTCTCGTCGAAAGACTGCGCAAGGAGACCTGATGGTCCTCGTCACCGGTTTCCCCAAGCTGCTCGCGCGCCGGATGGCCGAGGCGCTCTGGCCGCGAGGGCCGGTGACGCTGCTCGCCCAGGAACGGCACGAGGATGACGCGGCTGCGTTCGCCGCGACGCTCCGGGACGCGCGCGTGCTCACCGGCGACGTCGCCTCGATGCACCTCGGCCTCTCCACGGCGGAATATCGCGAGCTCTCCCAGGAGTGCACCGACATCGTCCATGCCGCCGAGTGGGGTCACGTCGGAGCGGACAAGCTCACGCTCGAGCGGGTCAACGTGGACGGGACCCGGGCGATCATCGAGCTGGCGCAGGACTGCCGCAAGCTGCGCCGGCTCACGCACTTCTCGACCGTCTTCGTCAGTGGCGACCGGGTCGGCGTCGTCGCGGAGGACGAGCTCTCCGCCGGGCAATCGTTCCGCAACTTCTACGAGCAGACGAAGTTCGAGGCGGAGCTGCTGGTCCGCCGCGCGATGGGCCAGCTCCCCTGCACGGTGCTTCGCCCCGCCTACATCGTGGGAGACTCGAGGACCGGCGAGATCGATCGCTTGGAAGGCCCGTACACCGTCGCGGCGCTCCTCCTCTCCAGCAAACTTCAGGTACCACTCCCCTTGCCGGGGGACGGGGTGGCCCCGTTCAACGTGGTGCCGATCGACTTCGTCGTCGACGCCGCCACCACCATCCACGACGACGCCCGGGCGGTGGGACGGACCTTCCACGTGGTGGACCCGAATCCCTCCAGCTCGCGCCGGGTCTACGAGCGCGTCGTCGAGCGCGAGGGCAAGAAGCTGCCGCGGCTCTCCCTCGGGTACAAGCTCACCGACCGGTTGCTCAAGCTTCCCGGGCTGGAGAAGCTGACGCGCGAGCAGCGGATGGCCTTCGCCTCCGTCAATCACCTCAGCTTCTATTCCAACCGCAACACCCTGGAGCTGCTCGACGGCACCGGGATATCCTGCCCGCCCATCGAGAGCTACCTGGACAAGCTCATCGACTACGCGCAGAAGGCCCGCCAGAAGGAGACCTGATCATGGTCCTCGCCCTTCTCCTGATCTCCGCCGCAGCCGATATCTCCACCGCGACGCTGGCCGAGGCGGGCGCGAAGACGCCGGAAGTGTCGACCCAGGAGCTGCGTGACATCCTGGCCAATCACGCCGCCAGCGTCCTGGATTCCCGCCCGCGCGCCGAGTACGCCGTGAGCCACATTCCTGGCGCGCTCAACGTCTCCGCCAAGCCCGGCGTCCCGATCTCCTCCTACGTCTCCGACGTGGCCGAGATCGGCAGGTTGGTGCAGAACCGCAAGGACACGCCGCTGGTCCTGTACTGCAACGGTCCCTTCTGCGGAAAGAGCAAGCGGCTCGCCGAGGAACTGGTCACCGCCGGCTACACCAGCGTTCGCCGCTACCAGCTCGGCATCCCGGTCTGGCGCGCCCTCGGCGGCCTGACCGTGATCGAGCCCGACGCCCTGGGCCGGGTGTTCCGCGACGACCACACCGCCGTGTTCATCGACGTGCGCTCCCCCGAAGAGTTCGCCAAGGGCTCCGTCCAGGGCGCCAAGAACATCCCCCGCCCTCTCGTCCTGCAGGGCAAGGACGTGGGCGAGCTGAAGAAGGCCAAGGACGACGGCCGCCTCCCCATGACCGACCACAACACCCGCATCATCGTCTTCGCCGACTTCCCTGAAGACGCCCGCTTCGTCGCCGACCAGATCGCCCGCGAAGCCTTCCACAACGTCTCCTACTTCCCCGCGCCCGCCCGCGACCTCCAAGACTCCATCCGCTGATCTCCGCACTGCATCTTCCGGTTTGCGTCGCTGAACACGCCGTCGGCGCGCAGGTGGGGCTGCGGCTGCGGACATGCAAAAAACCGCGCGCCGGCCGCGCGAACCGCAGACAGCTCCCGGCCGAGCGGTTTTTTGAACTTGCCTCAGCCCCACCCGCGCGCCGCCGGCTGTCCGCGCGACACGACCTGAGTGCGCCAGCGAATATCGCGCGAGAGCGTTTGTGCTGCGTGTTCCTGTCTTGAGCAAATCGGTGCGGGGCGCGGAGAGGACCAGCGCACTGGGCCTCCGCGCGCAGATAGCCAACGGGGTGACCCCCCGGTAGTGTTAGACCCCTCTGGCAATCTGTCCCCAATCAAATGGGACAGTTTTGAACTGAATTGCCGCCGTTCCGGAACGAGCTCGACCTGCGCCGCTGCGCTCGTCCGGCCTTTTACCTCCGGACCGTGTCGGGCTCCACTGCTCATGGCAGGATGGGTACCGGTGTGTTCGGGGGCCCGTCCGGGGGAAGTTGGTGTTCCTTGCCTGAGCCAAACCAACGCGGGGCGCGGTGTGCGCTGCGTCGACGCGGTGTGACGCGCGCAGATAGCCGACGGGGTGCTTGGCCCTCGCGCCGACGCATCAGAAAGCACACGACGCGCAGTATGCGCCGCCCCGTGTCTCTCGCTTCACGTGAAGTGCCTCGCCAGCG
>Ga0209526_10001532_pt1 | contig 15569 bp, 15 predicted proteins | sample JacPinW_OM2H0_M1_FD_188566 | JGI IMG/M metagenome (GOLD analysis project Ga0209526, IMG submission 188566) | Forest soil microbial communities from Algoma, Ontario, Canada - Jack Pine, Ontario site 1_JW_OM2H0_M1 (SPAdes) (version 2) | ecosystem: Environmental > Terrestrial > Soil > Boreal... | reverse complement strand
GACGAAGCCGGCTACATCACGGGTCACGTGTTGAACGTGAACGGCGGCATGCATTTGGCTTAGAACAAAGCCCGCCACGAGCCGCGGTTGATCGATGAGAACACAGCCAAGATTGGCTGTGCCACGGGAGCAAAGTTGACCTAGCTGGACGGCACAAATAGAATGGGCAGGTTATACTTACGGGGCGAATAGGCGTGTGGGGCGGCGTTCGACCGGGCAATCACGAGTTCAAGATCAACAAGCACGAGCGATAGGATCGCGGAGGAAATGAATGGCCAGCGTGGAAGAGCGCGTAAAGCAGATTATTGTCGAGCAGCTCGGCGTGGATGAAGCGGAAGTGACGCCTACGGCATCGTTTGTGGACGACCTGGGGGCGGACTCGCTGGACCAAGTGGAATTGGTGATGGCGTTTGAAGAAGCGTTCGGCATCGAAGTGCCCGACGAGGACGCCGAGAAGATGACGACCGTAAAAGATGCGGTCGAGTATATCGATAAACACTCCAAAGGGAAGTAAGGCCGCTGGGTAATACCACCTCATTTGGGAGCAGGAATCTTTGACGCGCCGCGTTGTGGTGACGGGTGTTGGACTGGTCTGCGCGCTGGGCATCGGCACGGAGGAAAGCTGGAAGAATCTTCTGGCCGGCGTCAGCGGCATTACCTGCATCACCAGCTTTGACACCACCGGGTTCGACTGCCGCATTGCCGGTGAAGTGAAAAATTTTGATCCCTTCCAGTGGATCGAGAAAAAAGAACTAAAAAAAATGGGGCGCTTCATCCAGGTGGCGCTGGCCGGAGCGGATTTTGCGGTGCGCATGGCGAACTGGAAGCAGGAGCAGTCCGATCTCGACGAAGTGGGCGTGTATGTTTCTTCGGGGATCGGCGGATTCGACATTATCGAGCGCGAGCACGGGAAGCTGCTGCAGGGCGGGCCGGGCAAGATTTCACCGTTTTTTATTCCGTCGGCGATTGTGAATCTCGCTTCGGGACACATTTCGATTCGGTACGGCGCGCGCGGGCCGAACTCGGCTACGGCTACGGCGTGCTCGGCTTCGGCGCATGCCATCGGCGATTCCTTCAAAATTATCGAGCGCGGCGCAGCAGAAATGATGATTTGCGGCGGTACGGAAGCAACGATTACGCCGATGGGCATCGGCGGATTCGCTTCGATGAAGGCGCTTTCCACGCGTAATGATGATCCTGGGCACGCCAGCCGCCCGTTTGATGCGCAGCGGGATGGATTTGTGGTTGGCGAAGGCGCGGGCATTCTGATTCTGGAGTCGCTGGAGCACGCGCAGAAACGCGGCGCCGAAATCCTGGCGGAAATTGTCGGCTACGGTATGTCCGGTGATGCATATCACATCACGCAACCAGCGGAGAATGGCGACGGGGCGTTCCGGGTGATGAGAGCGGCGTTGAAGGATGCGAAATTGTCACCCGAAGATATTGGCTATGTAAATGCGCACGGGACTTCTACCCCGCTAGGCGATTGCCTCGAAACGATAGCTCTGAAGAGAGTTTTCGGTGAGCGAGCAAAGCAGGTTCCCGTGAGCTCGACGAAATCGATGACCGGGCATTTGCTTGGCGGGGCGGGCGGGCTGGAGGCCGGGATCAGCGTGCTGGCGCTGCGCGATCAGATTCTGCCGCCGACGATTAACCAGGAAACACCGGACCCGGCTTGCGATCTGGACTACGTTCCCAACAAAGCGCGTAAAGCATCTGTCGAGTACGCGCTCTCGAACTCCTTCGGATTTGGCGGGACCAACGCGGCACTGATTTTCAAGCGCTGGTCCGGCAAGTAATCTGTTTTCGTCTCAGCCAAGTACGTCTCGGGCCGTTTATCAACCGCAACAAATAGGAAGAATCCCGTGAACATTATTGTGTGCATCAAGCAGGTTCCCGCGAAGGACGCGCCGCTGTCGATTGCCGGAAACTGGATTCGCGAATCCGATATCGGTTTCGAAATGAACGAGCCGGATAGCTACGCGCTGGAAGAAGCGCTACGGCTCAAGGAAAAGCATGGGGGCGAGGTCATTGCGCTGTCGATGGGACCGGAGCGCGTGAAGCAAACGATTAAGGAAGCGCTGGCCAAGGGCGCGGATCGCGGGATTCACATTGCCGACAATAATTTCGCGCAGCTCGATCCACTGGGCTCCGCGAAATCTCTGGGAGCGGCTATCCAGCAACAGAAGCATGATTTGGTGCTGACCGGATTGCAGAGCGACGATCACGGTTTCGGGCAGACGGGCGTGCTGCTGGCGGGCGTGCTGGATGTGCCGCACGCGACCATCATCATGGCCATCGAAGTGGATGGGCAGAAGATGAGATTGAAGCGCGAGCTGGAGGCGGGTTGGTTTCAGCACCTTGAGTGCCCGCTGCCCGCGGTTCTGACGATTCAGTCCGGCATTAACAAGGTGCGCTATGCGACGCTGAAAGGGATCATGGCGGCGAAGAAGAAGGAAATTACAACGATCGCGCGGGAGTCGCTAGGCGTTTCCGTTGAGCCCACGCAGCGCGTGGAAAAGATCTACGTGCCCACGAAAACGAAGAAAACGGAATTCTTGACGGGCACGCCGAAGGAAGTGGCGGGCAAACTGGTGGAGAAGCTGAAGTTTGAGGCGCGGGTGATTTGAGATGAAAATTCTGGTTATCGCGGAACAGCGGCAGGGAAAGTGGAACAATACGAGCTTCGAGACTTTGGCCGCGGCGCAGCAAATAGCCAAGGACACTTCCAGTACGGTCAGCGGATTGGTGATAGGCAAGGGTGTAGCCGGGCTGGCCGGCGAGCTCGCCGCAAAAAATGTCGCCGAGGTGTTCCTGATTGAGCACGATTTGCTGGAGGCGTACACGCCAGATGGATATTGTGTGGCGCTGTCGCAGGTAATTGGCACGGCGAAACCGGACTTAGTGCTGTTTCCCCACACCTATCAGGTGCGCGATTTCGCGCCGAAGCTCGCGGCGATGCTGGGTAAGGGGATGATTGGCGACTGCGTGGGCTATCGCAACGAAGGCGGGAAGCTGGTTTTTGTGCGGCAAATGTTTCAGGGAAAGACCGCAGCCGATGTTACGTTTCAAGGCAGCGCGCCGTGGTTCGCATCGTTTCAGGCGGGCGCGTTTCGCTCCGACTTGGTGACGGCCCATCCTTCCGGCAAGGCGCCGGTGAATTCTGTAACGGTTGAGCTGAAGGCGGAGCAGATTCGCACCAAGCCTCTCGATTTATTCAAGGAGGCGAAATCCGCTGTGGATTTGACGCAAGCGTCGCTAATCGTGGCGATTGGCCGTGGGATCAAGGCACCGGAAAATATTCCGCAAGCAGAAGCGCTGGCGAAGGCGCTGGGCGGAGAAATCGCCGCGTCGCGTCCGATTTGCGACGAAGGCTGGCTGCCGATGGAGCGGCAGATCGGCAGCTCCGGGCAAACCGTGGCGCCAAAGTTATATCTGGCGCTGGGGATTAGCGGCGCGATCCAGCATGTTGTGGGCATGAAGGGCGCGCGCACGATCGTGGCTATTAACAAGGATCAAAATGCGCCCATTTTTGAAATTGCCGACTATGGCGTAGTTGGCGATATTTTTGAGGTCATGCCCGCGCTGACCGAAGCTCTTGAAAAAGCTAAGTAGCGTGAATTGCCACTGCCGGTTGTTTCATTTCCACTTTGTTGGTCGCCCTACGTTCGCAAACTATCGAAACGCCTGCCTTGTCCATTCTGGTATTGCTACTGGACGTGTTTTAGGCCAATCTCTTCCAGCTAAAATGCCCGTTGCGTCCGCCTTCGGGCGGCGAATGGCGGAGCCCTCATGCCCTTTGTTGAAAACTTGGGAGCGAGAATCCATTGGGACGAGGAAGGAAGCGGCGCGCCCATCCTTTTGATCATGGGATTGGGGTGGGCGTCGTACGCATGGTACCGCTCGCGGCCGGTGCTGAGCGAAAAGTATCGCACCATCGCGCTGGACAATCGCGGGGTGGGCAAGAGCGACGCGCCTCCGGGGCCGTATTCGATTGCGCAGATGGCCGCCGATGCCGCGGCGGTGCTGAACGCGGCGCGCGTCAATACCGCGCACATTTTTGGAGTGTCCATGGGCGGGATGATTGCGCAGGAGTTCGCGCTGCAATATCCCAATAAGGTGCGCTCGCTGATTCTGGGGTGCACGGCGCCCGGCGGGCCGCAGGCGGTGCGGGCAGAGCAGGAGGCTTTGCAAGTGTTGATGACGCGCGGGCAGGATCCCGAGGCGTTCGCGAAGGCAATCGGCCCTTTCATTTACGACGGGGGGACGTCGCCGGCACGAATCGAACAGGACACCGCGGTGCGGCGGAAGTGGTATCCACCTGCGGACGCCTATTTTGCGCAATTGCAAGCCATCATGGCCTGGGAAGCGTATAGCCGGCTTGCACAGATTTCCGCGCCGACGCTGGTAATTCACGGGGAAAACGACCGGCTGGTCCCGCCAGAAAACGGCAAGCTGATCGCGCGGCGGATTCCGGGCGCGAAATTGGTCGTCATACCCCGCGCGAGCCACATATTCACGACCGATCAGCCTGAGGTGGCACACCGCGCCATTCTGGAGTTCCTTGACGGGCAAGCGACCCGAAAGCGAGAGCGGACCGCTCCCGTTCCGGGGAACACGTTGGCCTAAGCCAAACTGGCGCTACTCCTTTCCATCGTTCCGGCTTATCGTTGCTTGCTAGAAGTTTGCATAGGTGAGGACGCATGGACTTACTTGTGAAGCAGTGGCGCGACGATACGCCGGGTTGCGGAAACCAAATCCATTTCAATAATGCGGGAGCGGGACTGATGCCGAGTTCGGTGCTGGATGCCATCGTCGGTCACCTGAATCGCGAGGCAAATTTTGGCGCCTACGAGAGCGCCGATGACGCGGAAGCTGCCGGCGCCGATGCGTACGCAACCGTCGCAAAGGTCCTCGGCACGCAGCCACGTAACATCGCCGTGGTCGAGAATTCGACGGTGGCCTTTTTTCAGGCGCTGTCGGCGTTTGATTTCAAGCCGGGCGACGTGATTGTCACCACGCGCAACGACTACATCTCGAACCAGCTTGCGTATCTCTCGCTGGCGCGGCGACATGGCGTGGAGGTGCGGCGCGCCGCAGACTTGCCTGGCGGAGGCGCCGATCCGCAATCGGTAAAGGAATTACTGCGCGATTCGCGCGTGCGATTGCTGGCGGTCACGTGGGTGCCGACCAATTCCGGCCTGATGCAGCCGGTCGAGGCGCTCGGCGAAGTCGCTGAAGCGGCAGGAGTCCCCTATTTGGTAGACGGGTGCCAAGCTGTGGGGCAAATCTCGGTGGACGTCACCAAGTTGCGTTGCGATTTCTTTTCAGGAACGGCGCGAAAGTTCTTGCGCGGTCCGCGAGGCATCGGATTTTTGTACGTCTCGGACCAGGCATTGAAGCGCGGCGATTTTCCGCTATACATTGACATGCGCGGCGCGGACTGGGTTTCCGCGGACAGCTTTGCGCCTGCGTCGGATGCGCGGCGATTTGAGAATTGGGAATTTGCATACAGCCTGGTGCTAGGGCTGGGGGAGGCGGCGCGCTACGCGCTCGAGGTTGGCGTGGAGCGCGGAGGAGCCCGCGCGAGAGAACTGGCCGCGACGCTGCGCCGCAAGCTCAGTGAAGTAGGTGGAATTCGCGTGCTGGACCGCGGAAGCGAGCTGGCGGCTATCGTCACCATCGAGGTAGCGCGATGGGATGCCACGGAACTCTCGAACCTTCTGCGGGAACGAGGGATCAACAGCTCGGCTTCGCTGCGCGCATATGCGGTAATTGATATGGACGAGAAGCGGGCGGCGTCCGCGCTGCGGCTCTCACCGCATTACTACAATACGGACGAAGAGATCGAGCGAGTAGTGGAAGAGCTGCGGGGCGTGACAGCAAGGAGCACCGCCGCGTCATGAGGCGTGTAGTCATAAGGTCAACCCCTGCGTGCGGGAAGGCGTTGACCGGCCTGCTGGCGTCTACTTACCATAGCTGGATGACTCCGAGGAGCCAAGTTGCGGCTGGGGTGATTCTGCTGGCTGGAATCGCGGGAATAGCTGGCTGCGAGGACGCCGCCAAGAAGGCCGTGGTGCGCGCAGCGGTTCCGGGCTCGAGCATCACAGTCGTGAACCAGGACGCCTCTGCGACTCCGACGCTGCCCACAAACAACGTGATTGCCGCGGACCGCACCCCGAATCCTCCGCAGTTACCACCTTTGCCGGTCTTCGCGCCTAAGCGGCGGTCGCTGTTGATGCTGCCGCCTGCGCAACGCGGGAGTAAGGAAGAATTGATCGCGCGGGTGGAGCAGAAATTCGCTTCGGGAGAGCAGAACTATAAGGCGGGACACCTGGAGGCGGCACGTAAGGACTTCGATGAAGCCGTGGACTGGATGCTGGAGAGCGGCTACGACGTGAATGGCGACACGAGGCTTAACGAGCTGTTTCATCGGGTTGTCGACACCGTGTACGCGGATGAGCTGCAGGCGTTTCGCGCCGGAGATGGTTTCCAGGAAGCGCCCGCCGTGCCCGCGCCTATTGATGAAGTGGCGGAGATGACCTTCCCGGTCGACCCTCGCCTGAAAGAACGCGCGGAGGAAGCAGCCAAGAACCTTTCCCACGATTTGCCGCTGACGGTGAACGATCAGGTCCTGTCTTTTCTGAATTTCTTTCAGACGCCGCGGGGCCGCGCGATTGTGGAGACGGGGCTGCGCCGAGCGGGGCGTTATCGCGACATGATTTCGCGCGTGCTGCAAGAGGAAGGCTTGCCGCAGGATTTGATTTATCTGGCGCAGGCGGAAAGCGCCTTTCAGCCGCTGGCGTTGTCGCGGGCCGGAGCGCGGGGCATCTGGCAGTTCGTGGCCTGGCGGGGCAATGAATATGGGCTCCGGCACACCTGGTGGGTGGACGAGCGGCAGGATCCCGAGAAGGCCACACGCGCGGCGGCCAGGCATTTGCGCGATCTCTACACGATGTACGGCGATTGGTATCTGGCCATGGCGGCCTACAACTGCGGACCAGGCAACGTGCAAAAAGGTATCGAGCGCACGGGCTACGCGGATTTCTGGGAGCTGTACAAGCGTAATGTGCTGCCGCGTGAGACGAAAAATTACGTGCCGATCATTGTGGCTTTGACGCTGATCGCTAAGGATGCGGCACACTACGGGATCCAGGCCGACCCCGAGCCGCCGGTTCCGACCGACGTGGTGAAGCCGGGGCGAGCCGTCGATTTGCGGTTGGTGGCGGAGACGATCGACGTGGATGTGGAGACATTGCGCACGTTGAATCCTTCGCTCCTGCGGCTGGCGACGCCCGACGATCCTTCCTTCGAGCTGCATTTGCCCGCTGGGAGCGCGGAACGATTTTCCGCAGAGATCGCCGATATACCCGCGGACAAATGGGTGAGCTGGAGAAGGCATCGCGTGGAGGCGGGTGAAACTCTGACCTCTATCGGGAAAAAATATCACGTCACCCCCGCGGCGATTGCATCGGCGAATAATTTGGAACACGGAGCGGCGCTGGGCGCTGGGGAGAAATTGATTATTCCGGCGACGCAAGCGCAGTCCGAAATAAAACGCCGGCTGGTGAGTTATCGCGTGCGGCGCGGCGACACCATGCTGGGCATTGCGGATCGCTACAGCGTGAGTCCTGACGACGTGCGCAAATGGAACCGCTTGAAATCGAATCACGTGAATCGCGGAATGGTTTTGCGAATTTATACGTTAGGCGGGGCACCGGAAGCGCGCCCGGCGCGCGCGCGATCTAGACCGAAGAAAGGGTCACGGCCAGTGACCCATGTAGCGCAGGCCTCCCCCAAACCCGACACAAAGAATTAAGCTATTTATTTTCAGTAGTTTAAAAGCCATTAACACTTGCTCGCCGAAGCCCAACAATTCCGGGAGGAACGAGCGCACGACCAAGCGCGCGCTCCACAACTGCACGACTTCGCAGAACCCTTGACAACTCCCGGCGAGTGCGATAACAACGGCGCAGGCATTGGAGCCCGCATTTACTCCGGCCACACAGCGTCCTGCCCCGAATAACGGGGAGGATTTCCCGTCAGGGGAGGATGGAATGGACCTCGAGAAGGATAATTTCGAAGAAGACAACGAGCTGTCAGGGCTGGAAGAGGACGACGAACTCGCTGGTGAAGCGGCGGAAGTAGAAGAGGAAGAGCTGATCATCGGCGAAGAAGAGCCGGAGACGGCAACCGCTCCCGCTGCGAGGCCGGCGGCTCCCAAGCCGGCCGCAAAGAAGCCGGCGAAAAAGGCTCCAAAGAAGAAAGCGAAGGCCAAGGCGAAGTTCAAGGCCAAGGCCAAACCAAAGAAAAAGGCCGCAAAGAAAAAGCCGGCAAAAAAGAAGGGCAAGCGGCGCTAACGAGACGGTCGGGTACAACCAAGAAACGATTCAACGACGAGGGCTCCAGCGATGAGCGGGGGCCCTTTCTTTTTGTGGTTGGTGGGAGTTCCGATTTTGGACGTTTGGCGGATGGAGGCAGATTCCATAAGGGATTTCGCCAGCGTGCAAAACGGGAATTGGCAGCCGGCTGAATTTCGGAGCTTATTGACGGAGATGGTAAATATCTCTAGGATAATGCGCGATGTTGTTCGCCACCGAGCAGATACGCCGGATGCGCGGAGGAGCGCAATCGCATCTAATGCGCTGCTCGGACGAAAACTATTACGTCGTCAAGTTCCAAAATAACCCGCAACACCGGCGGATCTTGGTGAACGAGTTGCTGGGTACCAGGCTTGCTGGCCGGTTGGGGCTGCCTATCACGCCGGCGGAAATTATCCATGTCGATCAGGGATTGATCCGGCTGACGCCAGAGTTGTGCATGGAGATGCCACGAGAGCGCATTCCATGCCAGGCGGGGCTGCAGTTCGGGTCACGTTACCCCGGCGATCCGCGAAGGCTGACGTTATTTGATTTTCTGCCGGACGAGCAATTGCGCGTGGTGGAAAATCTCTATCAATTCGCGGGCATGCTGGTGTTCGACAAGTGGACCTGCAATACCAATGGCCGGCAAACGCTGTTTTTCCGCGAGGAACTGCGGCCCCCGCATGCACGGGGCAACGGCCACGAGACCAGCGAGGACCGAGACCGCGAGTACGAGACGGTCATGATCGACCAGGGTTTCTGCTTCAACGCTGGTGAGTGGAATTATCCGGATGCGCCACTGCGCGGATTATACGCGCGCAATCGTGTGTATGAAGGTGTGACGGGGATGGAGTCTTTTGCTCCGTGGCTGGAACGCCTGGATAGAGGCATTACCGAACGGGTGTTGGAGCGAATCCGCGACGAAATTCCTCCAGAATGGTATGGGGATGATGATGATTATGATGCGGTAACCAAGCTACTTGAGCAGCTATATCGCCGCAGAACGCAGGTTCCGGAGTTGCTGCTGGCCGCGAAGAACACCTCCCGGCACCCATTTCCGAACTGGCGATAAACTGTAGTCTGAGTGGCGCTCAGGTAGAATAACTAACAACGGAAGCAAACCCATCCGGCCCTGCCGATCTGTCGAGACCTAGCAGTGACGACCACGAGCAAGGCGGGCGCGGGCAAGGAGGGCGGATTGATGACGGATGTAATAGAGATTGCGACAATGCGCGAACCCGAACCATCGCTGGCCTATCACGTACTACGCTACGTGCCGAACTTGGTGCGCGATGAGTGGGTGAACATCGGCGTGCTAGTGTTCAATCCACGGACGGGCGAGCGGCGCTTACGCCTAATCGAGGACCAGGTCGAATACAGCCGCATCCGGAGGCTGCATCCTTCGGTAAATGAGGCCGTATTGCGATGTCTGCGCAATGAGCTGGAGGATCGCCTGGATTCCTGGGCGGACAACAATCCCGCGATACCCTTAGAGACCATTATCAGCAAGTGTGACGCGACCCTTTCCACCGGGCTGCAACTTGCGCCACAAAGGGGCGTGTTGGCCGATGACCTAGACGCGGAACTGGAACGGCTTTATACCGACCACGTCGCTGTTCCACGCGTTTACAGTCGGGTTGGACAACCAGGAAACCGCGCCACTATTCGAGCATACTGCGCGCAGGTATTCCGGCAGGCCCGCATCTGGGATCGCATAGAAAAGTCTGTTCGCGTGGCGGAATTCACGTTTCCAGGCGATCCTTCCAGGCTGGACTACAGTTATCACCGCAACGGGACGCGCGGATTCCTTCAGACGCTTTCGGTTACGCGCGCGCCCCAGGAAGCCAAGTCGCTGTCTTATAACGTGAGACACATTGCCGAGAAAGCCCGCTATCACACCGAATTCGCCGCCGTCACCGACGTCGCTCTGTCCCGCGACAATGACCGTCACCGTTTCGTCCTGGATACCTTGCGGGAAGTCGGCATCGAACCCGTGCCCATGGAAGGCCTCGCCGTTTGGGTCGCCAAGCTGCGGCCTTCCCTGCTGCAGTAAAGGACTTCACCACAGAGGCACAGAGCACAAGATAATCCAGATTCTGCTGTTTCTCTCTGTGCCCTCTCTGGTAAATGGTCTTCCGTCTTGCCCTAAAGTTGCGGCTCGCTCCAACGGCTGCTAAAATTCGTTATTCATCGCGATACGGCCCTTCATCAGGTCCGCCGCAAAGCTCGATCAGCCTGGTTCCCATTAGCACTGAGACAGGTTCTGGCTCTCCGGAAGGGAGACTGCGCGTGGCAAAGTACGATGTGGCAATTATCGGCAGCGGACCGGGCGGGTACGTGGCCGCCATCCGCGCCGGCGAGCTGGGCCTCAAGACCGTGGTCGTGGAGAAAGATCCTTTCCTCGGGGGCACGTGCCTGCATGTCGGCTGCATTCCGACGAAAGTGCTGCTGCATCACGCGGACGTTTACGATCATTTCAAGAACGGCGCGGAGCTGGGCTTCGAGGTCAGCGGCCTAAAGATCAACTGGGGCAACATCCTCGCGCGCAAAGACAAAATCGTAAAGAAGCACGCTAAAGGCATCGAATTCCTTTTCAAGAAGAACAAGGTCGAATGGGTACAGGGCTGGGGGCGCTACGAAGGGCCGGGCCGCGTCAGCGTCGAAAAGGACGGCAAGAAGACGCAAATCGAGGCTTCCAATGTCTTGCTGGTGAGCGGTTCGGAAGCGCGCGCGCTCCCGGGCATCGAGCCGGACCATAAGACCATCCTGACCAACCGCTCCATTCTGGAGTTGCCGCAGATTCCCAAGACGCTCATCGTGGTGGGCGCGGGCGCCGTAGGCGTCGAGTTTGCTTCCATTTACAACTCCTTCGGCACCCAGGTCACTATTTTGGAGGCTTTGCCGCGCGTAGTCCCCGTCGAAGACGAAGAGATTTCCGCGGAGTTGGACAAGACCTTTCGCAAGAAAAATATCGGCATCTTCACACAAGCCATGGTGAATTCTGTGAAGAAGGACGCCAAAGGCGTGAGCGTAACCTTCAAAGACAAAGACGGCAAGACCCAGACTCTGCAAGCGGAGAAATTGCTGTTGGCTGTAGGCCGCAAGCCCATGACCGACAATTGCGGCCTGGAAAAATCGAAAGCAAAAGTTGAGCGCGGCGCCGTACACGTCGGCCCCTACATGGAAACTTCCGAAAAAGGTCTTTACGCTATCGGCGACATTGTTTTTGGCCTGCCGCTGCTGGCGCACGCGGCCATGATGGAGGGCATCTCCGCTGTAACGCACATCGCTGGAAAGCCCGCGCCCGCAATCGTCAAAGAGCGCATACCCAACGCCACCTACTGCGAGCCGCAGATCGGCTCCATCGGCCTGACCGAAAAACAGGCACGCGACGCCGGTTACACGGTGAAAACCGGCAAGTTTCCGTTCGTCGGCAACAGCAAGGCCACCATTCTTGGCAACCACGGCGGCTTCATCAAAGTGGTTTCCGAGGAGAAGTACGGGGAAGTGCTGGGGATTCATATCATCGGGCCGCTGGCCACGGAGATTCTGTCCGAAGCCGCCGCCGTACTGCACCTTGAAGGCACAGTAGACGATATGATGAACATGATGCACGCGCATCCCACGGTGTGGGAGGGCATGGGCGACGCGTTCGCCTCCGTGCGCGGGTTACAGATCAACGTTTGATCCGAGAATGACCAGCTGCCACACCATCGATCTTGGCCTCATCGGCTACGCCGACGCTTACACGCTACAAAAGCGCCTAGTCACGGCGCGCAAGGCTGGCGCCATTGACGACGTGCTGCTCCTTTGCCAACATCCCCACGTCATCACGCAAGGACGCAACGGCAAGCGCGAGCACTTGCTAGCCAGCGAAAATGTGCTGCGGCAAAAAGGCATCTCGTTTTACGAGACCAGCCGCGGGGGTGATGTTACCTATCACGGGCCGGGACAAATCGTCGGCTATCCCATCCTGAATCTTGCGGCCATTCGCCGCGACGTGGTCTGGTATGTGCGCATGCTCGAAGAAGTGATGATCCGCGCCACCGCCCGTTACGGCGTGATAGCGGCTCGCGAGCCGGGCAAGACCGGCGTGTGGGTGTCGTTGGACGCAGATGTAACACAGAGTTCTTTTGGCGCACAGGGGACAGAGAGGGCAGAGGCCACCCCGGAAAAGATTGGCGCCATCGGCGTGCACATTAGCCGCTGGGTGACTTCGCACGGCTTTGCTTACAATGTTTCTACCGACTTGCGGTTTTTCGATCTGATCGTTCCCTGCGGGATCGCGGAGCGAAAGGCGACTTCGCTGGAAAAACTGTTGAGCCGCCGGGTCGATTGCCGTGAAGCCGCCGATCGACTGACGAAACATTTTGGAGAAGTCTTTGGACTGAAGATGCAGCAGATGTCGTTCGAGGAATTGCTAAATATATTACAACGCTGCGACCAGGTTACGACGTCCCCTAGCCATGCTGCCGCACCACAACCAGGATTCGCTGTGGCGCGGGTCGCCGGCGTGCCGCAAATCCATCACTAAGCTGAGAACATAATGAGCACCGCCGCCATCGGACCAACCATGAAGAAGGACCTGACGCGCCAGCAATATCTGGACTTGTACTACTACATGCGCCTCAATCGCGCCGTCGAAGACACGATGGTCAAGCTCTTCCGGCAAAACAAAATTGTCGGCGGCCTGTATTCCAGCTTGGGACAGGAAGCCATCTCCGTGGGCAGCGCTTATGCTCTCGAGAAAAAAGACTGGCTCGCGCCCATGATCCGCAACATCGGCGCGCTTCTCGTCAAGGGCGTGCCGCCACGCGACGTGTTCATGCAACACATGGCCAAGTACGATTCGCCCACGAAGGGCAAGGATGGCACCAGCCATTTCGGCGACCTCGATAATCTGCACATCGTTTCCCCCATTTCCATGCTTGGCGACCTGATTCCGGTGATGGCCGGTGTGGCCATTGCCGGCCGCTATCTCGGCCAGAAAATTGTGGCCATGACCTGGATCGGCGACGGCGGGAGCTCCACCGGCGTCTTCCACGAAGGCTTGAATTTTGCGGCCACGCAAAAAGCGCCGTTCGTGCTCGTGCTGGAAAACAATCTGTGGGCGTATTCCACTCCCGTGCGCCGCCAGGTGCCCCTCGAAAATCTCGCAGACCGCGGCAAAGCCTACGGCATCCATAGTTACATCGTGGACGGCAATGACGTAGTGGCCATGTACAAGACCGCCAAGGAAGCTGTCGACCGCGCGCGTGCCGGTGAGGGCCCTATCCTGATCGAAGCCAAGAGCTTCCGCCGCATGGGCCACGCGCAGCACGATCCTGCCGAGTATGTTCCCAAGGAGATGCGTGCGTATTGGGAAGCGCGGGATCCTATCCTCCTGTACGAAAAATTCCTGATGTCGGAAAAGCTGTTAGACGGTAAAGGCAAGAAGGAAATCGAAGATAAGATTGAAGCGCTGCTCCAAAAAGAGCGCGACTTTGCCGAAAATTCCCCTATGCCGCCGGCGGAGTTCGCCGCCGAAGGGGTCTACTGCACCGGCGACGATTGCCACAAGATTCAACCCAAATGGGAACGCGACAAACGCGAAGTCATGCCCCCGAAATCCATCGTCCAGGCGGTTTGGACCGTGGAAGGCTTTGGCGCCGGTAAGGGCTCGAGTGGCGGGATGGCACCCATTCATTTTGGTGACACGCCGGCCGCCGCCGAAAAAACGGAGAATGAAGAGAGGCTCGCGCCCAAGTTGCCGGCGAAAACCGTCGTGAAGAAACCTGCCAAGGCCGCTGCTGTCGGGACCGGCTCGCGAAAGGCCCGGAGGTAAGCGTGGCCAATACCAATGGATCGAAGACAAACGGCGGGCCGGTCACGTTTCTCGAAGCCATCAAGCAAGCAATGTTTGAGGAGATGGAGCGCGACCCCGCCGTCGTGGTCATCGGCGAAGACGTCGGCGTCTACGGCGGCGCCTTCAAAACCAGCGAGGGTTTGCTCGAGCGCTTTGGTTGGGAGCGCGTGATCGACACGCCCATCAGTGAAAGCGCTATCATCGGCGCGGCTTGCGGCATGAGCTATCTCGGCCTGCGTCCCATCTGCGAGATGCAATTCATCGACTTCATCGCTTGCTGCTTCAACCAGCTCACGAATTTCGTCGCCAAGGGCCACTATCTCTGGAACGCGCCGGCGCCCATTGTCGTGCGTGGCCCTTCGGGCGGTGGCGTGCACGGCGGCCCGTTTCACTCCGCCAACCCGGAAATGTATTTCGTGCACACGCCCGGCCTCAAGGTCATCTATCCCTCCACTCCTTACGACGCCAAAGGTTTACTCAAGGCCGCAGTGCGCGATAATAATCCGGTGCTGTTCTTTGAACACAAATTCCTCTATCGCCGCATCAAGGAAGAGCTGCCCACGGACGACTACACCGTGCCGATCGGTAAAGCAGCGGTCCGTCGCGAAGGCCGCCACCTCACCATTCTTTCCTACGCCGCGATGATGCACACTTCTCTCGAAGCCGCCGAAGCCCTTGCCAAGGAAGGCATCGAAGCCGAAGTGATCGACCTGCGCACGCTGCTCCCTCTCGACGAGGAAACGATTTTACAGTCCGTGAAAAAGACGAACAAAGTCCTGGTCGTCCACGAAGACACCAAGACCGGCGGTATCGCCGGCGAAATCGCAGCCATTCTGTGCGAAAAAGCCTTTGGCGATCTTGATGGCCCGTTGATGCGCGTCACTTCACTCGATACCGCGGTTCCCTACTCGCCGCCGCTGGAAGAATATTTTTTGCCCAACGCGCAGAAGGTTTTTAACACCGCGAAGGAGTTGGCCCGGTACTAGTTTTTGTGGCGCAGCTAATCGTGGTTGTGCTCTTCGATTTTGAGCAGTGCCAGAGGAGAAACGTACATGGCAGTCGATATCGTAATGCCCCAAATGGGCGAAAGCATCTTTGAAGGCACCATCACCAAGTGGCTCAAGAAGCCCGGCGACAAGGTCGAGCGCGACGAGCCGCTCTTTGAGATTTCGACCGACAAGGTCGACGCGGAAATTCCGTCGCCCTCCGCCGGCGTGCTAAAAGAGATCAAAGTCGGTGAAGGCAAGACTGTGCCGATTCAGACGGTGGTCGGCGTAATTGACGCGGCCGGCGACGGCGCTGGCGCGGCCAAAGCTGCGGCTCCGGCTCCCACACCTGCACCGAAAGCTGCGGAACCGGCA
>Ga0209526_10001531_pt1 | contig 15575 bp, 8 predicted proteins | sample JacPinW_OM2H0_M1_FD_188566 | JGI IMG/M metagenome (GOLD analysis project Ga0209526, IMG submission 188566) | Forest soil microbial communities from Algoma, Ontario, Canada - Jack Pine, Ontario site 1_JW_OM2H0_M1 (SPAdes) (version 2) | ecosystem: Environmental > Terrestrial > Soil > Boreal... | reverse complement strand
CGAAGGGACATATCCCGGTCCTCGTGATCGGGCTTTCCCTTTCGGTTCTTCTGATGGGCGTGGTGGCGAATTGGATCGCGCGTTTGCTCGATCGTCACGGCTGGATCGCCTGGATCGGGCTCCTCGTCATCCTGCAAGTCGCGCTCGACATGATCTGGGACGGCTCGCACGAGGTCGCCTGCCAGTTCGTGCCGAAGGCGATTTGTCAGGACGGCTTCATCGCGACGATGAAGGGCCTGTTCGGGCTGCGCTAAGTCGACGGCTTTTCGGTCTGCTTGGGAGCCGCAAGCAACTGTCTGTCATCCCGAGCGGCGCGTCCGCTTTGTGCCAACAGCAGACATCTAGATGGCGGCTGTACCTTCTTGAGGAGTTGCGTAACATTGCAGGCATGGATCTTCGCGACCTCAAGTATTCCGTTGTCATCGCCGATCAAGAACATTTCGGTCGAGCTTCCAAACAATTACGGATCGCCCGGCCCGCCCTGTCGAGGCGGATGAAATCGCTTGAACGTGAAATCGGGGGTGACCTTTTCGAGCGCTTGCCGCGTGGCGTTCGTCTGTCGAGATTAGGACAATTCTTTCTGAAGGACGCAAAGTGGATCGTTGCTGAGGCGAATCTCATCCTTGCCGCCCTATGGGACTCGCTATGACCGAGCTGTGGCGCCTGACCGCAACCGAGGCTGTGGCGAAGTTGCGGCGAGGCGAGGTTTCTCCGCTGGAGATGGTGGACGCTGCGTCATCCCGCATCGAGGCTGTGGAGCCGAAGATCAACGCCCTGCCGATCCGCTTTCTCGACGAGGCGCGCGAGAAGGCGAAACGCTTCCCGCGCGAGAGTCGGCAGGATCCCGGTTGGTTGGCCGGACTGCCGATGGCCATTAAGGACTACAACGACGTCGCTGGGCAGTTGACCACCAATGGCTCGCCTATCTATGCCGAATACCGTGCGCCGGCGGATGACCGCACTGTGGCAGCGCTTCGCGGCAATGGTGCAATTCCGCTGGCCAAGTCGAACGTGCCGGAGTTCGCCGGCAGTCATACTTTCAACCCCGTCTGGGGAATCACTCGCAACCCCTGGAATCTAGAGTGCACCGCCGGGGGTTCTTCGGGCGGCGCCGCGGCGGCACTTGCGGCAGGCGAGGTCTGGCTCGCCAACGGTTCCTGCCTGGGCGGATCGTTGCGCATCCCTGCAAGCTTCTGCGGCATTGTCGGGATGCGCCCCAGCCCCGGCGTGGTGCCGCGGGGCGATGGATTGCCGGCCTTCGATAGCCTGTGGGTCGACGGCCCGATGGCCCGCAACGTGCCGGATCTCGCGCTGATGCTGGATGCCATGGCCGTGTTGACGCCGCACGACCCGCTGTCCCGTCCCATTCCGCCGGGAGGTTTCCAGGCGACGCTAAAGCGTGCGCGGCCTCCGCGGCGCATTGGGTTCAGTACAAATCTCGGTCTGCGCAGCATTGACCCGGAGGTGGCCAGGCTTTGTCGCGCCGGCACACGACCGTTCACCGCGATGGGCTGCGCCGTGGAGGAGGAGGCACCCGATTTCTCCGGCGCGATCGACAGCTTCCAGGTTCTGCGCGCCCTGCTATTCGCCGATGTGCGGGGCGACCTGCTGCCGCGCGAACGCGCGCGCATCAACCCCGACATCGTTTGGAACATCGAGAAGGGTCAACAGCTCACGGCCGCCGAAATCATCCGGGCGCAGCGCGAGCGCCACGTGTTATTCCATCATGTGGCGCGCTTCTTTGACGACCACGACCTGCTCGTCTGTCCCACCGTTGCGGTCCCCCCTTTCCCGGTGGAGCAACGCTTCCCCAGCGAGATCGCCGGTGAGAAACTGACTACTTATATTGACTGGATGTTCCTGACCTTCGTCATCACCCTGGTCGGCTGTCCGGCCATCTCACTGCCCTGCGGGCTAACGCAGAAGGGACTGCCGGTGGGCATCCAGTTGGTCGGGCGGCCACACGGCGACGCCAAGTTGCTTGGCGCCGCACTGCTGCTGGAACAATCCCTCGGCTTCGCCCGTCGTGTGCCGCTGGAAATGTAGCGCGCCCATTCCCTCGGACGTGCCGATGGCGCTCGGCATTGTCGCTGTTGGGTCACAAGCGGACGTGACGTCCTTGAATTGGGAAGTCTGCTTTACTCCCGAAAGCGGACATTGATCGGTGGCTCTTCAATGTCCGCTTAGTGCCAGAAGCGTACATCACCGAGTTTTGGGTAGTGGGGACCTCTAAATGAGGCGGGATGGGCAGGACTATTCGTGGAACGATTCTGATTGCAGCGGATTAACCGCCCAAGCCGCCCCGACGATTCACAGACCCCCCGTCCCCCGATCAACGGGGCAGGCAAATGACCCCGGCACAGTCCCCGCTGTGTCCGGGGTTTCGTTTGTCGCAAAGGGTTGCCAGTTTATTTGGTAATGTTCGGAACCGAACATTGGCCATTTCGTTTTCAAGAAAAATTCACCTTTGGAGCCGCCTTGAGGGCAAAAAAGTTCCGCCGACGAGCAGAGATTTGTATGCGTCTTGCCGGTCAAGTGAGCGATCCTGACCGGGCTCAGCGATTGCGCCTCATGGCAAGCGAATATCTCGTGAATGCGGAAGAAGCAGAATCCGAACTGGCCGCTGGCGCTCCGGTTGCTGAGAACCCGCCGCTGTCGTTGGGCGCGGGTGAGTCCTTACCAAGTGCAAATCCAGAACCGCCAACAAAGTAAAGCCGCCTAGTCAGCGGCCTTTTTCTTCACGCGCTGGCGCGGGATTCTCACATTTGAACGGCGGAGAAACCGCTCGGATCTGAAAAGGTCCCCACAAACACAGCAGGCTTTGTCTAAACTCAGCGCACCAACGCGTTAAGGATGGGCACCGCAACGCCCCAGATGCTTGGCGACAAAGTGCTCATTACCTTGATCAGTACTTGTCTTGCCTGACTGAAACGGACCCCCTAACGTACTCCGTCGTCCTCCAACGCTTTCAAATCATTGTATTATTTGCGCTTTAGCTTACGCAAAAAAATTTTCGACCAGTTTCAAATCGAAGGGAACCGAACCACGACATCCTGAGTTGAAAGGTTTACGATTGTTCGCGAAGAACCGGGAGAGGGACCAGAATTCGGACGACCATCCGACTGGTCCCAGCGAGGGGTCCCGATGCTGCGCCGGCTCAATTCTTTTGTTCCCGCATGCAATTCGGCGGCATCTTTCAACAGCCAATCTTCATTCATCGGCCCGGCGACACTTTGGTTTTCTGGCCAAGCGGCCAGGCAGGCCGAAGATCATTATGTGGGCCTAATCGCCCAAGGGGGAAATCATGCGACGCAGCACTGAAAAGAGCGGCGACGTAGCGGCTGGTGAATTGTCTGTCAATGCGCCAACAGCGCATTCAATGAACGGGAAAGGCACGATTACTCAAAGTGCTCTCTTGCACGCTCTTCAGGCCATGAAAATCGGCGATTTCTCCGTGCGCTTGCCAAGCGACGGCGTCGATATCGAAGGTAAGATTGCCGACACGTTTAACGAGATCATCGCCGCCAATCAGCGCATGTCCGAACAACTCGAACGCGTCGGACAGGTCGTTGGCCGCGAAGGAAAAACACGGCAGCGCGTCAAATTCGGCCTCGCCAGTGGCGCTTGGGGCGAAATGGAGACGTCGGTCAATACGTTGATCGACGATCTGCTGTGGCCGACGACGCAAGTCACACGCGCGATCACGGCAGTTGCGCAAGGCGAGCTTCTCGAAACCGTCCCTCTCGATGTCGATGGCCGGCCTTTGAAGGGCGAGTTTCTACGGTCGGCAAGGATCGTCAACACGATGATCACGCAGCTTCGCGTGTTCACATCTGAAGTGACACGGGTGGCGCGCGAAGTCGGTACGGAAGGAAAGTTAGGCGGCCAAGCCCAAGTGCGCGAAGTTACGGGTGTTTGGAAGGATCTGACGGAAAGCGTGAACTTGATGGCGAGCAATCTCACCGCCCAAGTTCGGAATATCGCCGAAGTCACGATCGCGGTCGCAAGCGGCGACCTTTCCAAGAAAATCACCGTCGACGTGCGCGGCGAGATCCTGCAGCTGAAGGAAGCCATCAATACGATGGTGGACCAGTTGCGCTCGTTCGCCGCCGAGGTCACGCGCGTCGCGCGCGAGGTCGGCACCGAAGGGCGGCTCGGCGGCCAGGCGGTGGTGCCGGGTGTGGCGGGCACCTGGAAGGACCTCACCGACAACGTCAATCTCTTGGCGGCGAACCTCACAACTCAAGTCCGCAATATCGCAGACGTGACCACGGCGGTCGCGCGCGGCGACCTTTCGCGCAAAATCACGGTCGACGTGCGGGGCGAGATTCTGCAATTGAAAGACACCATCAATACGATGGTCGATCAGCTCAACTCGTTCGCTTCGGAGGTCACGCGCGTCGCGCGCGAGGTCGGCACCGAGGGCAAGCTCGGCGGGCAAGCCGCGGTGCCCGGTGTCGCCGGCACATGGAAGGACCTGACCGACAGCGTGAACTTTATGGCCGGCAACTTGACGGCGCAGGTTCGCAATATCGCGGACGTGGCCACCGCCATCGCTGGCGGAGACCTCTCCAAGAAGATCACCGTCAATGTCAGCGGCGAAATTCTGGAGTTGAAAGAAACCGTCAATACCATGGTGGACCGGCTCAACGCCTTCGCTGGCGAGGTAACGCGGGTCGCGCGCGAAGTCGGCACCGAGGGACGGCTCGGCGGTCAAGCTGCCGTCCCCGGCGTTGCTGGAACGTGGAAGGATCTGACTGACAACGTCAATCTTCTAGCAGGCAATCTGACGACCCAGGTGCGAAATATTGCGGAAGTGACCACCGCGGTCGCGAACGGCGATCTATCGCGCAAAATCACGGTCGAAGTGAAGGGTGAGATTCTAGAGTTGAAGGACACCATCAATACGATGGTGGACCAGCTCAATGCGTTTGCCGGCGAAGTGACCCGCGTCGCGCGCGAAGTCGGTACCGATGGCCGTCTCGGCGGCCAAGCCGCCGTCCCCGGCGTTGCGGGAACTTGGAAGGATCTGACGGACAACGTCAATCTTCTGGCAGGCAATCTAACTGCTCAGGTGCGAAATATCGCGGAAGTAACGACGGCGGTCGCGAACGGCGATCTGTCGCGCAAAATCACCGTCGACGTTAAAGGCGAGATTCTCGAATTGAAAAACACGATTAATACGATGGTCGATCAGCTAAACGCCTTTGCCGGCGAAGTGACGCGCGTGGCGCGCGAGGTCGGTACTGACGGGCGTCTCGGCGGCCAAGCGCAAGTGCCCGGCGTCGCGGGCACGTGGAAAGATTTGACCGACAGCGTGAACTCCATGGCCGGCAACCTGACCGCTCAGGTTCGCAATATCGCGGAAGTGGCGACTGCGATCGCGAGCGGCGATCTTTCGAAAAAAATCACAGTCGACGTGCGCGGCGAAATTCTATTCCTGAAGGACACGCTCAACACGATGGTCGAGCAACTTCGCTCCTTCGCCGGCGAAGTGACGCGCGTCGCGCGCGAGGTCGGCACCGAAGGGCGTTTGGGCGGTCAGGGTAACGTCCCGGGCGTTGCCGGCACGTGGAAGGACCTTACCGACAACGTCAACTTCATGGCCAGCAATCTGACGGCGCAAGTGCGAAATATCGCCGAAGTGACGACAGCAGTCGCGCGCGGCGATCTGTCACGCAAGATCACAGTCGACGTCAAAGGCGAGATTCTCGAATTGAAGAACACCATTAATACGATGGTGGACCAACTCAATGCCTTCGCCGGCGAAGTGACGCGCGTCGCGCGCGAGGTCGGCACCGAAGGCAAGCTCGGCGGTCAAGCCGAAGTTTCGGGTGTCGCCGGTACGTGGAAGGATCTCACCGATACCGTCAACGTCATGGCCGCGAATCTCACCGAGCAAGTGCGCGGCATCGTGAAGGTTGTAACCGCGGTCGCCGACGGCGACCTTAAGCAAAATCTCGCCGTCAAGTCGAAGGGCGAGGTGGCGGCGCTGGCGGAGACCATCAACAACATGACCGGAACGCTCGCGACGTTTGCCGATCAAGTGACGAGCGTGGCGCGCGAAGTCGGCGTGGAAGGACGCTTGGGCGGTCAGGCAAACGTGCCGGGCGCCGCCGGCACGTGGAAAGACCTCACCGGCAACGTCAATCTTCTCGCCGCCAATTTGACCACGCAGGTGCGCGCCATCGCCGAAGTCGCGACGGCCGTGACCAAAGGCGATTTGACCCGATCCATTCAGGTCGACGCGCGCGGCGAAGTGGCGGAACTCAAAGACAACATCAATACGATGATCGACAATCTCCGCCTCACCACCGACCGCAATACCGAGCAAGATTGGCTCAAAACCAACCTCGCGCAATTCACCAATATGCTGCAAGGGCAGCGCGATCTGACGACCGTCGGGCGGCTGCTTCTCTCCGAATTGGCGCCACTCGTGAACGCACAATTGGGCGCGATTTATCAGATCGAAAACGAAGACAGCGGTACGCTACGGCTGTTGTCGGTCTATGCGGACGATCCAATTCACGGACACCCGAAGACCTTCCTCGTCGGCGAAGGCTTGATCGGCCAATGCGCGCTCGAGAGGCGCCGCGTGCTGATCACCGAAATGCCCACCTCCGCCACGCCGATTGGCTCCTCGCTATTCAAGAGCGTGCCCAAAAATGTGATCGTTCTGCCGGTGCTGTTTGAGAGCCAGGTGAAAGCGGTTATCGAACTCGCCTCGCTGACCGCGTTCACTACGCTGCAAATCACGTTTCTCGATCAGCTTACGACCAATATCGGCATCGTGCTCAATTCCATCGAAGCAACGATGCAGACCGAAGGGTTGTTGACGCAATCGCAACAACTCGCCGCTGAGCTGCAGACGCAACAAACGGAATTGCAGCAAACCAACGAGCAGCTCGAGCAAAAGGCGCAACAGCTCGCGGAGCGAAACGTCGAAGTGGAGCGCAAGAATCAGGAAATCGAGCAGGCGCGTCGCGCGCTCGAAGAGAAGGCGGGCGAACTCGCCCTGACTTCGAAATACAAATCTGAATTCCTCGCCAACATGTCACATGAATTACGCACGCCGCTGAATAGCATTTTGATCCTAGGCCAGCAACTCGGCGACAATCCCGATGGCAATCTGACGTCAAAGCAGATCGAGTTCGCGCGAACCATTCACGGCGCCGGTACCGATTTGCTCAATCTCATCACCGACATCCTTGATCTCTCGAAGATCGAGTCTGGCACGGTTACAGTGGAAGCGGAGGAGATCCTTCTCACCAATCTTCTCGATGCGACGGCGCGGCCCTTCCGCCATGAGGCGGACACCAAGCAGCTCTCGTTCGACGTTGTCATCGATTCTCATCTGGGGCGCAGCATCACGACCGACTCCAAACGGCTGCAGCAAGTATTGAAGAATCTCCTGTCGAACGCGTTCAAGTTCACCCAAGATGGCGGCGTGCAATTGAATGTGTCGGCGGCCGTCGGCGGCTGGACGCATGACCACCCCGTGCTCAGTCGTGCACCGGCGGTGATAACCTTTGAGGTATCGGACTCCGGTATCGGCATCCCGCTCGAAAAGCAGCGAATGATTTTCGAAGCGTTTCAGCAGGCGGACGCGAGCACGAGCCGCAAGTATGGCGGCACCGGATTGGGCCTCGCGATCAGCCGAGAACTGGCGGGCCTCTTGGGCGGTGAGATTCAGCTCCGCAGTACACCCGGCAAGGGAAGTACCTTCACGCTCTATCTGCCGATAAAATATGTCGGCCCCTCTATCGCCACACGTGCGTCCGGTGAAAATCGCGCAGGTTCTGTCTCGCATGCGGTACCGGCGCCGCCGTCGGCGGCCGCGGATCGACCGATTGAGCAGATTCCCGACGATCGCCTGGAAATCGAACCCGGTGATTCGATACTGTTGATTGTCGAAGACGATCCTCACTATGCGCGCATCATCAAGGATCTTGCCTGCGACAAGGGGTTTAAGGTCCTCGTGGCGGCACGCGGGGCCGACGCACTCGAGCTCGCCAAGCAATTTCAGCCGACCGCTGTGTCGTTGGATGTGTTCTTACCCGATATGCTCGGCTGGACTGTGCTCAGCCAGCTGAAACAAAATCCGCTGACCAGACACATTCCCGTTCAAATCGTCACGCTCGACGAGGATCGCCAGAATGCGCTCGCGCGCGGCGCCTTCGCCTTCGTCAACAAGCCGGCGACCACGGAAGGCGTCGAAGCCGCATTGGACCGAATTAAGAGATACACAGAGCCACGACGTAAGCGACTGCTTGTTGTCGAAGATAATCCCGCGGAGCAGATGAGCATCACCGAGTTGCTCGGTTACGATGATATCGAAATAGTCAGCATCGGAACCGGCGCCGGAGCACTTGAGGCATTGCGCGCGCGGCCCTGCGACTGCGTCGTCTTGGATCTTCGCCTACCCGACATGTCTGGATTCGAGGTTTTGGAATCCATCCGGGCTGACGAGACGCTATCCGACGTACCGGTTGTGGTCTTTACGGGGCGCGAGTTGTCAGCCGAGGAAGACGCCCGGCTCCACACCATGGCCCGCAGCATCGTCGTTAAAGGCGTGGAGTCACCCGAGCGTCTCTTGGATGAGACCGCTCTGTTTCTGCATCGCATCGTCACTGATCTGCCAAAAGAAAAGCAGCGCATGCTGGAACGCCTCACTAATTCGGATGAGGATCTAGTCGGCCGTACGGCGTTGCTGGTCGACGACGATGCAAGAAACATCTTTGCGCTCGGCAGTGTGCTTGAACGGCGCGGCATGCACGTGTTGACCGCCACAACAGGGGCTGAGGCAATCACGCTCATTGAATCCACGCCGGAGCTCGCCATCGTGCTGATGGATATCATGATGCCGCAGATGGACGGTTATCAGACGATTGGCGCCATCCGCGCGCAATCCAAATTCCGCCGCCTGCCAATTATCGCGCTGACGGCGAAGGCAATGAAAGGCGATCGCGAAAAATGCCTGGAAGCAGGGGCATCTGACTATCTGGCAAAGCCGGTCAACACCGAGCAGCTGTTGTCGGCATTACGTATTTGGCTGCACCGTTAACCGGAGAGCGCCAATGACCAAACAAGATAAGATTAACATCCTTCTCGTCGACGACCAGCCAGCGAAACTGCTGAGCTACGAGGCGATTCTGTATGACCTCGGCGAAAATCTGTTGAAGGCAACCTCGGGACGCGAAGCGCTCGAACACCTCCTAAAATCGGAGGTAGCGGTGGTTCTTGTCGACGTGTGCATGCCCGATCTCGATGGCTTTCAACTTGCGGAAATGATTCGGGAACACCCCCGGTTCCAAAAAACGGCGATGATTTTCATTTCTGCCATTCACCTGACCGACATGGATCGACTGCGCGGATATGAAATGGGAGCCGTGGATTATGTGCCCGTCCCTGTCATCCCGGAGGTGCTGAGAGCAAAGGTGAGAGTTTTTGCTGAACTTTATCGTAAGACCCGAGAGCTTGAATATCTCAATGCGGAGCTTGAACAGCGGGTTGCCACCCGCACCGCCGAACTCGAGCACTCAACCGGCCAACTACTAAAAAGCGAGCAGCGTCGAACTCTTGCCATCGCCGCCGGCAATATGGGTTCTTGGGATTGGGACAGAGCGACTGGCGAGTGTGCGTGGGATGAAGGCCAATGTCGTATTTTTGGTGTCGAACCAAAGAATTTCACACCTTCACCCGAAAATACCCGCGCGCTCATACACCCGGATGACTGGGCGATTTTGCAGGTCGGACTGGACCAGCTGCTCCGACAAGGCGAATCATTTCAATCTGAGTTCCGCATTCTGCGCTCGAATAGTCAGGTTCGGTGGTGCATCGGCAGCGCAGCCGCAACTGCCGATCCATCTGGTCGTGTTGTCCGTATCAGCGGGGTGACCATCGATATTACTGATCGTAAGGAAGCCGAAGAGCGTCAGATTCTATTGGCGCGCGAGGTGGATCATCGAGCTCGGAATGCGCTGGCACTCGTGCAAGCAATCATTCGCCTCACAAAGTCAGATAATCTCGCGCACTATATGAGCACCATTCAGGGACGGATCAAAGCGCTGTCGACGGCGCACGTGATTCTCTCCCAATTCCGCTGGGAGGGCGCTGATCTTCGCGGCCTTGTTGGCGAAGAACTCGCTCCTTACAGAACGGGCCCTGAGACGATCGTGATCAAGGGACCGGATGTCATGCTTACTCCAACAGCAGCGCAGTCATTGGCCCTGGCCTTGCACGAGCTCGCTACCAACGCCGCGAAATATGGCGCTTTGTCGTCGACATCGGGCCGCCTCGAACTGTCTTGGAAAATCCAAGATGGAAATTTGGTCATGCATTGGTCTGAACTGGGCGGCCCAACAACGCGAGTGCCTCAGCATAAAGGATTTGGGACCAAGATTGTCGTCGAGAGCATCGAGGGGCAACTAGGCGGCCAGGTCACTTATAATTGGTCGGCCAACGGTCTTCACTGCATTCTTTCTGTTCCCAGCGACAAGTTAAGGGGCGAAGGATCGACGAAAGTGATACCTGAACCGAATAGCCATGCTAATGGGACGCACCGAATCATTGGCAACAATCGCATCATGATCGTTGAAGACGAGAGTTTAGTGGCATTAGCGGTGGCTGAATATTTGACTGAACTCGGATTTTCGATTGTCGGTCCATTTGCGAATCTTGCTGACGCAAAGAACGCGGTGGCACAAGGTCATGTCGACGCAGCAATTCTAGATGTTAATCTGGCAGGTGAGCCAATCTATCCACTTGCTGAAATCCTTGTTGAACTGGACATACCGTTTGTCTTTACTACTGGTTACGGCGCTGAGAGTATCGATCCGAGATTCAAAAATGCACCGGCCCTTCAAAAACCGATTGAGCAAGAGGCTTTGAAGCGCTTGTTCGTTGTAAACGGCGAAACAACTTTCGGCAATTATTTAGGCCGAGTTCAACCCGACCAAAGCGTAAATGCACGAGCCGCGTCCGACGTCCGCCGTTTGTCCGCATAGAGGTTAAGGGCCATCCCGCGATGTCCGCTTTGGGTAATTAGCGGACGTGGCCTTCTTTCATCGCGATGTCCGCTCTTATCCTGAACGCGGCCGTTGGTACCAAGCGACCAAAATCCAACCCACGGCAAGCAGCATGACGAAAATAACATTTCCTAGATCGGTCAACGCCGTCATTGCGAACAATACCCACGTCAATCCGATCATATATTTTTTTCATTCTTCATATCTCAAGCAAGTAACTTGTCAGTTAGATGTGCATAGTCAGTGAAGCGCTGGCATAAGGTCCAACGCTAAAGTAGCATTCTGTTCGATCTCATGCGCGAGCGGGGGATGGAACTTCGATTAAACTGCAGACTAGCAATGGTGGTGCTTGCGACAGTGATTGTCGCGGCTGGCTTGGTAAAATCGTCAGCAGTGGCCCAGAGCAATGAGCCCGTCGTTATTATAGATAGTTGGTGGAGTGTCGACTACGCGAAAAATATTTGCTCGAGGACGAATGCTTGTTCTGTGGATCCAGCTGCCGAGGCGCTGAACTTCGAGGATAGGCTAGCTACGCAGCTTGCCGCCAATTCGCAATGCAGCGGTGTTTTTATTGCAAAATATAGGGGTGCAAATTTTGATCACGCTAAAACAATTATGGATGCCCTGCAAAATAGGCCGCATTGGACTCTAATAATCGACTATATTCCCAGCCATCAAACGCAATCATGGTGGTTACGCCTTGAGGGCGGCCCCCACACACAGGGCGAGGGCAATCCAAAGGAAATTGCCGGGAATGTCTGCTCGACAGTGACTGAATGGGGCGCAAAGATTTTGAAATAATCCGGTGGACACCCGATCCCACGATAAGCGCTCTGCACGCATTTGCGCCAAACCAAGCGCGCAAATGTCTGCCTTCGGGGCAAGAGCAGACATCATAAGCCGAGGACGTCATTTCCGCTTTGTGCCTGGCCTCGCTTAAGTCATTGATATTATACGATAAATAACAAGAAGCCGTTCTATGGAAAAGAATTACAGGTCTGATGCAACGTTAACGCACAACGCGAGTTAGACCTACGCCCTGATAGCGGTATGGGCTCGGATAGCCATATTGTTGGCAGGAAGAGCTCTGATATCCGCGCTGCTTAGTTGTCACGGCCGAAAGAGTTCCGATGGCCGTGATCCTGATCGTCGAAGATGATGTGTTTATCCGCGAAGTAGCGGAGATGTTGATTCAAGGTTGGGGTCACCGCACACTTGCGGCCGGCGACGTAGACGAAGCGCTTTCACTCCTGCGTTCCCCTCAACAGATTGACGCGCTTTTTACCGACATCTATCTCAAAACAGAGGTCCTTGGCGGGTGTGAAGTTGCAGACCAGGCTATCAAGCTTCGGCCGGAATTGCGCGTGCTCTACACGACGGGCAATTCCGTTACCGACAAACTGAAAGCTCTGTTTGTTGACGGCAAACATTTCCTTCGCAAACCGTACACGCAAAACCAGTTGCAAAACTCCGTGGAAGACCTGCTCGCAGCGTGATTTTCAAGTCGCGTAATGGGGAACGATGGCCATGTCCGATATCTCTCAAGGAGAAAAAGTCCTGTCCGATATTATTGCGAGCGACATTGTTGAGACCGTGCCAAGCGCACTTATTATTCTAGACAGAAATTTAATCATCACATCCGCCAATCGCGCGTTCTACCAGACGTTCCGCACGAGCGCCGACCAGACTGAAGGATGTCTCATTTACGACCTCGGAAACCGGCAGTGGGATATCCCCGCGCTGCGCACCCTACTCGAGAGCGTGATCCCCCATCGCGCATCGGTCGAAGGGTTCGAGGTTGAGCATGATTTTCCGACCATTGGCCGGCGCACGATGCTGGTCAATGCCCGCAAAATTTTTCGTCCCGGCGACCATGACGGTTTCATTCTGCTTGCCATCGAGGACGTCAGCGAGGAGCGCGTGGCCCGGGCTGAGAGCAAGCGCAACTGGCAACTGACCCAAAGTATCGTCGACACGATCCGCGATCCGCTGGTCGTCCTTGAAAACGACATGACGATCGTGACCGCGAGCAAGTCTTTTTTGACAATATTCGGGATCACCGAGGCGGAGACGCGCGGGCGGCGCGTTTCCGAACTAGGCCAGCATCAATGGGACGTGCCCGCACTTCGCCATTTGATGGAGAAGGTGCTTCCGGAGAACAAGCCCATCGAAAGTTTCGAGATCGAGGATAATTTTCCGGGCCTCGGCCGGCGTGTCTTCAACTTGAATGCCCGGAAAATTTCTCAACCGGGAAACCATGCCCATCGGATGCTTCTCGTTTTCGAGGACATCACCGATCGCAAGCAGCGCGAGCGTGACGCGCTAAGCTTGACCAACGAAATCTCTCACCGGATCAAAAATAACTTGCAGATCATCGTCGGCTTGATCTCCTACGAAGCCAAATGGACGGCGGCTCCGTGCGTTCAAGGCTATAAAACCATGCAGGCACGCATCGGAGCCATTGCCCAGCTTTACGACCTGATATCTCAATCCAGCCGCGGCCGGACCATCGCCGTGGACGCGTATCTCAGGGAAATCGCCAAGACGATGTCGGCGAGCCTGCTTGGAAACACGTCGGGCATCAAAATAGAGGTCAAGGCCGAGCCGTTGGAAATCGACCCGGATCGCGCCGTCCCCTTCGGCCTTCTGGTCAATGAGTTGGCGACGAACTCCATCAAGCATGCGTTTCCAGGCGGAACAGGACGAGTCATGTTGAGCTTGGAACAGATCGGCGAGCAAATGGAGCTGACCGTCGCCGATGACGGCGTGGGTATGAAGGGTAAGGATTTGGCGAAGATTCCTGAGAAACGCGGTTCCGATTACGTCGCGATCTTCGTGCGCCAGCTTGGCGGCACGATTGTCCCGTCGGGATCGGAAGGAGTTGGAACGATCGTTAGAATACGACTTCCCTTGCTGCTAGCCCCACCCGGGGGTGCCGAGCGCGTAGCCGCATAGTTCGCTTTCAGTCTGATCGGCGACAAAGGTTATCAGTCCGATTTCCCGCAGATAAGCGTATAAGGCGAACTTCAAACGGAAACGGAATGACTCGTCTGTTACGCGGTACAGTTGCCGCAATCATTGTGGCCTTCGTCGCAAATTGTAGCAGCAGCTCCTTATTCGAGGGTGCCGATTCCGCAAGTGTGCCGAAAAACGGGCATGTCTATTTGATACGCGGACTACTGGGCGAGATTTTTTCGCGTGGATTGGATCAACTTGCCGAGGATATCAATAACCGCGGTGTTCGCGCGAGCGTGCACGGATTATTGGAGCTTAATTCTCTCACCGATGAAATCATCAGAAAATATAAGGATGATCCTTCGACAGCGCCCATTATGCTGATTGGTCATTCCTCGGGGGGCGATGCGATCATTTCCATGGCGCAAAAAATGAAAAATGCGAACGTTCCGGTTGGTCTCGCTTTCGGTTTTGATCCGACACCGGTTGCCGGTCCCGTGCCGGACAATATCGAGGTGTTCATCAATCTTTTTCAAAAATCCAACCCTATCGGCGGCGGCGAAGTAAAGGCGACGTCCGGATTCCGCGGCCGGCTGGTCAACATTGATCTGCGAGAACACAATGAAATCATCCATATAACCTTGGATAAATCGTCTAAGCTCCACGAGCTTGTTGCCGACGAAATCATCGGGTTCGCTGCGTTTTCGAGCCGAAAACAGTCAGACGCATCTATGGAAGCATCGCCCAAAAGTAAAAAACAAAAGAAACGCTCTGTCGATGCGCCATCACCGAGTTTTGCGATCCCGCTGTTTATGAAATATGTCGTCCCTCGCAACGAACCAATCGAACTTTGGGACAGCGGATTGCGAGTAACGGTCCGTGCGGGAGAAACCTTGCAAACAATTGCCGCGCAATATGGCGCTCCAGCGTGGGCAATCGGGCAAATCAACAAGATTGGCGACGATACGCCTCTTCAGACTGGGATGGTCATCATTATTCCCCTCCGGCTGTACAAGATCGATGCCGTACCGGCTGCGGGGCTGCTACCGCGTTGAGCGCAGGCACCGTGCAGTGAAGATCGTAGGCGTCTCACACAACACGGGCTGACCACGCGAAGCGATACGTGAGCCGCGGCTTCCGAGGAATCCCGCCGCCTGCTATCGTTTCCGCCGTCGTAAAGTTCATCGGGAAAATATCGGAATGAAACCGAGCCTGCCTCCTTACGGCAATGGCACGCTGCCGCCGGGCATTCGCTCTCGCACGATCGAGAACGTGAACGCGCTCGCCGTGCATATTCTCGAAGCCGGCTACGAGAGTGCGGGGCGGGGAGCCGTCCTTCTTCTGCACGGCTTCCCGGATCTGCGTCTTCGTTGCGCCCGTAGCCACCTCGAACACCACCGTGTGCTGGGTCTCCTTTACGCCGAGACCCTTCTCGGTGATGATCGGCCGCCGAATCACTTGAAATGCGCTGATGCTCATGGCCTCGTCCTTTGCACGATTCCTGCGTGAACCTACCTGCGTTTTTCGTGCCGGGCTTACTTCTTGCCCTTGCTCTTCGCTTTGGCGGCCGGCTTTTTCGACGATGCTTTCTTC
>Ga0209526_10001530_pt1 | contig 15577 bp, 14 predicted proteins | sample JacPinW_OM2H0_M1_FD_188566 | JGI IMG/M metagenome (GOLD analysis project Ga0209526, IMG submission 188566) | Forest soil microbial communities from Algoma, Ontario, Canada - Jack Pine, Ontario site 1_JW_OM2H0_M1 (SPAdes) (version 2) | ecosystem: Environmental > Terrestrial > Soil > Boreal... | reverse complement strand
CACCAGCCACCTCATCACCCAGCTGCGCGACAGCGTGATCCCCGCCGCTGAGCACGGCACCACGCTGCACGTCTACGTCGGCGGCGTCACCGCCACCAACGGCGACTTCGCCACCCTGATCGCCCACAAGCTGCTGATCTTCATCGCGGTCATTCTCGGACTGGGCTTCCTGCTGCTCATGCTCGCCTTCCGCAGCCTCCTGGTGCCCGCGGTAGCGGCGGTAATGAACCTGCTCGCCGCCGCCGCATCCTTCGGCGTGCTGGTCGCCGTCTTCCAGTACGGCTGGGGACTGCACTTCCTCAACCTCGGCCAGGCTGGCCCGGTCGAAGCATTCCTGCCCGTCCTCATGCTCGCGGTCCTGTTCGGCCTGTCCATGGACTACGAGGTGTTCCTGGTCTCCCGGATCCGCGAGGAATGGGCTGCCACCGGCGACAACCACCACGCGGTCCGCACCGGCCAGGCCACCACCGGCCGGGTCATCATCGCCGCCGCCTCCATCATGATCCTCGTGTTCAGCGCGTTCATACTCTCCGGCCAGCAGATCATCGGCGAGATCGGCCTCGGCCTCGCCGCCGCGGTCCTGCTCGACGCCTTCCTCCTGCGCACTCTCCTCGTCCCCGCCCTCATGCACCTGTCCGGCCGCGCGAACTGGTGGCTGCCCGGCTGGCTGGACCGCATCCTCCCGCACCTGTCCATCGAGCCCGCCGCCGAACCACCTGCCCCGCCCAGCCACGTGCCCGCCGGCGAGGTCATGCACAGCACGACAGCCGGCTAAGGCTCGCGCCCCGGTCACTGCCCGTGTGAGTGGGTTCAGGTGGCCGGGGCTCGCACCTGCTCGGGCAGGCCGGTCTGGGATATCGCTTCCTCGGCGGCGGCCCGGAGGACTTGATCAGCTGCTGGCCTTTCGTTCCGTAAAAAGGTCTTCCATCTGGTGCCGGCCGACCTTTAGCTTCATAACGTCCCCTGGCATCAGGCTCCCGTATGCGGATGGCGGGCCCGGCCTGGCGCTCACGGAACCCGCTGTGCGAGGCTCCCGTTATGCGTCCATCGCTGTTCGAGTTCGTCGGCGGCGAGCCCGCTTTCCTGGCTCTGGCCACTGCCCATCACGCGCGGTGCGTGCAGGACCCTGAGCTGAACCATCCTTTCTCGCATCCCGGGCAGCACCCGCAGCACGTCGAACGCCTCGCCGCCTACTGGGCCGAGGTCATGGGCGGGCCGCCGCGGTACTCGCAGGCCTGTGGCAGCCAATCCGGCCTGCTGCACATGCACTCGGGCAACGGCGACATGGGCGATCTGGGCCGGCGATTCGTGGACTGCTTCGTCCGTGCCGCCGACGACGCCGGATTGCCCGAGGACCCGGAGCTCCGGGCCGTGCTTCGCACCTACATGCAGTGGGCGGTCGAGGACATGCTGTCCTACCCATCCCCGGATGCGGAAATTCCGGCGGGCTCGGCCATGCCCCACTGGTCATGGGACGGCCTGCGGACTGGAACGCCATCGACGTGATCAGCGAGGACGGTTACTTCGGAGACCGTGTCGCGGCGTCGTACGACGAGTCGTCGGCCGACATGTTCGAGCCGGGCGTCGTGGACGCGGCGGCCGACCTTCTGGCCGGGCTCGCAGGCGGCGGCCGGGCCCTGGAGCTGGGCATCGGCACCGGACGCATCGCACTGCCGCTGGCGCGCCGCGGCGTCCCGGTCCACGGCATTGACTTGTCGCGGGCGATGGTGACCCGGCTGCGCGCCAAGCCCGGTGGCGACGCGATCGGCGTGACGATCGGCGACTTCGCAACGACCAGGGTGGACGGGACGTTCTCCGTCGCATACCTGGTCTTCAACACGATCATGAACCTGACGACGCAGGCGGCGCAGGTGGCCTGCTTCCGCAACGTCGCGACTCATCTTGAACCCGGCGGCTGCTTCGTTATCGAGGTCGGGATCCCCGATCTGCGCAGGCTCCCGCCCGGGCAGAACGTTGTGCCGTTCCACGTGAGCCCGACGCGGTGGGCGTTCGACGTCTACGACGTCGCCACGCAGGCGATGAGCTCAAACTACGTCGAGGTCACCGGCGGCCGTGGCGAGTACACCTCGATCCCCTTCCGGTACGTGTGGCCGGCCGAGCTCGACCTGATGGCCCAGCTCGCCGGGCTGCGACTGCGCGAGCGGTGGGACGGCTGGACGCGGGAGCCCTTCACAAGCGAGAGCCGCCAGCACGTCTCGATCTGGGAGAAGCCCGCCAGCTGACCGCGAGTCAGTCATCCGCTGCCGGTCCTCCGCGTGGGCGGTCACGGCCTGGTGCCGAGCCATGAAAGTTGCACCGAGCGGTCGGGGCGGATGAGGGCTTCGAGGCCGGCGAGCCAATCCGGCTCGCCAGGGTCGTAGTCCAGGACGGCGAGGGCGCACGCCCGGAGCACGGGCGAATGGGTGACGCCCACGGTGACCTGCGCGGCGTCGGAGCCGAGATCGGCCAGACTGCGCGCGAACGCCATTATGCGGCGCAGGACCGTTTGCGCATCGTCGCCCGGCGGATCGCGATGGCGCAACCACCACCCGACGCGGTCCCGGGCCGACAGGAAGCCCGCGAAGAAGGAAACGCCTGCTGCCGCCCCTTCGCTCATTCCCGGCACCTGGTCCGCGAGAGCCGGGGCGCTGCTTACCATATCGACCCGCACGCCGGCCAAGTAGAGGTCCGGGTTGCGCAGGGCGAAGGCGACCGACGGCCCCTCGACGATGGCGCCGGAGGCGCGGGCTCCTTCTGCGATCGCATGGGCAGTCTCGCGGGTGCGGCGGGTCTCAGCGCTCAATAGGAGCAGTTTCCCGGTGCACTCTTCGCCCAGCTTCCGGCCGAATTCACCCGCCGTGGTCAGGCCTGGCCCGGTGACCGGGACGTCGCCGCGGTGCGAGGCGACCTCGCCGTGCCGAAGCAGCAGCAGCCGGTGCAGCGCGGCGGCGGGCCCGCGGTCAGCCGGCTCTATTTCAGACATCGATCGTTTCGTAGGTGCTGACCTGACGGTCGGCCAGGTAGTCAAGCGCGTAGCCGAACACATGCTGCTGGAAGTGCTCGCTCGCCTTGTGGTCCTCGTAACCCTGGGCGTCGGCATATTGCTCGTAGAGGAAGAACGTCGCCGGGTCCTCCGGGGAAACCTGCGCCTGGTAATACACGCACTTGGGCTCGGCACGGGACAGGGGCGTCATCGTCTTGATGACCTCGAGAATGCGCTCGTCTTCCCCGGGCTTGGCCTTCCAGATTGCTGCGACGACAAATGTCATCGGCTTCCTCTCCTTGCTGGTGGTCAGGCTCGCGGTCGCGGCCCGATGGTATTGCGCCGGATGCGGAGAATCCCCTCAGACTGTGGTGACCGGCCGGGACTGCAGCAGGAACAGCGCACCGTCGGAGTCGAAGGCCCATTCGATGTCCTGCGGGCCCCCATACAGGCTGGCCAGATGCTGGCCGAGCCGCACGAGCTGCACGCACTCTGCGTCCTTGAGGACCTGCTCGCTGACGATGCGGCTGCGCTTGATGACGCCCTGACGGTCGAGCACGTAATGATCGGGAGTGACCTCACCGGAGACGACCTGCTCGCCGAGCCCGAATGCCGCCTCGACGACCATGCGGTCCTTCCGGCCGTGTACCGGGTCGACGGTGAACAGGACCCCTGACTTCTTGGAGTCGATCATCTGCTGGATGACGACGGCCATCGCCACGTCCTCCAGCGATCCCTTCTCCCTCCGGTAGAAGACCGCCCGGTCGGAGAAGAAGGACAGCCAACACTCCACGACATCGTGCAGGACGGTGTCCAGGCCGTCGACGTTGAGGTACGTCTCCTGCTGCCCGGCGTAGCTCGCTCCCCCGGAGTCCTCGGCGCAGGCCGAGGACCGCACCGCGACCAGGCCGGTCAGCGTCGCGTAGTGCTCGGCGATGAGTTCCCGAGGCGGCGACGCGGCGGCCACGATGGCGCGCGCTCCCACCATGTCCTGCGCGCGCATGCGTGCGCGCAGGACATCCTCATCGACGGCCATTGCGAAGGCGGCCGATGTGATGACGAATCCCGGCGGGACCGGAAGGCCCTCGCCCGTCATGGTCGCCAGACTGGCGCCCTTGCCGCCGGACAGAGCCACATCACGGCACCGAGGGTCTGGAAAAGGGAGGACAAGGGGGATCTCGGTCATGATCAGGTCTCTTCAGAGCTGCGGGGTCCCAGCCGGCGCGGCTGCGTTGCCGGCGAGGATCTCCACGCGGCCCAGGGAGCCATTGACCCTGACCCGATCGCCGGTCTTGATCCTGCGGGTGGCGTCCGAGGTCCCCACGACAGCCGGGACGCCGAACTCGCGAGACACGACGGCCGGGTGGGACGCCATCCCGCCGGCGTCGGTCACCAGGCCAGAGATCTTCGTGAAGAGCACCACCCACGCTGGGCTCGTCATCCGGCACACGACGATCTCGCCCTTCTTCACGGCATTGAATTCCTCCGGGGACAAGACGACGCGGGCCAGGCCCTCGACGACACCAGCTGAGGCCGGCAGGCCCAGCACGTGGCCGACGCTCTCGGGTGGCTTGCGGTGCAGCTTCTCCGGGAACGCCCACAGCGCCAGATACGGGAACGCGACAGCCTCCTCGGTGGCGGTCCCGGCCCAGTCCCGCGGACGCAGCTCGAAGGCAGCTTCCCGTTCGTCCCGGCGATCGGAGACGAGCTCACCGGCATCGCCGGGGAAAGCGCCTGCCATGAGGACGCGCAGCTCGTTGTACCTCAGGTACATGACATCCTCCGGGTCAGACAGGATCCCGTCCGCGACCAGCTTGCGGCCGATGGCGATCAGGACGAGCCGGACCCGAGCGTTGGTGCCTTGATCGATGTAGAAGTGGTGATCCGGTGTCAAGGGGTTCATCCGCAGGCTGAGGTCCAGCGCGCGGGCCAACTCCTCGCGAGCCCCGCCGTCGGGAACCCCATCCATCACCTCGGCCTTAGCCGCCGCCAGGTCGTCGGCGACCGCGCGCAGTTCGGCCGGGAAGTCGTAGTCGACCTCGAGGTAGCCACGGATTGCCTCGATGATCGGGGCGGGGTTCTCCCGCCATGTGGTGAACGAGAACTCGTGGGCCCACATCGACTTGTAGCCGAAGGCCTTCTGATAGGGGACGATGTGGTCCGCGAGGAACGCGCGGCCCTGGTCCGTGGCCTCGAGGGCGCGCAGGACATCCTGGGCCGTCGGCCGCTGGAACTCCTTGGCGACGGCGGCGTTCTCGGCCTTGACCCACTCCTTGATCTTCCACAGTTCCTCGATGGAGTCCCAGTTCCGGTTCTCGGTCGAGCTCTGCAGGCGGCCCATCAGGGCAGAGTGATCGCCGTCGCCTTTTGCCTGGGCGATGGCAGCGTTGAGCGCCAGGGTGGAGGAGAACTGGGCGAAGTTCAGGACCCAGTGAATCGACCAGTGCCGGTCATGCATATCGATGGCGTCCTCGAGCAGGATCGCCAGCTGGACCAGGCTCGCTGAGTCATAGTCGTAGTCGTCGAAGCGAACGAAATTGTGCTCCATCTCAGGGCGCAGCCGGTCCTGCCACCAGGTCATGAAGTTCTCGGCGTAGTAGGGCAGCGTCCAGCCGAGGTAGGCGCCGATCTGTGCCGGGTAGGCCTCGTCCAGCGGCACCCGGGGTGTGTAGCGGGCGCCGTACTCACTCGCCTCCGCGTGCAGCCCGGCCTGGGCCGGGATGGCCGCCGTGTACACATACCCGTTGATGATCTTGACGATCCAGTCGGAGGCGAACGGCGTCCCGAACCGGCGGAACATGTAGTCGCACTTCAGCCACCAGCCGCCGATATCGGCGTACATCGGCGACACCGGGTTCGGGATGTGCAGGTCGTCATGCACCCAGAAGAGCTCTTTCTGGCCGTTCTCCCACTCAATGGGGAACTCCTCGTCCCCGAAGAAAGTCGCGACGGCTGGCGCTGTATCGCTCATGTGTACGCTCCCGGGGGATCGGTGCGGATATCGCGGCCGCAGCTACTGGCTGGCGGGTCATCCGCGGGTTACTGAGTCGCGGTGAGGCCGCCGTCCAAGGTCAGGACTTGCCCAGTTACGAAGCCGGCCGCCGCGGAGGAGAAGAACAATATGGCGCCGACCAGGTCGTCGGTGTCCGCGATCCGTCGCAGCGGAATCCGGCTGACCAGGCGCTCGTAGAAATCCTGGTCGGCCAGCAGGCTTGCGGCCTGAGGAGTCCGCACGAAGGTGGGCGAGATGGCATTCACCCGGATCCGGTGCTTCGCCCATTCCGTCGCATGCTGCCGGGTCAGTGCATCAAGCGCGCCCTTCGCCGCGACATAGGCCGAATAACCGGCATCTATGCCAAGCTGCCCGCGAACGGAAGAGATGTTGAGGATGGAGCCGCCTCTTTCGGCCGAGATCATCGCCTTGGCCGCTGCCTGGGACAGGTGAAGGGCGGTCGCGAGGTTCAAGTCGAGGATGCGCTGCCACTCCGAATCCGGATACTGCTCCGCGGGGTACAACGCCGTGCCCGCTCCCCCGCCGATACTGTTGACCACGACGTCCAGGCGTCCGAACGCGTCGATTGCCTGTTCGACAGCCCGGTCCGCCTGCTCTCGCGACGTCATATCAGCCGCGATCACCAGAGCGCTCCGGCCGCTCTTCTCCACGGCCATGCGGGCCTCCTCGAGTCGCGCGGCCGCGCGCCCGACGATGGCCACATCCGCGCCCACCCCCGCGAGGGCAGCGCAGGTGCGTACCCCGATCCCGCCGGAGCCGCCGCCGACGATCGCCGCCTGGCCGTCCAACCGGAAGCGCTGCAATTCATCCATCACGTGCGGCCTCCCGCCGGCGGCGCCGTCAGCTTGTCCCACAGCGACGCGGCGTTCAACGTCTGAATGTGATCCATCATGTACGCCTGGCCGACATCCACCGGATACCGCTCCGCGAAATTCACTCTGGATATCGTCTCTTCTCGAGACCAACCCTTAGCCACTGCGCTCGCCACTGCGTTTAGCCACTCGAGCAGCACGGCGCGTTGGGTGGCAAGGTATTTCTTCGTCGTGACCGGGCCATGGCCAGGAACCACATGGTCGACGTCCAGTCCCCCGACAACATCCAAGGAAGCTACCCACTGATTGATGTCCGAGGTCATGAGCCATGTCTGGCATTCGGAGAAGACCGTGTCGCCGGTGAAAACGACCCGCTCATCAGGGACGTACACCGCCACCTGGCCTGGCGTGTGGCCGGGGGTGTGGATGAGGTGGAATGTGTGCCGGCCGACCCGCAGGTCCAAGTCCGAGTTGAACACCAGGTCACCCTTGTTGGGTTCCGCGTAGTACTCGTCGCGGTCCGGGAACAGGGACGCGCCTTCTGGATCGTCCGTGGGTATGGCCTCCGCGGCGTAGTCGAAAGGGTCGAGATCGGGACCTGGGACCATGAAGTTGTCATATACGCCCTGGTGGTGCACCACTGAGCCGGCGCCCTTGAAGTAGTAGTTCCCGAAAATGTGGTCTACATGATGCTCGGTGTTGATCACGTACCGGATCGGTCCCCGCGACTCGGCCTCTTGGCGCATCTTGACCGCCTTGCTGGGCAGTTGCGGCGTGTCCACCACCACCACGCCCGCCGTGGTAACCACGAAGCTCGGGTTACAGCCTCGGATCTTGGTAGAGGTGAATACGTTCTCGGTTACCTGTTGCACTGCATGCCTCCTTGCCCGGGGGTGGGGCTGCCTACTCGCTGTCAGGATCGGGCAGCAGAACGTTTCGGACGAGACATTCAAGCTCGTCTGTGGCGGATAGGAACTGCCGCAAGGTGCGACGGGTGGCGCCAAAACTCAGGAATTCCTCGGAGGACAGCCCGTGCTCGTCGTAGGCGCGACGAAAGTCCGCCAGCTTGGCGTACAACTCCGAGACGATATCGGGGTTGACCGGCTCGTCCATGCGCGGCACAGGTTCGATCCCGCTCTTGTTCAGCCGCACCTGCCAGCTGAACGGCGGGGAGATCACGATGTCTCCTCCTACCAGCTGGCTCCAGTGCATGTGGTTGCGGAACGCCGCAGAAAGCAGCCTCGTGCGAAATCCGCGCTGCCGGTAGATGGAATAGGCTTTCTTGAACACGGCGACACCCGCCCACTCCAGGTAGCCGGGGTCGAGGGTCAGCGACTCGCGCTCGACCACGACCTTCAGCCAGTCGTCGAGACGGCCGACCATCACGGTGCAGACCGGGCCCATCGTGGCGACATCGAGTCCTTCCGCCTCCCGGCGCCGCAACCCTCGTTCCACTGCGTCACCCACGGCCAGCGCCTGCGCGAGCGTGAACGAAACCGTGGCGTTGATGCTGATGCCGCGGTAGGTGACTTCCTCGATGGCTGCGATACCCACGGCTATGGCTGGGATCTTGACGATGATGTTCGGCGCGATCCCGGAGAACTCCACGGCCTGCTCCACAATGGCCGCCCGGTCACGGTAGAGCCGCGGATCGGTCTGAATGGAGAGCCGGCCGTTGCGGCCGCCCAGCCGCATGAAGGTGGGCTCGAGCAGGCGGGCAGCTTCGACGGACAGTTCACGGACCATGCGCCAGCCGATGGCTGATTCGCTCGCCGTCGGCTGGGCGGCGGCGCAGTCAGCTATGCGTTGCTGCCACCGCGACATGTCCGCTCGCAGGGCAGCCAGGGCGATGACGGGATTGCACGTGGCTCCCACCGCGCCCCATCCGATTGCGTCCCTCAGCTCCGATGGGATGGCCGAGTCGTTCCACAAGCACGTCGGCGTCGAGGAGGCCATCGACAACAGCGGCGGGGCAGCCTGGCTGCCCGCGGTCAGGGTATTCACGATGTCACCTGCCCGAGCATCAAGTCACCGAAGTCTGAGCGGTCCAGCAATTCGCTCGGGGAGCCGGCCAACTGCACGCTGCCCGCCACGAGCACATACGTCCGGTCAGATATGGCCATGGCTCGCCGAGCCCTTTGCTCAACCAAGAGGATCGCCACGTTGTGTGTGGCCAACCCCTTGACGTGCTCCTCCAGGACCCGATCGGAGAGTTCCGGCGACAGGTTCGCCGTGGGTTCGTCCAAGATCAGGACGCTCGGCTCCGGTATCAGCGCCCGGCCTATGGCCAGCATCTTGCGCTCGCCCCCGCTGAGCCTGCCGGCCACCCGGTTCTCCAGTTCGCGTAGTGCGGGAAAGAGCTGGTAAACGTGTTCTACCCGCTCTTGCAGTACTCGCCTGGGGCGCAGATATCCGCCGAGCAGGAGGTTCTCGCGCACCGATAGCGGCGTGAATACGTCATCAGACTGCGGTACGTAACCCATCCCGATGCGGGCCCGCTGCTGGGTGGGCAGATGGTCGACCCGTTCACCCGCGAGCCGAACCTCGCCCGCCGACAGGCGCAGCGAGCCGACGATGGCCTTGAGCAAGGTGCTCTTTCCGGCGCCGTTGGGGCCCACGACGGTAACGATCTCTCCCCGCCCGACCTCGAGAGACACGTCATGAATGATCGGAACCGTCCCGTATCCCGCCTCCGCGGAGACAACCTCCAGGTGCGGGGGCGCGCCTTCGCTCAGGTCATCCGGCAACGTAGGCTTCTTTGACCTCGGGAAGGGCCCGCACCTCGGCCAGCCCGCCCTCGGCAATCACGTGGCCGCGCGCCATCACCACCACCCGCTGGCACACCTCCTCGACAATGCCCAGCTCATGCTCGATCATCAACATGGGAAGACCCTCTTCGCGCAATGTCCGTAGCTGTTCCCGGAGCTCACCGACCATCTTGGGATGGACGCCAGCAGTCGGCTCGTCGAGGAGGAGAAGCTTCGGGCCTGCCATCAACGCCCGCGCCACCTCAAGCAGGCGGCGTTGACCCCCGCTGAGGTTGCCCGCATACTCGCTCTCCATCTCGGCCAGCCGGAAGCGGGCCAACAGCTCACGAGCGCGGGCAATCGCGCGCTCCTCTTCCGCCTGCCAGGCCCCTCTGCCGCGTATCAGCCCCCACACCTGCTCGCCCCGCTGGCCGGGCAGGGCAACCAGCAGGTTCTGCAGAACGGTCAGCCGGGGGAACTCGGAAGAGATCTGGAACGTGCGGATCAAGCCCCGGCTCCCGACTTTGTGGGAAGGCATCCCGGCGATTTCTTCCCCATCGAAGCGGATCGAGCCCGAATCCGGCACCAGGGCCCCCGCCACCATGCCGAGAACCGTCGATTTTCCCGCACCGTTGGGCCCGATAAGCCCGAGGCTCTCCCCACGGCTTATGGTCATGGAGGCGTCCGCGACCGCCTGGACGCCGCCGAAGCTCCGCGAAATGTGGCTGACAACGAGCAGGGCGTCCCCGGTCATCTGAGCCGCCCCACGGGTCCCAGGCGAGCCCGGATTCTGCCTGCGGAGGGCGCGGAAGGCGCGGAGGGCGCGGAGGGCGTTCCCCCGGCGCGCAGGGAGGGCTCGCCGCCACCCGCGTACCGTTGACGGCGCTCCGGGATGAGACCCTGCGGCCGGAACCACAGGAAGAGCAGCGTGAGCAGCCCGTAGACCATGAGCTGCGCCGCCCCGATCCAGGTCGACCGCCCGTAGGCGGGCAGGAAGCGCACGAGTTCCCCGAACAAGATCGGGACCAGGAGCACCCCGATGAGGATCCCGATGTCGTTCCCGAACCCACCGACGACAATGGCGGTGATGTAGACGAACGACTCGGCGTATCCCCAGCTTGCCGGAGCCCACGCCGTGACGAAGGCAACCAGCACCGCCCCGCTCAGGCCAGCCAGGCCGCCGCCGACCAAGAAGGCGAACATCCGGGCTCGGGTGGCGTCCTTGCCCAGCGCCCGGGCGGCCTGCTCGTTCTCGCGCACCGCTCTGAGCAGCCGGCCCATGGGCGATGTCGTGATCCTCCTGGTCACTAGCCATGCGAGCACGCAGATCACCGCGGTGAGCCCCACGTAGAACCAGTCGTAGGAGAGCGTGGGCAAGTTGAGCACACCACTCAACGGTTGCGGGATACCGTAGAGGCCGTTGGCGCCATTGAAAATCCCAACCTGATTCGTCGCGATTCCTGTAGCAATCAGGGATATCACGAGAAATGCCATGGCCTCGTAATCACCCCGCAGCCGGGGCAGCACCACGGCAGCGCAGAAGAAGGCGAGGATCACGCCGGCGACCGTAGCCAGGATATAGGGCAGCGGGAATGGCAAGGACGTTCCCCACAGGTAGCTCTGGCCGCCTGCACCCTGACCAGGCCCATTCGCGGGCCCCAAGGTGAAGATCGCATATACGTAGGCGCCCACGGCCTGGAAGATGATGAACGCGAAGTCCATGATTCCAGCCAGGCCCAGCTGGATGTTCAGCCCGAGGCATGCGATGATGTCCACGCCCAGGTAGACCAGGAGCAGCGTAAGATAGAACTCCCAGCCGCTACCCACGGCTGCCGTCCCGGCAGCCCGCGCGGCGATACGCTTCAGACAACAACGTCACGCCTTTTCACTACGCCGGAGAAAAGCCCCGTCGGCCGGAATATGAGGAACAGTATAAGAATCGTGAATGCAGTTATGTCCGTGTACGACGAGTTGAAGAAGCCACCGACGAGCGAGGTAGCCACTCCCAGGAGCAGCGCACCAAGAATCGCGCCGTAGGGCTGCCCGATTCCGCCGACGATGGCGGCGGCCACCACCGTGATCAGCAGGCCATCGCCGGTCGAGACGGTCCACCCCGATACCGAGAGACCAAGGACTACCCCGGCGACACCGCATAGCGCTCCTGACAGCAGCCATGCGGCATCCTTGACGAGTTGGGTGTTGATGCCGCAAACCCGGGCCAGGTTCTCGTCGGCCGCCGTGGCCCTCATCGCGCGACCGAGTCTTGTCCACTGGAGGACCACGCGCACGCCCACCATGGCCACCAGCGCGATACCGATCACCGCCAGTTGCTCGCCGGTGAAGATCATATGCACGAAGTGGTAGGTCCCGCCTGCCTGAGCGTTGTAACTGAACGGGTTGGAACCAGCCAGGATCAGCAGTCCATTGCTGATGAACAAGTCCAGGGCGATGGTGACAATGACCATCCCGAACATCTGCAGCCCCCGCCGCCTGAACGGCTCGAACACCGCCCGGCTCAGCACAACCGAGACCACGGCGCTGCTGGCCGCGCCCGCCACGAGAGCGAGCCAGATGCTCGCACCAGCGCTGTTCGCCGCGTACGCGGCGAGCGCACCGATGCTCATGATCGCTCCGTAGGCGAGATTGAGCACGTTGGTCACCGCATATTGCAGTGTGAAGCCCACGGCCGCGATGGCCAGGATAGCGGCCGTTACTATGCCGAATCCAACATATTGGATGAATGGGTTCACTCAATATTCTCCGGACACGCGGGGATGGTGGGCAAGTCCATCACCGGGCCAGTTGAGCTACCTGCGGCGCGCTGACTATCCCCGCGATGCGGGAAGCGCTTGAGGTGGTGTAGCCGACGGCGCTGAAGGGCTGGCTGTTGTTGTGCCATTGGTTGAATTCGATGATACCGCCGGCCCCAATGTATTGAATGGATTTACCCTTGGCCAGCGCGGCCTTCCCCTCGGCGAAGGAGTAGACCAGGGTCTTGCCCGGCCCGGGCCGGGTGATGTCCATGACGGCCGAGTTGTAGACCTGAGGCTGAATGGAGTGGGCTTTCAACATCGCGAGCGCCATGACGATCGTCCCGTCATAGTCGGTCATCGTGTACGGGTCCGCGGACCACTGGGAGGGATTTGATATCTGCTTTTTATCGCTCAGCAGCCCGGCGTTGAACACCAGATACGCCTTGCCCTGGGGCGGGGCATAGGGCTGAAGCGCCACGTAGTTCGCCGACAGGTTGGCATTCCCGATGGCCTTGCCCATCGCGGATTGCCATTGAGGCGTGTAGGTCGGCTGCGTGCCCACGATCGGGATCGCCTTCCCGTTGTTCAGCTGGAGCAGTTCCTTGAAGAAGGTGGCGGCGGTCTGCGGGTCGGTCTCGGTGAAGATCACCTGCGGGTGCGCCGCCACGACGCTGGCGGCCACGGACTGGTATGAGGGGGCCCCGGGGACTAGGAGCTTGGTCAGCACCATGTTCCCGCCGAGCTTCTTGAACCCCCGCAGCAGCGTCGGGACGCTGGTCTGTGCCGTGGTGGTCTCGCCAAAAACGGCCACGCCCCTGGTGTACCCGAGGTGCTGGGCCCACAGGGCCATCGCGTAGCCGGCTGAACTGTCCGGTGGGGTGATGCGCCAGAAGTAGGTGTCTGTGGTGTGGTTGAAGGCGGAGTCGCCGCTGTCCGCGAACATGGTGATCTTGGCCTTCTCGAAGACCGGGGCGACGGCCGTGGCCTGCCCCCCGGGGCCCAGGGTCCCGGCGAAGTTCGAGGTGGTGGCGAGAGCTTTCGTCGCCGCCGCGACTCCGTCAGCCGGGTCACCCCGGTCGTCAATGGCCTGGCACGCAGCCTGGTGACCGAGCACCCCCCCGGCCTTGTTGATCAGCAATGCGGCCGTGTAGCAGCCGGCGATCTGCTCGGGTCCGAGCGAGGCGTTCGGGCCGGTGTAGGTCGAGAAACTGCCTATGGTCACGGGGCCAGATTGGCCGCCGCTGCCGTTCGCGGAGCTCCCGCTCCCCTGGCTGCCACAGGCGGCTAGCGCGACCGCGATGGTTCCCAGCGCGCCGACCGTCTTCAGATGACGGCTCCCGCTTTGGATTCCCATCTTCCACCTCTTCGCTCTCGGACTCGTCTTCGGGACCAGCGAAGGCTCTAAGCCTGGAACCGCACCGTCGTCAGCGATACCGGCGATAATCGATTCGCGATTAGATGCTAGTGTCGCGTGTCAGCGCACGTCAAGGCTCACTGCGGAGCTGCGGGGGGAGCAGCTACCGGGATCGATGCGCGGCGGCTTGCTGGGTCATCGCGGCCCAGATACGTTCCGGGGTGAGGGGCAACTGCCGGATGACGGCCCCGGTGGCGTCGGCGACGGCGCCGGCGATGGCGGGCGCCACAGCGAAGAGGCCGCCCTCTCCAGCGCCCTTGGAGCCATAGGGGCCAGGCCCGTCCCCGTTCTCGACGAGCAGCGAACGCATTTCCAGCGGCACGTCTTTCGTGGTCGGCACGCGGTAGTCCAGCGCGCCGAGGTTCAGTATGCGCCCACGCTCATCGAGGATCAGGTGCTCCATCAGGCTATGCCCGAGTCCCATGATCGCTGCGCCCTCATCCTGGGACTCAGCCTGGGCCGGATTGAGAGCCTTCCCGACGTCCGCGACGGAGATGTGCTTGACGATCAGCATCTCGCCCGTTTCGCGATCGACTTCTACCTCGCAGGCGGTGCAACTGAACTCGTAAAACGCCGGCGGTCCGCCCAGCGGGTGGGTGCCTACCCTCTCGCCGCGGCGCGAGCCAACTCCGATCAGCTCGCCGCGCACGCCGGCGAACGCCTCCGACATCAGTTCAGCGAAGGCCAGCTTCCGGGCCGGCACGCGAACCGTCCCCGGGGTAATCTGCACGCTCTCCGGGGAGAGGCCGAAGGTTTCGCACGCCATCACCTGCAACTTGGCGTGGATATCCCGGCATGCCTCGAGTACGGCCGTGCCCATGAAGACAACAGACCGGCTGGCTGACGTCTGCAGGTCGAACGGAACGATCGCGGTGTCTCCCATGACGATCCTGACCTGGTCGACCCCGATGCCCAATTCCTGCGCGGCCACCTGCGCGAGCACAGTGCGCGCACCTTGTCCCATGTCGGACGTGGCCGCCAGGACCGTCGCACTGCCGTCGAAATGCAGGCGAACGATGGCGTAGGAGGCTCCGGTGGTCGCCGACGCCTTGACGCCCACGGCGATGCCCCGGCCGCGACCAGGTGCCATGGGCGTCCCCCAGCCGATTTCCTCGGCCGCGCGCCGCAGCGACCCGGGCCAGTCCCCGTCCGCCGCCTTGTCCCCCGGGATGAACTGCTCACCCGGCCGGGCCAGGTTCTTCAGCCTGATCTCCAGCCGATCCAGGCCGAGACGCCGCGCCGCCTCGTCCATCTGCGATTCGAGAGCCCACGCGACCTGTGGAGTGCCGAAGCCGCGGAACGCCGTGGCCGGAGGAGTATGAGAAAGCAGCGCGCGCGCATGGATCCGGGCCTGGGGCACCCGGTAGGGCCCGCACATGAGGTAGCAGGCCTTGGCTACGACTCGCGGGCCGATGTCCGCGTAGGCACCGAGCAGGGCGTTGCACTCGGCGTCCTGGAAGCAGAGCGTTCCGTCCGAGGCGAAGCCGGAACGCAGCCTGATCTCGAATGCGGTCCGGCGCACCGCCTGGAACGTCTCGTCCAGGGTGAGCTCAAGGCGAACCGGGCACCGAAGCCGGACCGCAAGCAACGCCAGCAACGGCTCGTACTTGGCGTGCTGCTTGCCCCCGAACGCGCCACCGGGATCCGGTGCGTGAACCCGAACCTTCGCGAGGGGCAGGTCGAGCAGGCGCGCGATCATTTCTTGCAGAACGAAAGGATGCTGGACCGCACTCCAGACGGTGACGCCGTCATGGTCGGGCGCAGCCAGGAAGCAGTGTGGCTCGATGGCAAAGTGGGTGACCATGGGGAAGGTGTAGGTGTTGTCGAGCACGTGGTCGGCGACTACCGCCTCGGC
>Ga0209526_10001529_pt1 | contig 15577 bp, 14 predicted proteins | sample JacPinW_OM2H0_M1_FD_188566 | JGI IMG/M metagenome (GOLD analysis project Ga0209526, IMG submission 188566) | Forest soil microbial communities from Algoma, Ontario, Canada - Jack Pine, Ontario site 1_JW_OM2H0_M1 (SPAdes) (version 2) | ecosystem: Environmental > Terrestrial > Soil > Boreal... | reverse complement strand
CGTCCAGCCACCGCTGGCTCCTGGTCCTCGGCCATGAGACCGAGCATCCGGCCGGCTACCTGGAGCCGGGGGGTGGCTGGACCCCCGAGCCGGAGCTGGACAACCCTTAGCAGGTAGGGAGTCTCCACGCCCCCTTAACGACCACTGTTGGCGCCCGGCGCCCCCGGCCATAGCCTGCCAGCATGCTCGCGACGGTTCTGACCAGCCTGGTCCGCGGCCTGGAGGCGCGGCCCGTCGAGGTCCAGGTCGACATCTCCTCGGGTGTTGCCGGATTCTTCCTGGTCGGGCTGGCCAGCGGGTCGGTGCGGGAGGCGAAGGAGCGGGCCCGCGCGGCGATCCGCAACAGCGGCCTGCGCTTTCCTCACCGCCGGCTCACTGTGAACCTGGCCCCGGCCGAGCTCCGTAAGGACGGGTCCGGACTCGATCTTGCGATCGCCGTAGGCATCTGCATGGCCGCGCTGGGATTGAAGGCGCCGAGGGACGCCGCCTTCCTCGGCGAGCTCTCGCTCGACGGCACCCTGCGTCACGTCGACGGCGTCCTGGTGGCCGCCAGGGGCCTGCCAGGCCAGGGCGTGACGGACCTCGTGGTTCCCGCCTGCGACGCGGCGGAGGCCGCCCTGGGCGAGGCGATTCGCGTTCTGCCGGCTCCCAACCTCGCCTCGGTTGTGAGCCATCTGCGGGGGGAAGCCCCGCTGGCGCCGTATGCCGGCTCGCTGCCGGAGGCGCAGTCGCCGGACCCCGAGCTGGACCTGGCGGAGATCCAGGGGCAGGAGGCGGCGCGCCGCGCCCTCGAAGTGGCCGCCGCCGGCGGCCATCACCTCTTGATGTGGGGACCGCCCGGTGCGGGAAAGACGATGCTCGCGCGCTGCCTGCCGGGGCTGCTGCCGCCTCTCACTCTGGCCGAGGCTCTGGAGGTGGCCGAGGTGCGCAGCGTGCTCGGTGAGCTCCCGCCCGGCTGCCCGCTGGACTGGAGACGCCCCTTCCGGGCTCCACATCACTCGATGTCCCTGGCCGGGCTGGTGGGTGGCGGCTCCGGCATGGCACGTCCGGGCGAGATCAGCCGAGCCAGCCACGGCGTCCTCTTCCTGGACGAGCTGGCGGAGTTCGAGCCGGCGACCGTGCAGGCGCTGCGCCAGCCTCTCGAGCAGGGGCGGGTCTTCCTCACCCGCTCGGCCGGGTCGGTCGCCTTCCCGGCCAGGTTTCAGCTGGTGGCCGCCACCAACCCCTGCCCCTGTGGCTGGTCCGGAGACGGCCGCCGAGCCTGCAGGTGCACCCGGGCTGCCCTGGAGACCTACCGGCGGGCGCTGTCCGGGCCGCTCCTGGATCGCGTCGACCTGCAGGTCAACGTTCCCCGAACGCCCCTGGAGGCGCTGGGCGGCGAGCCGAGCGGCGAGAGCTCGAGCATCGTGCGCGAGCGAGTCCTGGCCGCTCGGAGCCTTCAGCTGAAACGCCAGGGCATGCTCAACGCTTCACTCCGCGCAGCGCATCTGCGCTGCTGGGCGCCGCTCCGTCCCGCGGCCCGGCGCGGCCTGGAGCGCTGGGCCACCGAGGCGGCGCTGACCGCCAGGGGCTTCCATCGCGCCTGGCGGGTGGCGCGCACGCTGGCGGACCTGGAAGCGGCCGCCGAAGTCGAGGAGGGGCACGTGATGGAGGCGCTGGGCTACCGCCTTGCCGAACACGCCGGCTAGCGACCCTCCTCCGCTCAACCACCGGGGGCGCTGGCCGCCGCCGCCTGGACCGCGGGTGGCCGTGGTGGGGGCACGGCGCCCGACGCCCTACGGCGAAGCGGTGGCCGAGCGGCTGGCGACCGACCTCGCCGCGGCCGGCGTCGTGGTGGTCAGTGGACTGGCGCTGGGCGTCGACGCCGCCGCGCACGAGGGCGCCCTGATCGGGGGAGGCTGCACGGTGGCCGTGCTCGGGTCCGGGGTCGACGTGATCTATCCGGCAGCCAACGCAGACCTCGCCCGGCGCCTGCTCCACGCCGGCGGCGCCATCGTCAGTCAGTTTCCCGACGGCACCGTCCCACGTGCGGCCAACTTCCCCCGGCGGAACTGGGTCATCGCCGCCCTGGCCGACCTGGTCGTCGTCGTGGAGGCGGCCGAGGGCTCCGGCGCGCTGATCACTGCCGACGCGGCGCTGCACCTGGGCAAGCAGGTGATGGCGGTGCCCGGCAGCGTCTTCTCGGCGCTGAGCGTCGGCTGCCACCAGCTGCTCCGCGACGGCGCCGGCCTGGTCCAGAACGCTCGCGACGTTCTGGCCGACCTGTCCAGCCCCGGCGAAGTGCTCGACGATCCCCTTGCCGCCCCCGAGCGGTTCCGGATCGCCGAGCCCGCCGACGGATCCCGCGATCCGCTGCTGCGGCACCTCGACGACTCGCTGCCCGGCGACCCCGGCGTCCTGGCGCGTAAGCTCGGCCTGCCCTTCGGCGATCTGATCGCCAGGCTCACCAGGCTCGAGCTGGAAGGAAGAGTAGTTCGGAGGGGGGCGGGGTACGTTAAAGTGCACGGCCGCGGAACAAGCCGTGAGGAGTCTGAGTAGGAATGGCCTGTGGCTGAGGGTCTGATCATCGTCGAATCACCAGCGAAGGCGAGGACGCTGAAGCGTTTCCTCGGAGATCGCTTCGACGTGCGCGCTTCCATGGGCCACGTCCGCGACCTTCCTGAGCGGGAGCTCGCGGTCGACGTCGAGCACGACTTCCGTCCCAGCTACCGGGTGGTCGGGGACCGCCAGGAGACCATCAACGCGCTCAAGAAGGCGGTCAAGAACCAGGCTGCCGTGATCCTCGCCTCCGACCCCGACCGTGAGGGGGAGGCGATCGCCTGGCACCTCGCCGAGGTGCTCCGCCTCAGGGATCCCCGGCGGATCGAGTTCCATGAGATCACCAGCGAGGCGGTGCGGCGAGCGCTGGACCACCCGCGGGACATCGACATGCGTTTGGTGAACGCGCAGCAGGCGCGGCGCGTGGTCGACCGGCTGGTCGGCTACCGGCTCAGCCCCTTCCTCTGGAGCAAGGTGCAGAAGGGGATCGGCGCAGGCCGGGTTCAGTCGGTGGCCCTGCGCCTGGTGGTGGACCGAGAGGAGGAGATTCGCGCCTTCCAGTCCGTCGAGTCCTGGACCGTCGACGCCGTCCTCTCCCGAGTCGGTGAGGAGCAGCGGTTCAAGGCCCGCCTGCAGCGCCGGCTGGCCGACCCGGAGGCCAAGCTCGAGCTCAAGACCCAGGCTGAGGCGGACCAGGCGATCGCCGAGCTGCAGGGGGCCAGCTACCAGGTCACCTCGCTGGAGAGCAAGCAAAGGAGCAAGAACGCCCCCCCGCCCTACATAACCTCCACCCTCCAGCAGGACTCCTCGAGCCGGCTCCGCTTCTCTCCCAAGAGGACCATGCGCCTGGCCCAGGATCTCTACGAGGGCGTGGAGCTCGGCAGCGAGGGCGCCACCGGGCTGATCACCTACATGCGCACCGATTCGACGCGGGTCTCTCAGGAAGCGGAGAGCAAGGTCCGCGACTGGATCGGCTCCACGCTGGGCGAGCGCTACCTGGGACCAAAGCGACAGGAGAAGGCGCGGCCTGGGGCGCAGGAGGCTCACGAGGCGATTCGACCCACCGATCCCACGCGCCGTCCCGAAGACGTGCGCGGTCATCTCACCCAGGACCAGCTCCGGCTCTATGAGCTGATCTGGCGCCGCTTCGTGGCCAGCCGGATGGCCGCGGCCCGGTATGCCGGCACCACGGCCGAGATCGCGGCCGGACCCTTCGGCCTGCGGGCCACCGGCTCGGTCCTCGTCTTCGATGGTTTCTACCGGGTGTGGGAGCGCGACGACCGGGACGAGGACGAGGGCCTGCCAGAGCTCCGCGAGGGCGAGTCGCTCGACTTCCACGGCCTCGAGCCGGAGCAGCACTTCACCCAGCCGCCGCCGCGCTACAGCGAGGCGACGCTCATCAACGAGCTGGAGAAGCGCGGCATCGGCCGGCCGTCGACCTACGCGAGCATCGTGGGAACGATCCAGGACCACAACTACGTCGAGCAGCGAGAGCGGCGACTGCATCCAACGCCGCTCGGCGAGGCGGTCAACCGGATCATGGTCGACCACTTCCAGGACATCGTCGACGACCGCTACACGGCGGCCATGGAATCCCGCCTGGACGAGGTGGAGCAGGGCCGGGTCGAGTGGGTGCCGGTCGTGGGCGACTTCTATCACCCGCTCGAACGCATGCTGAGCGCGGCGGCAGAGGCAATGCCCGCCGAGACAGGCGAGGAGTGCCCCGAGTGCCACGAGGGCCAGCTGGTTCTCAAGGCGAGCCGGTTCGGTCCCTTCAAGGGCTGTTCCCGCTACCCGCAGTGCCGTTACCGGCAGGCGGTGCTGCCAAGTGGAGAGCAGGTGGAGCCGAAGCTGCTGGACGAGGCCTGCCCGGAGTGCGGGAAGCCGCTCCAGGCTCGGCGCGGGCGCTATGGCGAGTTCGTCGGCTGCTCCGGCTACCCGGAGTGCAAGTACGTGCGCCGCGAGGCGGCCCAGGCAGGCGCCCCGACCGGGCAGACCTGCCCCGAGTGCGGCCAGGGAGAGCTCATGGAGCGCACCGGGCGCTACGGTCCCTTCCTGGCCTGCAACCGATACCCGGACTGCCGCTACCGAGCCAACAAGGCAAAGGACGGGACGGCGAAGCCGGGACCAAAGACGCTGGACGAGGCCTGTCCGGTCTGCGGCAAGCCGATGGTGGAGCGCCGCGGCCGTTTCGGCCCCTTCAAGTCCTGCAGCGATTACCCCCGTTGCAAAGGTCCGCAGCGGACAGGCGGTCGCCAGAAGGCCGGCGTCTGACGGCTCCGGGGGTCGGTCTTCGGAGCGGTACAATCTGTCGAGCCAGCCGTGGCCATCCCAGCCGGCTGAGTACGCACGCCCGGACCAATCCCTGTGCACGGTCTCAACGCGGCCGGCCCCCCGGGCGGAGGAATCAACGGGGAGGAATTAAGACTTGGCACAAGTGACTTTGAAGCAGCTTCTGGAGGCCGGGGTCCACTTCGGCCACCAGACCAGCCGGTGGAACCCGAAGATGCGGCCATACATATTCACGGCCCGCAACGGGATCCACATCATCGACCTGCAGAAGACGGTCAAACTGCTGGACGACGCCCTCGACTTCGTGAAGGGGGTCGCGGCAACCGGCCGTCCGGTGCTCTTCGTGGGGACCAAGAAGCAGGCGCAGGAGACGATTCAGACCGAGGCCGCGCGCTGCGGCATGTTCTTCGTCAACCGCCGCTGGATGGGCGGCATGCTGACCAACTTCTCCACTGTGAAGAAGCGCATCGACCGGCTCCAGGAGCTGAGAAAGATGCAGCAGGCGGGCCAGTTCGAGCAGCTGCCCAAGAAGGAGGCGAAGAAGCTCCAGGACGAGCTGGACCGGCTCATGTACCACTTCGACGGGATCGCAGACATGCGGCGTCTGCCCGGCGCGGTCTACGTGGTCGACCCGCGCAAGGAGCACATCGCGGTGACCGAGGCCAACCGGCTCAAGATCCCGGTGGTGGCGATCACGGACTCCAACTGCGATCCGGACCTGATCCAGTACGTCATTCCAGGGAACGACGACGCCATCCGGGCCGTGAAGCTGCTGACCGGCAAGATGGCCGACGCCTGCCTCGAAGGGCGGCAGCTGGCCATGGAGCGGGGCGAGCAGCTGCCGGCGATGGAGGAGCGCGAGTTCCTGGAGACGCCGCGGTACGACCTGCTGGAGGAGTACCTGGAGGACGAGGAGGACTACCTGCCCGACGTGTCGGAGGACGAGTTCCTGGGCAGGGCTGCCGAACAGGAGGGCCGCTGACAGTGAGCGGGATATCCATGGAGCAGATCCGGGAGCTTCGAGAGGCAACCGGCGCCGGCATGCTGGATTGCCGGCGGGCGCTGGAGGAGGCCGGAGGCGACCTCCAGGAAGCGATCGACATCCTTCGCAAGAAGGGATTCGACCAGGCGGCCAAGCGCGCCGGCAGAGAAACGGGCAACGGCGTGGTGGAGGCCTATCTTCACCGGACCAGCGAGGACTACCCGCCCCAGATGGGAGCCCTGGTCGAGCTCAACTGCGAGACCGACTTCGTGGCCAAGGGCCCCGAATTCCGCAGGCTGGCCCGAGAGCTGGCCATGCACGTGACTGCGGCCAACCCGCGGTACGTGAGCCGGGAGGACGTTCCGCCAGAGGTGGTCGATGAGGAGCGCGCCCAGCTCCGGCGACGGGTGGAGCAAAACGGCGGGGACGGCGCGGCGAGCCAGGAGGAGATCGATGGGCAGCTCCAGGCCTTCTTCAAGGAGACCTGCCTTCTCGAGCAGCCCTACTTCCGGGAGCCCGAGCGGGTGGTCAACGACCTGGTCGTGGAGGCGATATCCAGGCTGCAAGAGAACATAACGGTGAGGCGGTTCAGCCGGTTTAGCATCAAAGAGGGTTAGCGAAAGGCGTTGGAAAGAACACGTCACGACTCCGCCGCTCGGGATCTGGGGGTGACCCCCGGCCCCCAGTACAGGCGAGTGATCCTCAAGCTCAGCGGTGAGGCCCTGGGCGGCGAGCGCGACTACGGCATCGATTTCGAGGTCGTTCGCAGGGTCGCCAAACAGGTCAAGCAGGTGCACGAGATGGGCGTCGAGGTCGCCCTTGTCGTGGGAGGCGGCAACATCTTTCGGGGTCAGGCGGCCGCCGAGCGGGGATTCGACCGGACGACCGGCGACTACATGGGCATGCTGGGAACGGTCATCAACGCGCTGGCCCTCCAGGAGGGCCTGGAGCAGATCGGGATGCCGGCCCGGACCATGACGGCGATCCAGATGCCGCAGGTGGCTGAGCCGTACATCCGGAGGCGGGCTGTGCGGCACCTTGAAAAGGGTCGGGTCGTGGTCCTCGCCGGCGGCAGCGGCAACCCCTACTTCACCACCGACACCACTGCGGCGCTGCGGGCGGTGGAGCTGGAGGCGGACGTCGTCATGAAGGCCACGAAGGTGGACGGCATCTACACCTCCGACCCCCTGCGCGACCCGAGCGCCACCAAGCTGCCACGCCTGGACTACATGGAGGTCCTGAACCGGGGGATCGAGGTGATGGACAACACCGCCCTCACCCTGTGCATGGACAACGGCGTGCCGATAGTCGTCTTCGACCTCCTTATGGAGGGCAACCTGGAGCGCGTGATCATGGGCGAGGAGATCGGCACGCTGGTGGGCGCCAGGTCATGAGCAGCGAGGGGACTGCCGATCGGGCGGGGCCGCAGCGATGATCGACGGCATCCTCCGTCAGGCCGAAAGCAAGATGGCCAAGTCTGTGGACCACCTCGAGCAAGAGCTGGCGACCATCCGCACCGGCCGGGCCAACCCGGCACTGATCGATCGCGTCACGGTCCCCTACTACGGCACCCCGACGCCTCTGAACCAGCTGGCGCAGATCAGCGCTCCGGAAGCTCGTCTGCTCGTGGTCCAGGTCTACGACCGCGGCCAGATCGGCGCCGCCGAGAAGGCGATTCGCGACTCCGGCATGGGTCTGAACCCGGCCAGCGACGGCCAGGTGATTCGGGTGCCCATTCCGCCGCTGACCGAGGAGCGCCGCCGGGAGTACGTGCGCATGGTCAAGCAGCGCGCCGAGGAGGCCAGGGTGGCGGTCCGCAACATCCGCCGGGACGAACTGCACCAGGTACAGCAGGGAGAGAAGGCGGGGGAGATCCCCGAGGACCAGGCCAAGCGAGCCGGTGAACGTCTACAGAGGATCACCGACGCCAACGTCGGTAGGATCGAAAGCATCGCTTCCCGCAAGGAATCCGAGGTGATGGAGGTCTAGAGACCTCCACCAGAAGCGTGCAGGCCAGCGTCCGCGTCCCTCGCCACGTCGGCATCATCATGGATGGCAACGGGCGCTGGGCGCGGGGGCGAAACCGCCCCCACAGCTTCGGCCACCGCGCGGGTGTGCGGGCCATCAAGCGGGTCATGTACGGCTGCGAGGAACGAGGCATCGAGGTCCTCAGCGTTTACGCCTTCTCCACCGAGAACTGGACCCGGCCCCGCGCCGAGGTGAGAGCCCTGATGCGGCTCTTCCACGAGACGCTGGAACGCGAGTTCGACGAGATCCACGCCCGGGGCATCCGGATCGTGGTCAGCGGGCGGCGGGCGGAGCTCTCACCGCGGATGCGCGAGCGGATCGCCGACGCCGAGGTGCGTACTTCCGAGAACCGCAACGGCACCCTGAACGTCTGCTTGAACTACGGGGGCCGGGCGGAGATCGTCGACGCCGTGCGCTCGCTGCTCGCCTCCGGCGTGACCGCCGAGGAGGTTGACGAGAAGGCCCTGGCCGCGCACCTCTACCAGCCCCAGCTGCCGGACGTCGACCTGATAATCCGCACCGCGGGCGAGAGCAGGATGAGCAATTTCATGCTCTGGCAGGCCTACTACGCCGAGCTCTGCGTCACCGAGACGCTCTGGCCTGACTTCGACGTTGCGGACCTGGACCAGGTCCTCTCCGAATACCAGGGTCGGGTCCGCCGCTTCGGCGGCCGTCCAGACGTCCGGGCCCGACTGGAGCTGAGCTCGTGAGAACGCAGGCCGCGACGCAGCCGGCTGTCAAACTCACCCCGCTGATGGTTCGGGTGGTTAGCGGCGTCCTGCTGCTGGCAGCGGTCGTTGGGCTGATCCTGCTTGGCCGCTGGGGGATATGGGCGATCGTGGTCGTGCTCTCCGGCGTGGCGCTGTGGGAGTTCCGCCGGCTCTCGGACCTGATCGGGTTCCGAGCGCCGAGCTGGCTGCTCTTCCCCCTGGGCGCCTACTTCGCCTTCAGCGGCACCGTGCTGCAGGCGATCCCGCTCCAGCTGGTGCTGGCCCTGGCCCTGATCGGCGGCCTCACCGTTTTCCTCTTCATCCCGGGGCGGCGGGAGGGCCTCGGCCGCTGGGCGATGGGGCTGGCGGGTGCCATCTACATCGGGCTGCCGATGAACTATTACCTGCTCCTCTACTCCCGAGCGGGGCACGGCCGCGGGCTGACCTGGCTGCTGGTGACGATCATCACCGCGGTCGTCAGCGACGCCGGGGCCATGCTCGTGGGCCAGCGGCTTGGCCGCCACCCCTTCTTCACTTCGATCAGTCCCAAGAAGACGATGGAGGGCGCCGCCGCGGGCATCGTTCTCTGCGTCCCCGTGATGCTCCTAGGCGGTCTCGTCTTCCTGGGCATGCAGCCCTGGCAGGCCGTCATTCTCGGTCTGCTGGTCGGCGTCAGCGCCGAGGCCGGTGACCTGGTGGAGTCCCAGATGAAGCGGCTGGCCGGCGTCAAGGACTCGTCGCACCTGATACCAGGGCACGGGGGGGTGCTCGACCGCCTGGACTCGCTGCTCTTCCCGCCCATCGTGGTCTACCTGTTCGCGTACTACCTGCACCTGCTGTGAGCGCGCTGCGGATTGCCATCCTGGGGGCCAGCGGCTCCATCGGGCAGCAGGCGCTGAGCGTCATCGATCACTATCCGGAGCGCTTCCAGGTCTTCGGCCTGGTGAGCGGACGGCGGCAGCTCGACCGCCCGGCCCGCTTCTCGGTGCGGGCCGGCGACCCCGGCTTTGGCGACCGCATCGAGGAGATGGTCACCCACCCCGAGTGTGACCTGGTGCTGGTCGCCATCCCAGGCGTCGTGGCCCTCGGCCCCACGCTGGCGGCGCTCCGTGCGCACAAGAAGGTGGCCCTCGCCACCAAGGAGATCCTCGTGATGGCGGGAGAGCTGGTGATGGGCATGGCGCGCGGCCACGACGCCATCAGGCCCGTCGACTCCGAGCACTCCGCTCTCTGGCAATGCCTCTGGGGAGAGGCGCCGGCCAGCGTCTCCCGGCTGCTCCTGACCGCCAGCGGCGGTCCCTTCTGGGCCCGCCCGGAGCAGGATCTGAGCAGCGTCACCGTCGAGCAGGCGCTGAATCACCCTCGCTGGTCGATGGGCCCCAAGGTGACGGTCGATTCGGCGACCCTGATGAACAAGGGGCTCGAGCTGATCGAGGCGCACCACCTGTTCCGGGTTCCCCTGGACAGGATCGGGGTGGTGGTGCATCCGCAGAGCGTCATCCACTCCATCGTGGAGTTCGTCGACGGGTCGGCCAAGGCTCAGCTGAGCAACCCGGACATGCGGCTTCCGATCGCGCTGGCGCTGTCCTACCCGGAGCGGCTCCCGGGGGTGGTGCCACCCACGCCGTTCCACGACCTGGGCGCGCTCGAGCTCCATCCGCTGGACCCGGGCCGGTTCGCCAGCGTGCGGCTGGCCCGCGAGGCGGCGGCCCGCGGAGGGGCCTACCCGGCGGTCCTCAACGCGGCCAACGAGCGGGCGGTCGCCGCGTTCCTTGATTCGGCGATCCCGTTTTCGGGCATAGTCAGTGCGGTGGAATCAGCACTGGACGCCTTTCCCGGGGGCGGCGACAGCCTGGAGGAGATCCTGGCCGGAGACGAGTTCGCCAGGCGTCACGTCGACTCCTGGCTGGGTAAGGTCAGAGCGTGAACTTTCTTCAGCTCCTGATCGGGGCGGTCGCCATCGTGGGGATGTTCCTGCTCCTGGTCGGGCCCCACGAGTTCGGGCACTTCGCCGTGGCCAAGCTCTTCAAGGTGGGCGTCTACGAGTTCTCGCTGGGGCTCGGCAAGCGGCTCTGGTCGATCACCCGGAACGGCACGCTGTACTCGATCGCCGCCATCCCCTTCGGAGGCTTCGTCCGCCTGGCGGGGATGGAGCCGGGCGACTACGACGCGCCCTCCAGCTTCCACTTCAAGCCGGCCTACCAGCGGCTCCTCATCCTCTTCGCCGGGCCTCTGGTGAACTTCCTGGTGGCCGCCCTGGTCTGGACCGGCGTGGGTTTCACCCAGCTCAACAGCGAGCCCGGCAAGGTGATGGCTGTGGCCAAGAACGGGCAGGCCTACGGCCAGGGGATCCGCCCGGGTGACGCCATCCAGGCTGTCAACGGACATCCTCTCGCACGGCCGGACGACATCCGCAAGGTGGAGGACGCCAACCCGGGCCAGCCTCTGGTGATGACCGTGCGGCACGCCGGCGGGGCCACCTTCACGACCACGATCACGCCGGTCTTCAACCAGCAGGAGAACCGCTACCTGATCGGGATCAGCACGGCGGGGATCTTCACGCCCTGGAACGCAGTTGAGACCGGCGCCCTGTTTCCGTTCGCGGCCACCAAGGTGCTCGTTCAGAGCATGGCGCAGCTGGTCACCGGACAGGTCCCGGGAGGCTTCTTCGGCCAGCAGGGCGCCACCGGCGCCATCGGCTTCGGCTACTTCACCTACGAGGCCGCGGCCCAGGGCCTGGCCTCCTGGTTGACGCTGGTCGCCTTCCTCTCCATGGCTCTGGGCCTCACCAACCTCTTGCCGCTCCCCGCCCTGGACGGAGGGCGGATGGTCGTGGTCCTGCTCGAGAAGCTGCGTGGCCGTCCCTTCGACCGGAAGCGAGAGGAGGCGGTGCAGCGCGCTGGGCTCGTCGCCCTCCTGGCGCTGATGGCGCTGATCGCCTTCTTCGACGTGCAGCGCATCGCCACCGGCCAGTTCCCGGGAATCAGGTAGAAATGAGCGTGACCACCGAGACCCGAACCCGCCGCAGGTCCATACCCGTCCGGGTCGGCGACGTGGTGGTGGGCGGCGCCGCCCCCATCGCAGTTCAGACCATGACCAAGACGGACACCCGCGACGTCGGCGCCACCCTGGCCCAGATCGCCGCGCTGAAGGAGGCGGGCTGCGAGATAGTCCGCCCGGCGGTGCCTGACCACCACGCGGCCGAGGCGCTGAAGGAGATCGTGCCCCGATCGCCGCTGCCGGTGATCGCCGACATCCACTACGACCACAGGCTGGCGCTCATGGCAATCGAGGCAGGGGTGCACGGGCTGCGCCTGAACCCCGGCAACATCCCTGACCGCGACAAGGTGGAACGGGTGGTGAGGGCGGCCAAGGAGCGAGACATCCCCTTCCGGATCGGCGTCAACGCCGGATCCCTTCCCGAGGAGGTGCATCGCAATCTGAGGGAGGCGCAGGCGGTGGATCGCGACGACCGGATGCGCACGGCCGAGCGCATGGTGGAGGTGGCGCTGGGCCACTGCAAGATCCTCGAGGAGCTCGACTACGGTCCCGGGCACATCAAGGTCAGCCTGAAGGCGACCGACGTCTGGACCAACGTCATGGCCAACCGGCTCTTCGCCGAGGCCCGGCCCTACCCGATTCACCTGGGGGTGACCGAGTCAGGGCCTGTCCAGGCCGGCAGCATCCGCAGCGCGGTCGGCCTCGGCATCCTGCTCGGCGAGGGCATCGGCGACACGATCCGGGTCTCCCTGGCGACCGACGACCCCACCGAGGAGGTGCGCGTCGGTTACGAAGTGTTGAAGGCCCTTGATTTCCGCAACGAGTCGGCCAGCCTGATCGCCTGTCCCACCTGCGGCCGTCTGGAGTACGACATGGTCCCCACCGTGCGTGCGGTCGAGGCGCACATCGCCAGACTCAAGGTTCCGATCACCGTCGCCGTCATGGGCTGCGTGGTGAACGGCCCGGCGGAAGCCCGGCACGCGGACATCGGCGTGACGGGAGGCCGCGGCAAGGGCGTCATCTTCAAGAAAGGCAAGCACTACAAGACGGTCCCTCAGGAGGACCTCCTACCGGTCCTCCTCGGCGAGATCGACGAGGTCGCGGCCGAGATGGGAGCAGAACCCGTAAAGGTCTGACAGCCTTTTTCTTTCCCTGTGGAGGGCCAGGGAGGCGGTGCTCATTATGTGCAGCCGTGCCTGGTTCAGCTGCGTCGCCGGCATAAGACCCTGGAACTTTTCTCGGCGAACAGCAGTTCGTCAGATAAAAGAAGAAACCAGGAGGGAGCAATCCCCGTTGAGCGCATGGGGTATCGGTGCTGATAACGAGGTTGGCCGCCATGCGGCTGCTGCTCGGTGGCTTCCGCCCCTCCATGCTCAGTGTCTTCGAACTGCCGCGGGGCAACCGCTGGAGCGAGTGGGGCGGGCGCGGGAGAACTATTGGCCAAACCCACCGCGCGACGCGTTGGCGGCCTCCTTTTCTGGTAAGAACAGTCGACACCCCAAGACCAGTGACTGTTTCTGAGCTTCTCCGACTCGCCGAACACCTGGCCCCGGCTGACAGGGACCTGGTCCAGCGCGCGTACGAACGGGCCGACCAGGCACACGGAGGGCAGCGCCGGGTCTCCGGTGAGGAGTACGTCGATCACCCCCTGAGGGTGGCGGCCGTCCTGGCCGACCTGCGTCTGGATGCGACCACCCTGGCGGCCGCGCTGCTGCACGACACCGTCGAGGACACGCAGCTGACCCTCGCCGAGGTGCAGGAGGAGTTCGGGACCGACGTGGCGCAGCTGGTCGAAGGCGTGACCAAGCTGAGCCGCATCTCCTTTCGTTCCGATCAGCAGCTGCACGCCGAGAACATCCGCAAGATGCTGCTCGCCATGGCGGACGACGTGCGCGTCGTCCTCATCAAGCTGGCGGACCGCCTCCACAACATGCGCACGATCGACGCGCTGGCCGAACCCAAGCGCCGCCGGATAGCCCGCGAGACCCTGGACATCTACGCGCCCCTGGCGCACCGGCTCGGGATCGGGCAGATCAAGTGGGAGCTGGAGGACCTCGCCTTCCGCACGCTCAAGCCCGAGAACTACCACGACATCGTGGCCCGGGTGAACCGGAAGCGCCGGGATCGTGAGCGGCTGGTCCACGACCTGGGCGAGGTGTTGGGGCGGGAGCTGGAGAAGATCGACATTCACGCCGAGATCTCCGGGCGCCCCAAGCACATCTACTCCATATGGCAGAAGATGACCCGCGACAACCGCGACTTCAGCCAGATCTACGACCTCCTCGCGATGCGGGTCCTGGTGGAGTCTGTGAAGGACTGTTACGGCGTCCTGGGCGTCGTCCACTCCCTCTGGAAGCCGCTGCCCGGTCGCTTCAAGGACTACGTGGCGATGCCGAAGTCAAACGGCTATCAATCCCTCCACACCACAGTCCTCTCCCACGGCGGTGAACCCATAGAGATCCAGATCCGCACCGAGGATATGCATCAGGTCGCCGACTACGGCGTGGCCGCCCACTGGACGTACAAGGAGAGCGAGAGAGACCCGCATTTCGACCAGAAGCTGTCCTGGCTGCGCCTGCTCATGGAGTGGCAGAAGGAGGTCGTCGACGCGGAGTCCTTCGTCGACGCCGTCAAGATCGACATCTTTCAGGACGAGGTATTCGTCTTCTCCCCGAAGGGCGACGTCCTCAATCTGCCGGCGGGCTCGACGCCCATCGACTTCGCCTACCGCATCCACACAGAGGTCGGCCACCGCTGCGTGGGATCCAAGGTAAACGGACGCATGGTGCCCCTCGACTACGAGCTCAAGAACGGCGAGATCGTGGAGATCCTGACGGCCAAGACGCCCCACGGCCCCAGCCGGGACTGGCTCAACTTCGTCAAGAGCGCGTCCGCCAGAGAGCGCATCCGAAAGTGGTTCAAGAGTCAGCGGCGCGAGGAGAACGTGTCCAAGGGCCGCGACCTCCTGGAGAAGGAGCTTCACCGGATGCACCGGCTGACGATGGCTCAGCTGCCGGACGGGAAGCTGGACGAGATGGCGTCTCAGTACAAGTACCAGAGCGGCGAGGACTTCCTGGCCGCGATCGGTTACGGCGACGTCTCACCGCATTCCGTCGTGATGCGGATGGCGCTGACCCGGGGCGACGAGGGAGACGAGCTGCGCTCGATCCCGCTGATCCCGCAGACGCAGCCCACGCCCCGGGTGCTGGTCCGGGGCGAGCGCGGCATCCTGACCCGGATGGCGACCTGCTGCCAGCCCGTCCCCGGCGACGCCATCACGGGTTTCACCACCCGGGGGCGGGGCGTCACCGTCCACCGCACCGACTGCATGAACGCCATCAACAGCCAGGACGCCGCGAGGCTGGTCCCGGTCGACTGGGACGTGGAGGCGTCACACCTCTACCCGGTGACGATCAAGATCGAAGCCTGGGACCGCACCGGGCTCCTGCGCGACATCGCGACAGTGGTGGCGGAGCAGCGCATCAACATGTCGGCAGCCTCGGTGCACGTCTACGACGACAAGACGGCAGTGGTCTCGACCACTGTGGAGATAGACTCGCTGTCCCAGCTCTCACGGCTCCTCGAGAAGCTGGAGCAGGTGCGAGACGTGCACACGGTGGCGCGCGAGGCCGCCCCCGTGCGTACCGTGCCCTCTGAAGATGGTCGCCAGTAAGACTTCCGCCAGGTGACGCTGGCTCCCGGGCTCCACGTCGAGGCGACGGCCGACCGCCAGTTCGCGACCAACTCCTACCTGGTCGAGGACGAGGCCAGCCACGACGCCGTTGTCATCGACGCCAACCTGGAGCCCGAGCAGATGATCGAGCTGGTCCGCAGGCGCGGCTCCAACGTCAAGGCGATATTGCTCACCCACACCGACGTCGACCACGTGGCGGGTCTGAACCGCCTGCGGCAGGAGTTCGGCGACGTGCCGATCGCGGTGCACGACGCGGAGCGCGAGGTCGTCACTGCCGGAGCACCGCTTCGGCGCGAGTTCAAGGCGGGCGCCCTGCCGGCCTTCGAGAAGGTG
>Ga0209526_10001528_pt1 | contig 15577 bp, 15 predicted proteins | sample JacPinW_OM2H0_M1_FD_188566 | JGI IMG/M metagenome (GOLD analysis project Ga0209526, IMG submission 188566) | Forest soil microbial communities from Algoma, Ontario, Canada - Jack Pine, Ontario site 1_JW_OM2H0_M1 (SPAdes) (version 2) | ecosystem: Environmental > Terrestrial > Soil > Boreal... | reverse complement strand
CTTTGGCTTGGAAGTCGATGGCCGGATGAAGACGGTATTTCCAACGCTTGAAGCGGCGCAGAAAAGGGCGAGGGATCTCAAAGCCGAGTTTCCGATGCTTCAGGTCAAGGTGTACGACGCTGCGGAAAAGAAGTTGCTGGAATTGTCGCCGATTGAGGGACGCTAGGTGGCGATGGCCACAGGTACAGGCGATGTCTTGCCGTCCCCGTGCACGAATGCCAAAACGTTATCCTCTGATTTTATTCATGCCGCTGGGTCGAGCAGGCGCGTCAAAGTGCTCAAGCCGGTGGCCCTGGGCCGTAGCTTTGACAGTGAGCGACCCCGCCGGCCGAAGCAGCGCATTGGACCGGCGCGATGATCGCGAAGGCGGCGGGGACCGGTGTGGCCGCTGCGCACCGTTTGAATCAGCGCTGTTATGATATTCCCAACACCGGGCGTCACGGGGCTCGGATTGCTCGGCGGCTGCTTTCCAATAGCAAACACGACGGCTCCCTCTGCCCCTCGCTCTATTGCCGCTTTGATCGTGCCGACCGCCTCCGCTACCGAATACTCGTGTCCACCCCAAGCTTCGGGGGGAGATGTCAAGCCGATGAGAATGGAACCGGGAAAGTAACTGCGATAGGCCGCATAGGCTTCAAGCGGTCGAAAGGTCGGACCAGCGTCATAGGCCATGATGTTGATTATATCGAGCATCGCTGAGTAGCGACGGTCACGAAGGAGCGGCACAAATGCGCCGTAGCTTGGAGAACCGGTTGGGGGTTTTGCTCTCCAGGCACCTTCGCCGTAAGCTCCAGTATTTGTTGCAGTCAACCAAAGCATATAGGGGCGGGGCAGCGCGCTACGCGCTGACTTCACCACCTCAAAAAGTGTGGAGGCGCTCTCACATGACACGCGTCCCGTTCGATTCTGGCAATTTGGAGAAGGAGGCTCGAAATCCAGATCGACACCATCAAGTTCGAAATCTCGGACGAAACGCTTAATCGCCTCCCGATCGAGCTTGTGCCAATTCGTGTATTGCTCGCCGCCAATCGAGATGAGGATTTTAATGCCGGGAAGACGCGCCTTGAGCGCAGCCAGGGATGCTTTCAGCACGCTTCCCGGGTAGGGTACTTCAAGCCCTGTATTCCTCAGGTCGAGATTGCCGGCGTAGGCGATATCTGGACGCACGAAGGCCAGGAGAACCTCAGTTAGGCCGGCGGGCAGGTTGACTAGAGTCTCGTCCAGCGAGGTCGGCCCGACTTCCGCCGACCACGTCTGGTAATAAGCTGCGATATGCGCCGAAGGCCGCGGTTCCTCGGCCCAAACAGATCCGCTGAATCCAAGGGCGGCGAGCAGGGCCGCGATCGCAACCGGGCTGCGGGCTCTCACTGCGCAACCTTTCCGACAGTCCCAACTACTCTCCCGGCCTGTGAAGGGCTAACCTGAAGGATGTCTCCCGGTCCGAGAGGCGAGTCCTCTCGGGCCGGAGATGTTTGCAGCCCCCGTGACGTCCGATGAACGATTGTTAAGTCAAACGCCTTGTTTGCAAACTTAGCAGCGTAATCGCCGGGGAGCTGCATCAGCAGTGTGCCAAGGGTTGCTTTCGTTGCCTCGTCCTCGCTAATTGCAATCTGGAGGTCTCGGATTTCCCGCTCGCGGTCAACATTGGCTTCAACCGAGAGCCGAACCTTCTCATGCTGAAGGTCAGATATCTTGTGCTCCAACTGAGCTATGACTGCTTTAGCATCGTGGAGCCGCTCCTTGGCGTCTGCAAGGTCCGAAGATGCCTGAAAAAACGTAACATCCGTTGTCGTGCCGCGTTCCCTGTATTTGTTGACGGATTGAAAACGTTCCTCCTTGCCTTGGAGGTTTGCTTCCACTTGCAGCAACTTGTCCCGCTGGATAGAAAGTTCTGTGCGATAGGACTTTAGCGCGGCATCGACGGCTGCCTCCTGCTCCGCTCGCTTCGCGTGCTCCGCCCGCAGCAGAATTTTTGCCTCAGCGAGACCTTCCTTTACGTCCGCCCCAACCGCCGGGGGAGGCTTCGCGGGCGGCACCGGTTCCTCTCGTTCCCCTTTAAGCAGCTCTGTCCGTGCCATCAGCCTCGAAAGGCGCTCTGTCGATTTCAGCAGGCGCTCTTTCTCCCGCGCTAAGTCGAGAATCCGCCATTGGTCGCCGGAGGCTGTCTCGAGTGCTCCTGCTAAGATGAGAGCGTGAAGAACACCCATGCCCGGGATATGTTTGTATGAACCCGTCTTGACCCCCGCCCCAACGACGTAAATTGGCTCCCGGTCTAACAATTGGATGCCGATCTTTACCGAGGCCTCGAGCTTGGCGCCGAGGGAGGCGCCGATCGCGCGCTCAAGCTCCTGAAACGACGTACCGGCCACCGCAACCGGGCCAACCAAAGGGATGTAGATGTTGCCGTCCTCCTGGACAATATATTCGCCGGACAGCTCAGTTCTCTCGACAGCTGAAGCGCCGAGGTTCCCAGGTGTGTCACGGCTTGGCAACTCGGGGCGTATCCGTTCGAAGACGGCGATCTTCAGTTTGTCCCCAATTGCATAGGAAGACGGGCGGACCGGATCGCGCCTTATACTGGGCATGCTCTCCGTCGCGTCGCCCGCCTTGCTGAAACCTCCCGCGAGCGTGAGCCCGCCTGCGCACAAGCTTGCAATAAGCGCGATCACCCTCACTGTTCGCACATAAGAATGCTTAAAGAGCCGCTTTGCTTTCGATGTCCGGGACATCAAGACGCTCCCTTGCATAACACTCACGAATTCAGCACGCGCCCGACGGGTATATGCACGCTACCCGTTCGTACAAGCTTGCCCCACCCAACGAGGGTACCTTTGATAGCGGTCAATAACGTTTGCATAACTACGAAATAGAGGAGTTGGCGGTAGCAAAACCGCTGAATAAACAGCAGCGGCATCAACTTCCATTCTGACGAAGTGCCGTTCAGCATCAAGGCTGCGGCCCCGGCCAGCAAATCGAATGTTTGGAACATCAGCCAGTATTCAGCGAGAATCAACGATGTCTGCGGGCCAGAAGCAGCGATACTCAGCGAAAAAACGTAGCTCACGAGCTCGGATGACACCGTCCAGATCAACATCAAATCCATGAGCGGTGCGAGTAAAGTGAATGCAAACTGGAACACAAATACGTTTGGGATAGTGATCATTGATACGCCGGTAGGACGTAGGAATAGAGCGTCGGAATGTTTATAGGCAACCTGCAAGGTGCCAAACATCCATCGAAATCTCTGCTTTAGAAATCCTCTTAGCGATTCAGGTGCTTCCGTTAGCGCCAAAGCTTTTGGCTCATACCTCACTTTCCAGCCCCGGCGTTCAAGTGAGACCGTGAGGTCGGCGTCTTCCGCCAATGTGTCGGACGAGTAGCCGCCTACATCCATCACTGCCTGTCGACGCCAGGCGCCAATCGCACCCGGAACGACACCAATGGCGTTGAAATGGTCAAACGCTCTTCGGTCTAAATTCTGGCTCATGGTGTACTCCAGAGCCTGGAACCGGGTGATCAGATTATTCTGATTTCCTACGTAGACAGAACCAGCCACAGCGCCAACAGCCGGATCTGCGAAGGGCCGTACCAGATGCTCAATTGCGTCGGGAAGCAGGATGGTGTCGCCGTCAATGCATACTATGACTTCTGCATTCGTTTGTGTGATGCCGTAGTTGAGTGCGGCAGCCTTCCCACCGTTTGGCTTGCTGCAAAGCCGCACATTGTTGACGTGGGCAAACTCAGTTCTGACGACCTCCGCCGTGCGATCCGAAGATCCGTCATCGATGACGATAATCTTCAGCCTCCCGGAAATCGTGGAGTCAAGAAGTGTTTGGACCGTCTTGGCTATGACGGTCTCTTCGTTGTACGCGGGAACCAGAATCGCGATCTCCTGAGGCTGGCCCGCGTTCGCCCTGGCGTTTTCGGGCCGCCGCAGCTTATGCCATGTCGCGCCGATGATGATTAGCGTAAGGCGAAAAATCACCAGAATGGATGTGGTGATTGCTACAGCCGGAACGATGCTGCCGAGCCACGCGAGTGTCTGCAAGCTCGCTCCGCTGGCCTCAACAGCAGTGGTCTCGACCACGCTCTGACCTGCGACGGGTGGCATGATCTCTTTTCTCGGCTTGCCGACAAGTTCATGCGTTGTGACGAAACGAAACCCTTTTGCCTGCAATTGATCGATAATTTTTGGAAGAATATCGAGGGTGGTTTGCCTGTTGCCTCCGGCATCGTGCATAAGCACGATCTGTCCGGCTCCTTCGGTAATCAAGGACACGAGACGGTCAACAGCGCGGGTCGTGATCGTCGGAGACGAACCGGCCAATTCCCAATCAAATGAGTCCACATCTAATGGGGCGATATAATACCCTAGCTTGGTTGCGGTTTCGATCAGCTGTGGAGACTCGTCTATGTACGTTAAACTGCTAAAAGCAGTCGGAGGCCTGAACAAGGTTGTACGAGTGCCGATCACAGACTCGAGGATTCGCTGGGTAGCATTCAGCTCCAGCGAGATCCACTCGGTCCCACTTTCCATAAGATTCGGATGCGAGAACGTATGGTTGCCGATATCGTGCCCTTCTTCGAAAATTCTTCTCAGAAGGTCGGGTAATTGGAGTGCGTTCCGGCCTATGACGTAGAAGGTGGCCTTTACGTTTTTCTCGGCGAGGATGTCGAGTATCCGCCCCGTATAAGCGGCGTCTGGCCCGTCGTCGAATGTGATCGCAATCAGCTTGGGATCGACCGGCAAAAAGGTTGTCACAACGGCTTGAGTTGGAACCTGTGTGATCGACTGCGCCACAATAAGACCGAGCTTCTCGTTGTACGTGAGAGTTCTTTTTCCAGTGCTGCCGCCCGATGAGGCTGACACAAGACTGGCCTTTAGGCCTGCGTAGAAATCATTGCCAGGGTGCATCGTCTCGAGCGATGCCAACGCTGTTCCGTCGGGCAATTTAGTCCGAGCCCAGAATGACCATATCCCAGGATCTTCAACGCCTAATTTAGAGAACGCAACTCCGGCCGGCTTGTAAGGCAGCGCGGCCTTCAGCTGGTTGAATGCAGTTGACGCATCGAGGAACCAGACCTCATGACGGTGACCTTTGATGTCCCGATAGTTGAAATTAGGATTCAACGACCGGCCATCAAATTGAAGGGTGGCGTGAGACCTATCAAGCAAGGCCCAGGCAGCCGGGGTGGAAATGTTTTTTCGCCCCTCAAACTCGTCCCAATCGAAGCCGCCGCTGCCGACGCTAACGATGAGCTTGCCGGGATCACTCTTCGACAAATGGGCCGCCAATTGCTCTTCGTACCAGCTCTGGGCAGCGATTGGACCTGGCCCGTCCTTCGGGACGTTGCCGTAAGCGCGAAGTATCACATAATCGGACGGCTCCGTGATCTCCCGAATGCGGCGGACGGAAGCAGTAATGCTCGCCTCAGTGATGAGCTTCAGTTGACGCGCCCGCAGGTATTCCCCCAGATCCCAGAGGAAGTTGACAAAAATGCTCTGACCTGGAGATGGCGGAAGCTCGACCAACCGGACGGTCACACCTTGAAAAGCGTTCTCTTCCAAGTAGTTCGAAATTCCGGCTATGATTCGTAAGCGGCTCGTGGGTGATGCGAGAAGCGCTAAGGTCTGGGACTCGTTGAGCTCGCTGCTGATTGCTGGATAGATGGCCAAGGTTGGCGCATTCCGACGCAGCCATCGAACGACTCGCCGGCTGCTCGCTCTCTCCAGAACCTTTACCTTGGCCTTCCCTTCCTCAGAGGTGACACTTAACCACTGAGGTATAGTTGCATCGAGTTCCGCAGCATGCAGCTTGAGAGACGCAAAGGCCCCAGGCGTGTCTGCGTAAAATGCGAGCCGGAGCGTCTGTGCCGTCGCCTGCGGAACTTGGCGATTAGCCGCCAAACTGATCGGCTGTACCGATGAAGTTTCGTTTGCAAGGCCAATTTGGTTTGCAAGGGCAATTTGGTTTGCAAGAGCAATTTGCTCAGGCGCTCCGGGAGCGGGCTGCACGACATCAAGGCGCGGGAGAGCGGGTGCTACTAGAAGAGCGTAGACGACACTAACGAGGAGGAAAGCGCACATACATGATACGAGCATCAACGTGATATTGACGATGCGTGCGCGTCGGCCGTTTTGGTCAAAGAAAACCGGATGTGCCATCGCTGTGCCATTTATGAACTATTGCCCTAATCGGTCCGGTTGCGTGAATGCCAAAACGTCATCCTCTCGCTAACGCAACGCGTTGAATCGATCTTTGGCCTCCTGAATGCCGCCGGCATGAGCCTTCGCATAGAGCTCGCGCGCCTTCGTCGCATCGCCGCGCGTTCCGTACGTCCCCCAAGCGGAGAGAATGACGGGATCATATGTCTCCGCGAGCGCGAAGCTTGCCTTTGCGCTGCCCGTCTCGGCCGCGCGCTCGAGCACTATCCGCGCCGCACCGATATTTCCCTGACCGAGCAGCGCGCTTGCTCGCGCCATCAACCTGGCCACTTCCCGACCGCCTTGCGACACTGCGGCAGCTGGCTGCTCCGAAGCGGCCGCCTCTACGGCCTGCGTCACCGGGGCGCTCTGGCTGTTCGCAGTGCGCTCAAGCGCAACGCGCCCGTCAATCGTGCGCCGCACGGCTTCAAGATCCCGTGCCATTGCCTCGGTCCTGTCGCGTTCTTGCTGCAGAGATTGTCGCAGCTCCCTCATTGCGTTCTCCGCCGCCTGTTTGAGCTGCACTGCTTCGTCGTCCGCCTTGCGCAACAGCGCTGCCTGCGTCTCGATTTCGCGGCGCGCCATTGCGAGTTCGCTCGCTAGCGCGGCACTGCGAGCGGACTCGGTCCTGTCGCGCTCTTGCTGCAGAGATTGTCGCAGCTCGTTCTCCGCCGCCTGTTTGAGCTGCACTGCTTCGTCGCCCGCCTGCTTGAGCTGCACTGCTTCACCGCCCGCCTTGCGCAACAGCGCTGCCTGTGTCTCGATTTCGCGGCGCGCCATTGCGAGTTCGCTCGCCAGCGCGGCACTGCGAGCGCGTTTCTCTTCGAGCGCCTGGCGATGTTGCGCTGTGCTCGCCGCCAGCTCCTGTCGCGCGGCGGTGGCATCCTGCAAGAGGGCGGCCGCTTTATCGCGCTCCTGTCCGAGCAATTGTGCGGAGTTCGCGGCCCCTGCCCGCAGCTGCTGATTAAGCCCATTGATAGCGCGCCGGGCCTCGGCAAGCTCACTCGCCAAAACCTCTGGACGCTGCTCCTTCTCCGAGGATTGTCGCGCTTGCGGCGCGGTCGCCTCCACGGCCTGCTTGACCTGCGCATCCGCCTGCGCTGTGGCCCGATCGGTTTCGGTCCGCTGCTGAAGAGCAATATCGCGCGACAATGAGGAGGCCTCCGAGTCGCCTGGCAACTGGGCCGCTTGCTCGGCGACCTGCCCGCCCATCATGCTGATCCCAAAGATATCCTGTTGACCGGTGTATCGGGTCACATAGGCCGCGACCTCGGCGCGGAAATACAGGCCGATGAGCGCCGCCGCGATGAGAGTTGCGGTGATCGAGGAAGCTGCAAATCGCGGCCGCGCATGCGGCGTGGGGTTCGCTTCGACCAGCGCGGTCGACGCCTCGAATGCCTCGACGGCCACGGGTGCCGCCGCAACTGAACGAGGTGCAATAACGTCGCTCGCCGCCGACCGTTGTGGCGGAGCCCGGCTCGAGGAGAAAGGGAAGAAGCTATATGGATACCAATGCGTCGGCGTGATCTTGCTTGGCTCGCCGTCTTCCCCGACCCATTCACCCGCCTCAGCCGACCAGTGAGCGACGTCATAGGTCCCACTCGCGTCATCCTCGAGAATGACGACTTTTCCATCTCTCGGCGCGGTCTCGAACGCCTGGCGCATGCAAAAAGACGCCCATTCTGACGGTGTTATCGGGCCATTTGTTCTCTACTTCCGCAATACGCAGACTCTATTCCACACATGGCAAGGCTCAAGTACTCCTTTGGAGGTACTGCTTTTGGCCGAAGGGAATTCTCAAAATCATCGAGGTTTGATTCAGGGTCGCGTCGGGCGGCCGCGGCGTTGGGCGAGCGGAGTGGATTCTCCGCCCCAAATTGTAAATGCGTTGAGCCAGGTCGTGCGGTTCGACCACCGTCGTGGGCGGCCTCAGGCTAACTGCAGGGGCCCGTGATCATCGCAATGATCACCGTGCGGATGGTGCAGCCGGCCGTCTACGAGATAGTCGACATGGTCACCATGCGGCACCTCTTCATGTCCGCAGTTTGGACCGTGTGCGTGTGAGCAGTGGACTTGAGGCGTGCAGTTCACGGGATTTGTGGCGTTGACCGCGATGACATGTTCGTCCACGTGATCCTCGTGCATATGGTGGAGATGGCCGTCGTGAAGATAATCCACATGGCCGTCATGGCGAACCGCGGTGTGCCCGCATTTCAGGCCATGCTTATGAGTGTGATCGGCATGATGCTTCTCGGTGCAGGTCGCCATGATTGTGTCCTTTCTTCGGTTAGAACCCTGTCGGGACCATTGGTCACTGTTTCTCTGCAGCCTCCCGGCAACTCAGAAAGGGCGGCAGCTGTTCCCGGAACCGGAAAGAATCCTCCTGCACGCGCTTGAATTCCGATTCTTTGGCCGGATGCCTTCGAGATCGCGCCGTCGGAATCAATCGCTCGGCAGCCGGCGTGTAGCGGCCGCGAAGGATTTGCCGGACGGTCGCAAGCTCCCGAGGCGCGTCGCGTCGTGCTGAAAGCGCAGGTTCGAGTCCATCTCTGACACGCTGAGGCAATCTCTGACCCAACGCAGACATTAAACCTATCCGGGCGGGAGCTCGCTGTGGTGTGATGGCGCATTGGTGAGTTTTAAAACCAAGGGGCCTTTTTGGCCGGAGAGAGCCCAGCGGGGCCTGGCCGCCGAGGTTATGTGGCGGGCGGAAGCCGACGGCTGACATCTAACCCGCCAATCGATCTGAACTTTATGCGGCGCGGTGCGTTTGGTGCTCAGGCGCGGCCTGTTATTCAAGGTTTCCACACTCAGGCCAGCGCCAAGAATATTCTGCAGAGAGCCGCGCGTCCGTCGAGGGAGGAGTTTCCCCATGATGGAGCACCCTGCCAGGGTTGGTAATCGACTGTTAGCTGCACTGCCGCCAGCAGATTTTGGTTTGCTCGCTCCTTACCTCCAGAAAATACCGCTTGAACAAGACACAGTGCTGCTACGATCGGGAGATCGAATTGAACAGGTCTATTTCCCCCACAGCGGGGCGATCTCGTTCATGCTGGAGATGCCGAACGGACAAACGGTTGCAACCGCGGTCATCGGGAATGAGGGAGCCGTAGGCGTCCTATCATCAGCGCTCGGACCCTCCGGTTCTCCCCTTACGGCGGTCGTACGCGTGGCCGGGATCTCATTGCAGATTTCTGCAGCGCGATTTCATGCGGCCCTCAGCCACAGTGGCGCCATCAGACGTGCGGTCCAAACCCATACCAGTGCGCTGCTGGCCCAATTCCAGCACGTGGCCGCCTGCAATGCGCTGCATTCCGTCGAGCCCCGCATGGCCCGGTGGTTGCTCCACATCCACGATCGAATTGATGGTGACGTCCTACCGCTGACGCAGGAGGCGCTTTCGCAGTTGCTTGGAGTACGACGAACGACTGTAACGCTGGTTGTGGGCAAGCTCCGGGCGTCGGGTGCTATCCGATCTGATCGGCGGGGGTTGATCGAAATTGACAGAACACGGCTCGAAGAAGCGGCATGCGAATGCTACGAGGTTATGCGCCGCAGGATCGATCAGATTGTTTCGCCGGAAGCAATGAAGCCTCGCAGTCACGCCACGCCGGTGCACGAAATTCCCCGCGATCGAGATCCCCTTTTGGCCAAGCTGGATGAAGCGCAGCGGCACACGCGCACCCACAAGGCGCCTGGCCCGCGGGCAAGAGGCCATCATTAGCGGAATTGCCGAAAGGCCAACGCCAAAGGCATTGCTTTCTTTAAGCGTTGCCGTCGGTCCGATATTTTTGCTTGGGCGCGGAGGGCATTCTATGTGTGTTGATCTTAAACGGCGCCATATTCGCCCGGTTTCCCGTTTGCCGTAAGCCACACATCATCTCCGCTATCTAGCTCGGCTCGTAAAGCCAGGCTTCCTTGGCGAACCATTCGTGATTGGCTTGGCAGATTGAGCAGTGGGTGCGCGCGAAGAATACGGGACTGCATCGAAAACTTTCGCGATCCGCTTTGATGCCCGTGGGGATTGCGCGTCCCGTTTGAGGGCACTTGATCATGACGATACCCACCTTGATCCTCCCTGTTTTTGTTCGCTTTTCCTTCGCAGCAGAGTGTCAGTTCGCCGGTCGGTTGGATCGCAGCTCTCCTTGCGGGTCGAGCTTGCTCCAACCGATCCGGTAGCCTCTTTTGTAAATTTGATTCAGGTGACTTTCTGCAGGACTCTGGTGACGCTCTTCTTGATCGGCTCGGCAGTCTCGGTCGCGACTTTCTGAACGAGGTCCCAAAGGTCCTTGTTCTGCGCGGACGCGACGTCGAAGTTCTCGCGGCTTTGCGCGGCTGACAGCTTCACGATGTCCGATAGCGACTTCGTGCCCATGAGATTGGTCATAAAATCGAAAACGGAGTTAGTGTTGACGCTCGAGATCTCGATGACTTTGACCCCGTAGTCCGCGGCGCCCTTTGCGTTGGTCGAATAGGCTTCTCGGAGAACGTCGGCCATTTCTTCCGAGGCAGCCTTCATCTTCTCGTAATTTTCCCTCGCCCGCACGACACTCTGCTCGGCGATCCCACGGAAGACCCCCGGCATCGCCATCTTGGGTAATTCGAAAAGCGGCACGTCAAAGCCTCGCTTTTCGTTAGCCTGGCCGTTCGCATTCGGCGGATTGGTGTTCACTTCGACTTTCATATCGGCATCATTCACTGGTTTTCATCCTTTCAAGCGAAACTGTAATCAACAGCAATGCGCATTGTCCCGGAATCTTCCGAGGCACACACTGCACCGCATAGACGGAGGTCGAGAACCGGCCCCACCTTCCACTGTGGCCGGGCGCTACCGTGGATAACCGCCTCGCACCCGCCTGACCAAGATATGGCTGACTAAAGTCGGAGGCGTCCGTTCGGTTTGCGACTCTCGCATTGGATTTTTTTGATAATCGGGGGTGTCTTACGCAGCGAGGGGTTCGTTACAGCCAGCGCTTGCGCCACCTGAAGCTTTTGAAGTTATTGCGCCGATCGCCCGTACCGCCGAGATAGAATTCCTTGACATCCTTGCTGCCACGCAAGCGGAAAAGCTCCGGTACGCTGCAGATACCTGCAAATATCTGTTTTCCAGCGAACTCAAGCCGCCCCAATAGTCAGGTTCACTTTCTTGCATCTCTGCCGGAACCAATCCCCGACTTCCGCGTAGCCTAGTTGGCGCTGGATAGTAGGGGGTGTTAGAGTGTTGGAAGACCAACTTGTGATCCTGGTTATTGAAGACGATCCACCGATTCAGGGTATCGTTGAAGAGGCTCTTAGTGATGGCGGTTTTGAACCGGCTATCGCGCCTTCCGGCGAAGAAGCGGTGACCCTGCTAAAGGGAAACAAAGGCAAATATCGCGCGCTTGTGACCGATATCAACTTGCTGGGTAGAATCGACGGTTGGGAAGTCGCGAGGCAAGCCAGAGAGATCGACCCGGCTTTTCCCATTCTCTACATCACCGGTGCTCATGCCGACCGCTGGCCTTCACAGGGCGTTCCCAACAGCGTTCTTCTGACCAAGCCGTTCGCGCCAGCGCAGCTTGTCACCGCCGTTTCCCAGCTTCTCAATGACGGAACGCCCACAACGTGAGGACGCCTGATGGCGGCGTTGATGAATATCAACGCGTCCATGCGGTTTAACGCTCCATTGGCGGCTAGGAAACCGCCCGGTTTGCGGGCTAAAGTGAACTCCGATGAACGCAAGGGATTGCGTGGGGATTTATTCTCGGCATCTATTTGGCGTATCTGATTTACCCGTTGCTTGAAGAGTGGCGACAACGCCGTCTCGACAAAAAACGCTTGGGTAAGATGCGTGCGCATTTCGCCAAGGGCGCCCGTTGGGACGTGACGAAGGGCGAGTGGATGGACGAGTGATCATGCCGGCAGACGGCATTCCGGGATCGCTTCCCAGCGCTTCGTCACAGTCGAATAGATCAGCGACCTGTCAATGGCATCCTCGTAGCGCCAATGCTGCTCGCGCGCGCGAGGTGAACGTATAACAGTGCGAGCTTGCGTCCGGGACGCATCACGCACCCAACCAACGTTCGCGCGTCTCGAAAACTGCCCCGGCTCTCGCCAGACAAACGGACGCGGCTACCGGCGAAAATCGAAACCCGTAATTTGTACGGTGCTTCAAATTGCCGGTTCGATCACACTCGGCCTCTATGTGGAGAATGGGCTCTTCAGAGTAGGCCCTACCCGTGGCACATCCGGACGATTGGAGCCCGCCGGTTCGCTCCGGCCGATGCGGCCCATGGAACTTGTCCCGCAACTCCGTAGTCCTACGCAGTATCATTTTAACGATCGGCTAGGTTCATGGTCGCATCAATGATGCAACTGCATCGCACGATCAGCTGTATTTCAGCGGAGGCGCCATGGCAGAGGACGAAGAAAAGGCAATGGCACGCAAGTGCTGGGCCTAGTTGACAGCCGGGCACGCTGGCGCAGACGTCTGCGCTGCCCGAAGCATCTCTTGGAACCGTAAAGGGCTTGGCGTGTTCCAATTATACCTAGAGGTCTCTTCGACATCTTCTGTTTCCTTGCGGCAATTGCGGCCGTCTCAAGCACGGGCCAGTCTTCCCTACGTCAGCTGCGCTGGGCGGCTCAGGCAATCGTCCCGGTTTAGCCGCATTCTCGCGGCCGACGCGTCACCGGCGGTCCATGAAACGACCGCAGGTACCATCATTGGAGACGGCATATGCATGTGAGCGCCAATATCGCGGTATACGAACCGCCCGCTGCGCTCCGGATCGTCACGCAGGCCTATGCGGGTTTTCTCCTCATCGCCTTCGCCCTGATGCCCGCTCAGGTCATCGCCTATCTGTATTTCCTCCAGGATCCCACGCTGAGATTCGAGGATCACCTGTTCCACGAAATCGCGATTGCCGTCGCCACCCTCGAAGGGCTGTTCGTCACTTATGTGACGTGGCGTTGCTACAAGTCTTCAGGCGAACCACTGTTACGTTGGCTGACGCTGGGTTTTCTCGGCTTCGTGTTGATCTATGCGCTACACGGCGCCTTCACCGGGATGGCGCACCACAATATCTGGCTGTTTCTTCTCTATGGACCGGCGTCGCGCCTTGCCATGTCGATTCTGCTCTTTGTTGGGCTGCTCTCCTATAGGCGGCCGCCCGACGACGTCGAGGAGCGGTCGAACCCGCGCACGTGGCTGATGTGGATCGCCCTGTTCCTGGCGGTGGATCTGGCCGTCGCCTGGATCGCCAACTCGGGCTTTGCCGGCCACCCGGCGGTACGCTTGTCGATGGAGGGCGGCGCACTGGTTTTCTCCACGCTTAACGTCGCGGCCCTCCTCATGCGCCGGATTCGCTCGCCGCTGATGATGATTTTCGGGATTTCGGTCACGTGGTTCGCGCTATCGTCGCTCGCATTCATTCTGGCGCGACCGTGGAATCATACGTGGTGGCTCGCCCACGCGATTTTCGCCGGAGGCTTCTTCCTGCTCAGCTATGGCGTCATCCAGGCATTTCGGACGACGCGCTCATTCTCCACGATCTACAGCCAGGGAGAGTTGCTGGCCCGCCTGTCCGAAGCAATGGCCGACACTCAAAATGCGCTACAGGAAGTGCAACGGAGCAATCAAAAGCTGGAGCATCTTGCTGCCACCGACCCGCTGACGGGTATCGGGAATCGGCGCCAGTTCATCGCGCGCACCCACGTCGAGATCGCGCGGGCCAAGCGGATCGGCACTCCATTGTCCCTGCTGTCGCTCGACCTGGATCATTTCAAGAGCATCAATGACAAATATGGTCACCCGGGCGGCGATAGCGTTCTGTGTGGATTCGTGCAGAAGTGTCTTGACGCGATCCGCCCGTACGACGTCGTCGCGCGCGTGGGCGGTGAAGAATTCATGGTGTTGTTGCCAGGGGCAACGCACGATGTGGCTTTTGCGGTTGGCGAGCGTCTTCGATCGGCCATCGCAGACCATACATTCGAGGTCGGAATTCCGCCGCCGATCAAGATCACCATCAGCATCGGGGTGTCGGAGTTCGGGCGCGATGGAGATACTCTCGACTCGTTTTTGGGCGTGGCCGATCAGCGGCTCTATCGCGCGAAACATGAAGGTCGTAACTGCGTGATCGCCGCCTAGGCCGTACTCTGAATTGGTGCGCCGAAAATGCCCGTTGAATTTCTGGGGCAGGCATGTCTCCTCTTGGCAGATAGTGTTGCAAAAGTCTTTTCGCATCTGGCGCGGCGCTGCACGAAATGCGGAACGGTCGGCTACGTTGATACCCGCCTGAATTGGGGCGAGGTTATCAATTTCAATCGGGGGATTGGGTAGCTGGCCGCCCCCGTTCGCTTGCTAGGGCCGGACCTATGTTTGGGGCTTCATCCCAAGCCGCTGACCGCAAATACTGCCATACGCGCCGACAGCCGCAGGTAGCCCAAAGCCAGCGTTTGAGCTCGGTATCGAGTTGTGTGACGATCCCAGCCGGCGAGGTGATGCGGCGAGCGGCCGGCGCAGTTGCGGAAACCTGGAGTTTCGGCGGTGAGGCCCGGCTTCGCAGAAAAGCCCAAACCTTCTCTCGATCCCGTGTGAGGCCAGCCTTGGTCGAGCGGGGCACCGGTCCCGCGCGCCCGAATAGCTGTGCCACGCCATGGGACGGTAGGCAATTGCAGCGGGATGTTGTAGGCGATCAGGATACGGAGGACATCGTTGCCATCCGTCGAAGTCAGACGTCAGCCAGCGGCCGGGCATCTGAATATCTCAGTTGAAGGGAAAGTCATGCATTCTTCCAGTTCCAGCCTGCGTGGGCCAGCCGGTCAACCTGACAGAGACGCCAATCCAGCTGCGGTCTATTACCCCGATGCAACGTGGCAGCACAGGACGCCTTCGGAATCGGGCGTCAGTCCCGACCTCCTGAAGGAGGCGATCGATTTTGCAATCGCCGGGGAGACCAAGGCGCCGCGCGATCTGGTGATGAACCACTATCAAAATTTCGGCCGCGAGCCGTTCGGCTACGCGATCGGCCCTATCAGGGAACGCGGGGATCCGACTGGAATCATCATTCACAAGGGCTACATCGTCGCTGAATGGGGAGATCCGCTCAGGGTGGATATGACTCACAGCGTGACCAAGAGCTTCCTCTCCAGCGTCGTCGGAATTGCCGTCGAGCGGGGCATGATCAAGAGCGTCGATGACGCCGTCAGGGATTATGTCGCACCGATACTTCTCTACGCCCAGCCTTCGACCACCAACAAATCGGATCGGCTCACCACGCCCGATCTGCTGTTGCCGTTTGAATCGCCGCACAACCGCACGATCACCTGGGACAATCTGTTGCGGCAGACCAGCGACTGGGAAGGCACGCTGTGGGGCAAGCCGGACTGGGCGGA
>Ga0209526_10001527_pt1 | contig 15579 bp, 13 predicted proteins | sample JacPinW_OM2H0_M1_FD_188566 | JGI IMG/M metagenome (GOLD analysis project Ga0209526, IMG submission 188566) | Forest soil microbial communities from Algoma, Ontario, Canada - Jack Pine, Ontario site 1_JW_OM2H0_M1 (SPAdes) (version 2) | ecosystem: Environmental > Terrestrial > Soil > Boreal... | reverse complement strand
ACGCCGGTCTGCAGCGCCTGATAGACCTCACCGAACGCCATCACCTGCGGGATCGAACCGAGCGAGCGGAATTGCGCCTCGATCACCTTCGACGACTGGATGCGGAATTTGAGCCCCTTGTAGTCGTTGGGCGTGACCAACTTCCTGTTGGCGCTCATTTCCTTAAAGCCGTTGTCCCAGTAGGCGAGACCCGTCATGCCCTTGGAATCGAGCAGCTTGAGCAGCCGCGCGCCGAGCGCGCCGTCGGTCACCTTACGCAAGGTGGGGAGATCGGGGAGGATATAGGGGAGATCGAACACCTCGAACTCCTTGACGCCGATCGGCCCGAATTTCGAATTCGAAGGCGCCAGCATCTGCACCGCGCCGAGCTGCAGCGCTTCGAGCTCTTCCTTGTCCTTGTAGAGTGTCGAGTTCGGGTAGATCTCGACCTTGACCTTGCCGTCGGTGTATTTCTCGGCCAGCTCCTTGAACTTTTCGGCCGCCTTGCCCTTTGGCGTGTCGGACGCGACGACATGGCTGAACTTGATGATAACAGGCGATTGCGCCGACACCGGGCCGACCAACGTCAACGCCGCGATCGAAGCCGCAGCCAAAACAATCTTATGCATCTTTCCTCCCGCGCTATTCTTGCGGAGCGCGAACGACCGGCCCCGAACCTTGTATGCCAGCCGCACCAATACAGAGAAGCCGGCAGGATTGCCATTGCCCCTTTAGCAGGGGTTATTTTGCCTATTTTGCTGCAATGCAAAAACGCGGCGTTGGACACGCCGCGTTTTCAGTACTGCCATAAGGCCTCGCCTTTTGCCGCGATCAGCTCGCCGCTGCCGCCGGCATGTCGCGCTGGCGCTTCATCACGATCTTGTTGAGCGCGCCCAGATAGGCCTTGGCGGACGCCACCAGCGTATCCGGGTCGGCCGCCTTCGCCGTCATCGACCTTCCCTCATGGGCGAGCCGCACCGACACCTCGGCCTGCGCGTCGGTGCCTTCGGTGACGGCATGGACCTGGTAGAGCTCAAGCTTGGCCTCATGCGGCACCAAGGCCTTGATGCAGTTGAACACCGCATCGACCGGCCCGTTGCCTTCGGCCTCCTCAATTTTGATCTGGCCGTCGACGTCGAGCTTCATGGTGGCGCGCTGCGGCCCATGGGTGCCCGCGATCACCGTCAGCGAGGTCAGCTTGATCCGGTCATGCGAAGCGGCGATCTCCTGATCGACCAGCGCCTCGATGTCCTCGTCATAGATATCCTTCTTGCGGTCGGCGAGCGCCTTCATCCGCGCGAACGCATCTTCCAGCTGGTTGGCGCCGAGCTTGTAGCCCATCTCCTCCAGCTTGTGCACGAAGGCATGACGCCCCGAATGCTTGCCGAGCACCAGCGACGACTGCTTCAACCCGACCATTTCGGGCCGCATGATCTCGTAGGTCGAGGCGTCCTTCAAGACGCCGTCCTGATGGATGCCGCTTTCATGCGCGAACGCGTTGCGGCCGACGATCGCCTTGTTGTACTGCACCGGGAACGACGTCGCGGCCGACACGAGCTTGGAGGCGCGCGTCAGTTGCGTGGTGTCGATCTTGTTCCACCACGGGAATTTGTCGTTGCGCACATTGATCGCCATCACGACTTCCTCGAGCGCGGCGTTGCCGGCACGCTCACCGATGCCGTTGACCGTGCATTCGATCTGCCGCGCGCCGCCGGCGATGCCGGCCAGCGAATTGGCCACCGCCATGCCGAGATCGTTATGGCAGTGCACCGAGAATACCGCCTTGTCGGAATTCGGCACCCGCTCGATCAGCGTGCGCATGAAGTGGGTATATTCCTCCGGCACCGTGTAGCCGACGGTGTCGGGAATATTGACCGTGGTGGCGCCGGCCTTGATCACGGCCTCGACGATACGGCACAGGTAATCCATCTCGCTGCGGGTGCCGTCTTCCGCCGACCATTCGACATCGTCGATATGGTTGCGGGCGCGGGTGACGTTGGCGATCGAGAGTTCCAGCACCTGCTCCGGCGTCATGTTCAGCTTGACGCGCATGTGCAGCGGCGAGGTCGCGATCACGGTGTGGACGCGGCCGCGCTTGGCGAATTTCACCGCTTCGGCACAGCGGTCGATATCCTTGGGATGGGCCCGCGACAAGCCGGCAATCACGGCGTTCTTGGAACGGCGGGCGATCTCGCTCACCGCCTGAAAATCGCCTTCGGAGGTGATCGGGAAGCCTGCCTCGATGACGTCGACGCCCATGTCGTCGAGCATCTCGGCGACCTCGAGCTTTTCCTCAAAGGTCATGGTGGCGCCGGGGCATTGTTCGCCGTCGCGCAAGGTAGTGTCGAATATAATTACACGGTCCTTGTCGGACTTGTTGGCCTTGGTCATCGCTGAAAATTCCTTTTGGGTGGTGCGCCGTTTTCATGAGCGCTGAAGGGTCTGATCAACTCGCGCGAACCCCTGAGTGCCCAGGCGCAAACCGCCCAGACGGCCCTCAGGGGCCGATAAGAAGCAGCAGCCCGCCAATAAGGAGGGTGGGCACGGACGCAGCCGGAATCGCGGGGGTACGCGCGGCGCGCGCCGCTCCACCCAAAACTCCATACTTTTCGCTGCGAATCAGCATTGCCAGACCCAGGTTGGAGGGCAAATCCTCGGCCAAAACCATTGACGGTTCGTTGCCGGGAGGCCACTCCGGTGGCCGTTCTAGACGAGAAATGCGGGGGGCCGCAATGCCAAAAGATAGTCAGACGGGCTGACCTTTCTTTACATAGGTGGCTATGGGTCCGGATCGGCGCTCGCTATCGCTCGCTTGTCCGGGACGACGTGGAATGAATTCAATTGCCAAACAGCCAAGACACACCCGCATTCCCGCGGCGCGGATCGCGCCCGAGTTGTTGTACGAACCACCCTCGATAAAGAGGGCGCAGGGAAAGCCAGGTGCTCGATGCACCCGCAGCCTCGCGTGCGAAATAAAAAAGCACACGAGCGTAGTCACCACAGGTTCACCGGTTTCACCCGGCCTTCCCTGCGCAATGGTTTTAACGGCTTATTTCGTGCTCTCCCCGGTGACCGGGCTTTATTGCCACCGTCGTCTCGCGGATCGACACCCGCGAAACTTGACCCCAGCGTCGGGGGGACAGGACCACACGACTTTGCCGTCCGCATCAACATGCTTCGTCCGCGCACGCCGATACGTCCATCGCATCCTGCACCAACGTTCGTGACGATCGCGAAGCGCCCCTTATCGGCACAGGATGCGGGAATTAGTGGATTTGATTTGCCCGACGGCACAAGCGAAATATTTTTGCGCGAGGGGATGGACAGGTTTTCGTGTGCGGCGACTGATTTGCCCGTCGGGCAAATCAGTCCGGCTCATTCGATCAACTCGCTGGCGCTCGCCAGCAAGAGGGACGGGAAGGCCCAGCGCCTCGCCGCCTTGAGATGGATGACCAGTTCATATTGGTCGGCGCCTGCAGCGGCAGATCGGCCGGCTTCCCTTGAGGACACGGTCGTAGCGAAGGTGAGCGGAGCGATCAAAACTTCTGGAGCACGTTGAGGGGGAAAGCTTGCGCGTTTGGCTGGCCATTCCAGTCGGTCCAATAGCAATTGACTTGATTGCCCTCGACGCTGTCAACGGTCATCAATGGCCCTCCCGAACGCAACCGAACAAGATCACCACTTTGTAGCGGAGCAGCGTTCCAGCTCTGCAACGCGGCGTTCGATGAAGCGGCGCTGGAAGGAGCTGGAATCAAGGGCAGACAGAACGCAGCCGCGAGTGCAATTCCGGTCAAGGTCCGTTTCGTGAGCGAAAACATATTAGACTCCACTTCCTGTGCAGCTGACATAGGGACGCATTTCGCCAAAACCATTAAATTGCATTTTAGAAGTGGTTTGTCCTGGGACCGCAGCCCATGGATTCATGGCCCCTGCAGCCAGCGCTGTATGACCCCAGCCAAACTGAGAAGTCCGCTCGTCGATTATGTGAATCCGACAAGGCAGACGCGAACGTCGCCATGTCGAGAAAGGTGGTCGCGTCAAGAGACAATGAACCTTTGACAGCCTTGCGCGGCTGAACTCAAATGCGCCTTGTCAGATGCGCGTGCGTCATGACGAATGACGGACGAGTTCCAAGCTCTCAAATTGAAGCGTCGGAAGATTTTGCGAGGACATTTATGGGGAAGATTTCGGTTCGCTGGCTGATCGGGGTAGTTGTCGTCGCAGCGTTTGCAACAATGCTTTGGCTTGCGACCCGGCCGCCGCCGCTGATCATTCAGGGGGAAGTTTCGGCGGACCGGGTCGACATCAGTCCGCGGGTTGCGGCGCGGATCGTCACCTTGAAGGCTGATGTCGGCGACACCGTGGAGCGTGGTGCGGTGATGGCCGAGCTGGAAAGTCCGCAACTGGTCGCCGCCCGGCTCGGGGCTCAGGCTGCGCTCGCGGTCGCCAAAGCCGATCTGGATCGGATCAACAGTATCCGCCCCGAAACGGTCGCAGCGCGTCAGGCCGAACTGAATTCGGCAAAGGCCGATGAAACGCTTGCCCAGGAAACCTACAACCGGCAGACCGAACTGGCGCGCACCGGCAACACACCCCAGGCCCGCGTCGATGAGGTAACCCGCAATCTCGATATGGCAGTCCGCAAGCGCGAGTCCGCGGAGGCTGCCCTGCAGCTTGCGACAGAGGGTGCTAGCAAGGAAGAGCGCGCTCTGGCCGCGGCCCAGGTGAAGCAGGCGGAGGCTACGCTCAATCAACGCGATGTCGACGTCGCCGAATTCAGCATTCGTTCCCCGATCAACGGCCAGGTGACGGCACGCGTCGCGGCGCTCGGCGAGAACTTCAGCGCAGGCGCGCCGCTGTTCTCGATGATCGACATGCAGAACCTGTGGTTCACATTCAACCTGCGCGAGGATTTGCTCGGCGGGTTGAAGATCGGCGACCATTTCGACTTGATGGTGCCCGCCTTGAAGTCACAAATTATTCCGGTCCGGGTCACCATGATCAACGTGCAGGGGCAATATGCTGCGTGGAGGGCGACGCGCGCCACCGGCGATTTCGATCTCCGCACCTTCGAGGTACGCGCGCTACCGATGCAGCCGGTCGATGGCCTGCGTCCCGGCATGAGTGCCATCGTTTCATGGGCTAATCGAGGGCGCTGATATGCTGGCACGCGGCCGCATTCGACCCGGCTTCCGGCTGGTGTTCTGGCGGGAGGTCGGCTGGCTGCGGCGGCGTCCTTTCCTGCTTGCCCTCGCTACGATCGTCCCGCTGGCCCAGATGGTTTTCCTCGCCGCGATCTTCAGCGCCGGACTGGCAACGCGGCTGCCGATCGGCGTCCTCGATCTCGACAGTTCGGATTTGTCGCGCACCATCATCCGCATGGTCGATGCAACCCCCGACTCCGCGGTCGCGGTCCGCGTCGGCGATCTCGCGGAGGGGCGCAGCCTGATCCTGTCGGGCAAGATTCACGGGCTCCTGATGCTGCCCCAATATCTGCAGCGCGATGTGTTCGCGGGCCGCCGGCCGGAGGTCGTGTTCTTCTACAACACGCAAACCCTGACGACAGGAAATCTTACGGTCCGCGGCGTGAACGCGGCAGTTCCGACGGCGGCAGCAGGAATTCGGCTGTCGCTGCGGAGTGCTCAGGGCCAGCCGCTCGATTTCGCGGAGGCCGATCTGCAGCCGATTCCGGTTCAAACCAACGCGCTGTTCAACCCGACCCTGAACTATGTCTACTTCCTGCTGACCGCCCTGATACCGAGCGTCCTGCAGGTCATCATGGTGACGACATCGGCCTATTCCGTTGGCCTCGATGTCGAAACGCCTCATCGCCTGCGCATTCTCAGGTCGCTGGGCGGTGGACTTTGGCCGGCGATGGCGGGCAAGATCTTGCCTTACACCATCCTATTCATGCTGGTGCTCGGCTTGTCGGACACGTTGCTTTTTAGGGTCTTGGAACTGCCGCTGCGCGGGCATCCATGGCTCTTGATCATTGCGGGCCTGCTGTTCGTCTTGTCGTGTCAGCTTCTGGGGGCACTGCTGGCGCTGCTGCTGAAGCCGACGCTCACCGCGGTCAGCATCAGCACGCTGGTGACGGCGCCCGCGTTCGGTTTCATGGGAATCGGTTTTCCGCGGCTCGGCATGAACGCCTTTGCCTATGGCTGGGGCGAACTGCTGCCGGGAACGTGGTACCTGACCGCGCGCATCGACCAGACCATACGCGGCACACCGGTTGACCTTTCCTGGAAACCGCTGTTGATGCTGGCCACTTTCGCGATCGGCCTCGCCGGACTTGCCGCATGGCGGCTGGTGAGCATGCGCAGCTCCGCTCGCCCGATCGACGCTCGCAGCGTGCCGGGGCCGCTGGCCGAGGTGCCGTCATGAGCGGAATTCTCATGGTTTTTCGAGCGGAAATCCACCGCATCTTTACGGTCAAGCCGGCGTTTTCCGTGCTCATCCTCGGCGCAGCGTTCTATGCCCTGTTCTATCCGCAGCCCTATTTGAACGAGGCCTTGCGAAACGTCCCGATCGCGGTGGTCGATCGCGACGGGACCCAGAGCAGCCGTGACTTCACCCGCCTGGTCGATGCCACGCCTGACGTGGCGGTCACCGAGCTAATGCCCGATGTCGCGAGCGCGGAGCGCGAGGTCTATGCGCGCAGGGTCGACGGCATCCTGGTGATCCCGCAATATTTCGAGCGCGACCTTTTGCACGGCCGGCCATCGCCGGTCGCGCTCTATGCCGACGCCAGCTATTTCCTCATCTACCAGCGTGTGTCGGGAGCCGTCGCGGCTGTAGCGCGCACGCTCGGCGCCGAGATCGAAACCGCTCGCCTGATCGCCATCGGCGTCGATCCGGCCATCGCCGCCGCCGCACCGGATCCCATGCCGCTGACTGCGGTGCCGATCTTCAATCCCGAGGCCGGTTATGCCACCTACGTGCTGCCGGCGGCCTTCGTGCTCATTCTACAGCAGATGCTGCTGATGGGCGTAGGCTTGCTCGGCACGTTGCCCGGCGCCGATCCCGCCGACGGTGGCACGCGAGGGCTAACCCCGGCCCCGATCATTGCGGGCAAATTGCTCGCTTATCTGGCGCTGGAGGCCGTGATCCTGCCGATATATCTTATCGTGCTGCCATATCTGTACGGCCTGCCACGGCTGGGCGAAACGTTGCCGATCTTGATTTTCGCCGTTCCGTTCGTGCTCGCGGTGGCAGGACTGGGCTTTGTGGTGGCGGGCATCTTTCGAAGACCAATCAGGGTGGCCCTCATCTTGGCTGCGCTCGGCCTTCCGCTCTTCATGGTCGCAGGCTTCTCCTGGCCCAGCGAGGCGATACCCCCTGCCATCAGAATGGTGTCGTACCTTGTACCGAGCACGTTGGCCATCACGGGCTTCGTGAAATTGTCGCAACTCGGCGCGCCGCTTGCCGCCGCCAATTCCGAACTTCTCACGCTGTGCGCGCTGGCCGTCTTCTACAATTTGATCGCGCTGTTGCTGATGGCTCGGAAAACCAGGGCGATCGATCCCACGGTTTCGGAAACCGCTCTGATCGGGACGGGACACTCGACTCAGTAAAGCTGTTTCTTCCAAACCGCGAAGCTCGACATTGAGGAAACGCCATGGAACTCCCTCGCAGAGCTTTTCTGCACCTGACAGCGGGCGCTGCCGCGCTCCCCCTCGGTTCGCGGATCGCGAGCGCGCAAAACCAGCCGACACAGAAGCCGTCGGAGCAGCCCGTCCGCCCGCTTGCGGAAAGGCTTGCCGCCTATGCCGATGGCCTGCGCTATGATGATATTGATGCAGCCACCATCGAACGGGTCAAAACGCACGTCATCGATACGATCGGATGCGGAATCGGCGCCTTCGACGAGAGGCCGGTCGGCATTTGCCGCGACGTCGCGCTGGCGGTCGGCGGTAGCGCAACCATTATCGGCACCGATCGGCGCACGACACCGGAGCTGGCTTCGTTCGCCAACGGCGCCGCTTTCCGCTACTTCGATTTCAATGACACCTATGTGGGACGCTTTTCCGTTCATCCGAGCGATCATATTGCGGCATGCCTCGCGGTGGCGGAGGCGGAGCGGGCGAGCGCACAGGAGCTGATTACCTCGATTGTCATCGCCTATGAAGTGAACTGCCGGTTGGTCGACGCCCTCGACATCACGACGCGCGGCTGGGACCCACCGGTCATGTCTCTTCCCGCAGTGGCGCTTGCTGCGGGGAAGCTCATGAAACTCCGGCCCGACCAGCTGACACAAGCGGTCAATCTCGCCGTCAATGACCATATTCCGATGGCCCAGACCCGGGTCCAGACGCTATCGGATTGGAAGGGGTTTGCCGACGCCGAAGCAGCGCGCAATGCGGTATTTGCCGCAACTCTGGCACGTGGCGGCCTGACAGGCCCGGCTCCTATTTTCGAAGGACAATCCGGTTTCTTCCAGCAGGTGTCGGGGCCTGCGACCGTCGACCCGGACACCTTCGGTCGGCGAGGTGTGCCCTTCAGGATCCATCGGTGCGCGATAAAGCCGTATCCCGCTGTCATCTACACCCAGACGGCAATCGTCGCCGCAATCGAAGTTGCCAGCGAAGTGGGATCGCTTGATCGCATTGCCGCGATCGAGATCGCAACGACGGGCCGTGGCTATCAACGGACCGGCAGCGAACCGGAAAAATGGTCGCCGAAAACCCGGGAGACTGCCGACCATAGCCTGCCCTACATTGCCGCACGGGCGATGTTCGACGGTGACATCACCAATGCAAGCTTCGCGCCGCATATGTTCGGCGATCCAAATATCCTCGCCTTCATGCAAAAGATCACAGTCAGGGAGGACCCCGATCTCACTGCCCGGGTCGGAGCAGCGCCCACCCGCGTGACGGCGGTTCTCGCCGACGGGCAGCGAATTTCGCGCGAGGTGGACTACGCACCGGGTTTCGCGGAACGGCCGATGAATAGATCCGAAGTTGAAAGGAAATTCCGCGGAAACGTCGGCAGCCGCTGGCCGCAGGAGCGGTCCAACGCCGCCCTGCAGGCCTTGTGGGCGCTCGACCAGACGGACGATCTATCGCAGTTGCTCGGCCGGCTCTCGATGCAGGAAAAACCGTAAAGGGAAAACCGTAAAGGGAAAACCGTAAATGAGCTACCTAAGGATCGCGATAGCTGCCTTTGCCTTGATCGCAGCGATGCACAGTGCTGGCACCGCGGATGCCGCCGAAATCAGGGTTCTGTCATCCGGCTCATTGAAGGCTGCACTACCCCAGCTGGTTCGAGACTTTCAAAAATCATCCGGTGACACGGCAACCATTGAATATGCTCCAGCGGGCGCCGTTGTTGGCCGGATCGAGAAGGACGAAGTCGCGGACGTGGTCATCGTATCCAGGTCGCAGCTGCAAAAGCTTGAAAGCAATGGCAAGGTCGTCCCCGGCAGCCTTGTCAACATCGCGGGAATAGCGCTCGGCGTAGCCGTGCGCAAGGGAGCGCCCAAACCGGATATCAGCAATGTCGAGGCGTTCAAACGGGCCCTGCTCTCTGCCCGGTCGATCGGGTACCGCGATCCGATCACCGGTTCAACGTCCGGCATTTATACGGCCGGCCTGCTCGAGCGGCTCGGCATTGCACAAGATTTGAAGCCGAAGCTCAGGCTTGACCGATCGGAGGGCGATGTCCCCGAGAACGTTTTCCTCGGGGTTGCGAACGGCGAAGTTGAAATGCAAATCGGCCAGATCACCGAGATTGTCATCTCGCCGGGCGTCGATCTTGCCGGTCCACTCCCCAGCGAGATTCAAAATTCCACTTTGATGGCAGTCGGAATCATCGCGACCAGCAAAGCGCCGGACGCCGCCAGGGCACTCATCAGCTTTATATCATCCCCCTCCGCCGCTGCCGTCCTGAAGGCGAGCGGATTCCAGCCGGTCGACAAGAATTAAGCCTTGTCGGTTCTACCGAGCCGGGCGGTTGGTCGTCAGAAAATTTTCGCGATCGCCGCCTGGGCTTCGTCCTGGATTCGCTTCAGATGATTTTGGTCGCGGAAACTTTCAGCGTAGACCTTGTAGACGTCTTCGGTCCCGGACGGCCTTGCCGCAAACCATCCCATTTCGGTCTCGACCTTGATTCCGCCGAACGGCTGGCCGTTGCCCGGCGCCTTGCTCCAGGTCGCGCGAACCGGATCGCCGGCGAGCTCCTTGATGTCGAGCTGGCTTGGGCTCACCGCCTTCAGCGCGTTCTTCTGCTGCAGTGTGGCCGGCACGTCGATCCGCTCGTAGAAGGGCACGCCAAGCTCCGACGTCAGCTCGTCAAAGAGCTGGCTCGGATCCTTACCCGTCCTGGCGAGGATTTCCGCGGCCAACAGCCCCAAGATGATCCCGTCCTTGTCCGTGGTCCAAACCGAGCCGTCACGTCGCAAAAACGACGCGCCGGCGCTTTCCTCGCCGGCAAAACCGAATGAGCCTGCGCCCAGACCATCGACAAACCATTTGAAACCGACCGGAGTCTCGACGAGCTTTCGGTTCAGCTTTTTCGCGACACGGTCGATGATGGAGCTGGAAACAATCGTCTTGCCGATTGCCGCGTCTTTTCCCCACTGCGATCGCTGCTCGAAAAGATAGGCAATCGCCGCTGCCAGGAAATGGTTCGGGTTCATCAGGCCGCTGGAGCGGGTGACGATGCCGTGCCGGTCGGCATCGGTGTCGTTGGCGAATGCGACGTCGAATTTGTCGCGCATCTGGATCAGGCTTGCCATCGCAAAGGGGGAGGAACAATCCATGCGGATTTTTCCATCCCAATCCGCGGTCATGAATCGAAAGGTCGGATCGACGAGATCGTTGACGACGCTCGCCTTGATCCCATAGCGAGCGACGATCGGCTGCCAGAAGTGAACGGCGGCGCCGCCCAACGGATCGATGCCAATATTCACGCCGGAGGATTTGATCAGCGCCATATCCACGATGTTGCCGAGATCGGATACGTAGGGGCCGATATAGTCGTGCAAATGGACCGATCGGGATTTGCGCGCCCGCTCGTAAGCCAGCCTTGCGACGCCCTTCAGCGCATTCTCCAGATAGAGGTTCGCGCTCTTCTCTATCTTGGCCGTGACGTCGGTATCGGCCGGGCCGCCGTGCGGCGGATTATACTTGTAGCCGCCGTCCTCCGGCGGATTATGTGAAGGCGTGATGACGACGCCGTCGGCAAGGGCTGCGGTCCTTCCCTTGTTGTAGGTCAGGATGGCATGAGAAATGACGGGCGTCGGCGTATAGCCACCGCGCGCGTCGATCATGATGTCGACGCCGTTTGCGGCAAATACCTCCATCGCGCTGACCAGCGCGGCCTCGGCGAGGGCGTGGGTATCGATCCCGACAAACAAAGGCCCGGTCAGGCCGGCCCCGCGACGGTAATCGCTGATCGCCTGGGTCGTCGCCAAGATATGATCCTCGTTGAAGGAATTCTTCAGCGACGATCCGCGATGGCCGGATGTGCCGAAAGACACCCGCTGCGCCGGATCGGCCGGATCCGGCTTGGACGCGAAATAGGCCGTGATCAGCCTTGGGATATTTGCAAGCTGGTCCGGCGCAACCGGCTTGCCTGCCGCGGGATTAACAACAGCCACTGATATCCTCAACCTTAACCATTCGGCCACGGTTGGCCGTAGGCGACCTATATCACAGTAGGTCTCAGCCAATCGAAATATCGTGAAGGCCGGGGGCCGCGACTTGAACCAAGGTAGGAATATTCCATACCTAGAGGTAAGCGAAATTAAATTCTATTGCGCTTATTGTCGTTTTGACTGCAGTCAAGGGCGAAAAGGAATGTTGGTCCAGGCAACGCATGGTCAATCGGGCTCGGCGCACGTCGTTGTGCTGGGCAACGAAAAGGGCGGGTCGGGCAAGTCGACCATCGCCCTTCATATTGCCGTTGCGCTTTTGAAGGCCGGTCAACGCGTCGCCACCATCGATCTCGACGGCCGGCAGCGCAGCTTCACCCACTATATCGAGAACCGCCGCGCATGGGCGAAGCGAACCGGATATATGCTGGAACTTCCACAGCATTGCCGCATCGACCCGGGCCACAGCCTGCAGATCCAGGACAACGAGTCGGTGGAACTTGCCCAGTTCTCGGCGGCCGTCACCGAGGTCGAGCGTTACTTTGACTTCATCGTCATCGACACGCCGGGAACCGACAGCTATCTGATGCGGCTCGCGCACTCGATGGCCGATACGCTTGTCACCCCGGTCAATGACAGTTTCATGGATTTTGACGTGTTGGGAACCATCGACCCGGCGACCTACCTCGTGACCGGTGCGAGCCATTATGGGCAAATGGTGCTCGACGCAAGGCGCAAGCGCCGCCAGCTTGACGGCTGCAGCACGGACTGGATCGTGGTTCGCAACCGTTTGTCGATGCACGAGTCGAGCAACAAGCAGCGCGTGGCTGGCGTGCTGAACGATCTGTCGTTCCGACTGGGTTGCCGCGCCATCGACGGCTTTGCCGAACGCGCGGTTTACCGGGAGTTTTTTCCCTGCGGGCTGACGGCGCTGGACGATCTCGACCAGGCGATGTCAGGAACCCGTCCCAATGCGGGCTACATCGCGGCGCGCAAGGAGGTCACCAGTCTGTTGAGCCAGCTGAAACTTCCGCTCGACGAACGCGGCCGCCGCCGTGTCGCCAACCGGGCCGAATGGTTTGCCCAGGCCGGCCAGCCTCTCAAGACCTTCGACATCATTGACGCGTGACGGCGCGCTTCGCTTCCGACCTTCCCGCCGCAAGCTGATTTCACTTCGTGCCGAACATCCTGTCGCCGGCGTCGCCGAGGCCGGGCAGGATATAGCCGTGATCGTTGAGCCTCTCGTCGACCGCCGCCGTCCAGATCGGAACGTCGGGATGCTCGCGCTGGAAGTGCGCGATGCCTTCCGGCGCGGCAAGCAGGCAAACGAACCGTATGTCGCGGGCGCCGCGCGCCTTGAGCAGCGAAGCGCCCGCGCATGCCGAATTTCCCGTCGCCAGCATCGGATCCATCATCACCACGGTGCGATCCGACAAATCGTGCGGCGCCTTGAAGTAATATTCGACCGCCTGCAAGGTCTGGGGATCGCGATATAGACCGATATGCGCGACGCGCGCTGACGGAACGAGCGCCAGCATGCCGTCGAGAAAACCGACGCCGGCCCGCAAGATCGGCGCGAAGGTGAGCTTCTTGCCGGCGATCGCGGGCGCCTTCATCGGCGCCAGCGGCGTCTCGATGTCGATCATCTCGAGCGGCAAATCCCGGGTAATCTCGTAGCAGAGCAGCATCCCGATCTCGTTCAGGAGCTCGCGAAAGCCCTTGGTCGAACGGTCTTTCTCGCGCATCAGCGAGAGCTTGTGTTGGACCAAAGGATGGCTGACAAGATTGACGTTGTTGGCGGTCATATCAATCGCTGTACACTTTTCCCGGCATTTTCGCCAGATGGGCGCTGTTAGCCGAAGCCGAAAAATGCTTCGATCCATTTGACCACGAAAGAGGCACTGCAAGATGGCCGCAGATAAAACCCCGCACGCAATCCACCACGTCGATGTCCCCGGCTACCCGGCGGCGCATTCCCCCTACTCGCACGCCGTCGTCGCCAATGGCTTCGTGTTCGTGTCGGGGCAGATACCGGTAAGGCCCGAAGGCTGTCCCACCATCGGGATATGGCTGCGCGCTCATGCGTCTGCGCCATGCCTACCTTCCGCAGAAGAGGGAGCGCGCTACACCGCAAACGACGGCAGTCGTGGCGGCGATATCTCTCTATTGACGCACTACGCTCACCGTTGCCGTGCCGCTGTCGATCATATCGAGTTCACGCGCCGCCGCGCGGCTCACGTCGATAATTCGACCGCGACCATACGGACCGCGATCGGTGATGCGGACGACTACAGTCTTGCCATTGCGAGCGTTGGTCACCAGCACCTTCGTGCCAAACGGCAATGTCCGATGAGCAGCAGTAAGTCCGTTCGGACCGGTTACTTCGCCGCTTGCGGTCTGCCCGCCGCCATAGAATGCGGCAAGACCGCTTTCAGCATGAACTGCACAGATCGCTATCGATGATAAAGCCGCAGCCAATAAGAGCTTAGCGAACATCATCTACCCTGAACGTCGGGCGACCTACTAAGTTCCCCTAACCACGCAGCATCAGTCAGCCAAAGCCGCAACTGTTCGTGCCGCCGTCAGGGTTGCGATTTCGGGTCCGTTTTCGCTCAACGCGATCAGCCTGCCGCGCCAATCGACCAGCAAGGTTGCGAAAATTGAATCACAATCCTTTATCCCGACGCTGCCGGGCTCGCCGGTCTACTTAATTTGGATTCTCACCCATTGACCTGAAATAGTGCTCGGCGTGCTGGAAGTAATTCTCCGCCGCGATGCGGTCCCCGGTCAGAGCTTCGGCACGAGCCAGGGCCAGATAGCGTTCATAGCTTCTTTGGGCGTTTTGAGCGTTCCTCGCCTGGGGGCGGGGGAACCCGGAAGATTCATTTCTCCGTGTGAGCTGAGAGCTTCGCGGCATAGCGTTGGTCATAACCATCGCATTTGGGCGTGGCTGTGCCGCCGCGGGCTTATGTTCCGAAATGTGTTTCATGTTGATCCGTGTGCCGCTCCGGCGGAAGCCGGGCGACGTTCGTTCGAGGAATTGTCGAGTTGGGCGCCGCGGTGAGGGCAGCGATCAAGCTTTGATAGGAGCAGGAAGTTGGGTTCGGCACTCGATCAAGAACACACAGAGAGCTGGCCGAACGCATCCAGATCGACCGAACTCATATAGGAGGGCAAAGTGGCGATTTCAAGTTGCAGCTAGAGCTGGCTCAACCTTTCCCTTGGCTTGGCATCTCAACGTTCACACTTCTTTGGATGGGCTGGCACAGCGCTGATAGCTGTTGCCGTTGCGGCACTGTTCTGGTCTTCGATTGGCTGACCCGCACATTCGCGCCCAAAAATTTGCGCCTATTTTCGCGGAACGATACTTGGCAATGAGCCTTACCTTAATTCAGAGGGCTCGAACCAGACAAAGAGAACGCGAATGAGCATTCTACCCGTTGATCGCGCGCTGATCATATATGGCGCTCTTGCAAACCGTTCCGAGACAAAGGGTGCTCGTGAACGGCTTTCCGAGCACCTGATGAAAATCTACATCGGAGGCGAAAAAGACGAACACCGCTTGACGGTGGAGGGGCTGTCTTACCTTCGCGATCTTGATCAGGAAATCGACTCCAGAAACTAGGGCAGCATGTTGCCCTTTTGGGCGTCGCGCTGTTTCCGCAGGGAGTTCCGCCGCGTTATTCTCGCTTTGGCGGCGCGGACTGCTTCCGCCCTTGTTGGCTGTTGTTTCGGTTGCGGCGTCTTCGCTGCCTTTCCCGCAGTCGGCATCATAGGCAGCCCTTGTGTCGGCATCGAGCCGCGCTCGAGGGGTTGCATTGTCATTGGGCCGGTAGATGTTGGTTTGCTTTTGGGCATCCTGAACACGGCGAGAGGATCGGTCACGGCTCTGTGGGGCGTGAGAGGCCAACAGCCTGCACGGAGAAACGTTCCGCTATTAAGCAGCGATGGTTTCAAACAAATCTTGGATTTCCAGCTCCCGGTTATTGCCTGATAAGTCCCAAGTT
>Ga0209526_10001526_pt1 | contig 15584 bp, 16 predicted proteins | sample JacPinW_OM2H0_M1_FD_188566 | JGI IMG/M metagenome (GOLD analysis project Ga0209526, IMG submission 188566) | Forest soil microbial communities from Algoma, Ontario, Canada - Jack Pine, Ontario site 1_JW_OM2H0_M1 (SPAdes) (version 2) | ecosystem: Environmental > Terrestrial > Soil > Boreal... | reverse complement strand
CAACTCAGACGTGATCACGTTCCATTCCTATGCCGAACCGGCGACCTTCGAGTCCCGAATCGCCGAGCTTGTCCCGCAGGGTCGGCCGATCTTGTGCACCGAGTACATGGCGCGGCCGATGGGCAGCACGATCGAGAGCATCCTGCCAATTGCTAAGCGGCACAACGTTGGTGCGATCAACTGGGGCCTGGTCGCAGGGAAGTCCCAGACCTACTTCCCGTGGGACTCGTGGGATCACCCCTACGCGGCGGTTCCCAACGTATGGTTCCATGATCTGCTGCGGCCGGATGGAACGCCCTTCCAGGGCAACGAGTCTCAAACGATCAGAATGCTGAGCGCCTCAAGCGCCGGTTAAGCCTTAGGAGCCGGCGACCCCTTGTTCGACGTCTTCGGCTTGCTCGGCCGCCGCCAGAGCATCCCGCGTCTGTGCTTGCAGCTGGCTCATCGCCAGCCGGGCGTAGATCATCTGGCTGGTGATCGCCATTTGCCCACGGCCGCGGCCCAAAAACGATATCCCCCAGGCGAACATAGCGGCGATGCGGTTCCGGTGGCCGACCAGGTAGTACAGGTGTAGTACCAGCCAGGCCAGCCACGCGATGAAGCCGCCGAACTCCAGCTTGCCGACCTGCGCGACGGCGCTATATCGGGAAATCGTCGCCATGCTGCCCTTGTCGAAGTAGTTGAATGGAGCGCGGTGGGCCGGATCGTCGTGGCCCTTCAGCGAGCGCTTGATGCACTTCGTGGCGTAGGTTGCGCCCTGGATCGCGCCCTGCGCCATCCCGGGCACGCCGGGCACCGCCATCAAGTCACCCACGACGAAGACGTTCGGGTGTCCCTTGACGGTGAGGTCGGGCTCCACCAATACCCGCCCGGCCCGGTCGATTTCGGTGCCGTCGGACTGCTCGGCGATCAGCTTGCCGAGCGGGCTCGCCTGGACACCGGCTGCCCACACCTTGCATGCGCATTCGATGCGGCGCTCCACTCCCTCGCTGTCCTTAATGGTGATGCCCTGGTAGTCGACATTCGTCACCATCGCGTTGAGCTGGATCTCGACGTCCATCTTTTCCAGCCGACGCTGTGCTTTTAGGCCCAGCTTCTTCCCCATCGGTGGTAACACCGCGGGCGCGGCGTCCAGCAAGATCACCCGGCAATCGCTGGGCTTGATAGTGCGAAACGCCCCCGCCAGGGTCCGCTCGGCGAGTTCCACGATCTGCCCGGCCACCTCGACGCCCGTCGGCCCGGCACCGACGACCACGAACGTCAGGCGCCGTTCCCGTTCGGCCGGGTCGGTGGTGACCTCCGCTGCCTCAAACGCGCCCAATATCCGGCCGCGCAACTCCAGCGCGTCGTCGATCGTCTTCATACCCGGCGCCCAGGTGGCGAACTGGTCGTTGCCGAAGTAGGACTGCTGCGCACCGGCGGCGACCAGGAGGCTGTCGAACGGGGTCACTGTGTGCATGTTCATCAGCCTCGACGTCACCGTCTGCGTCTTGAGGTCGATCGCTTCGACATCGCCGAGTAGCACCCGGACGTTCTTCTGCTTGCGCAGGATCAGTCTGGTGGTCGGGGCGATCTCGCCTTCGGACAAAATCCCGGTCGCCACCTGATAGAGCAGCGGCTGAAACAGATGGTTGGTGGTTTTCGAAATCAGAGTGACGTCGGCGTCGGCTCGCTTCAACGCCTTGGCCGCGGTCAGACCGCCGAATCCCGATCCGACAATGACGACGCGGTGGCGCGTGCCGGCAGCCGGCATGCTGACACACCTCCTCGGTTACGATTTCGCGTGGGCCGCAAGGTTGTCTTCAGGCTAGGCCGATGCCGCACTCCAAGAGCGGTTTTGCTGGATCCGCGGGCACAGCACCGCGGGCCGCATTCATGCTGGGCCGATTTGCGGGTAATCGCTTACAACGATGGAGGTGCTGCGGTGAATGTCGCAAGATCGATCCTGCTGTTTGCGACGGCTGCACTGTTCGAGATCGGCGGCGCCTGGTTGGTCTGGCAAGGTGTCCGCGAGCATCGCGGCTGGATCTGGGCCGGCCTCGGCGTGATCGCGTTGGGTGCCTACGGCTTTGTCGCCACCTTCCAAGACGATCCCCAGTTCGGTCGCGTCCTGGCCGCCTACGGCGGTGTGTTCGTCGCCGGGTCGCTGGCTTGGGGCATGGCGCTGGACGGGTTTCGCCCGGACCGCTGGGACATTATCGGCGCGGCGGTGTGCCTGGCCGGGGTCGGCGTGATTATGTACGCCCCTCGCGGGCGGTAATCAATCCTTGTGCTCGACGACGCCCGTCGCGTGCTGCGCACGGTCTTCGTATGCCCGACGGACGGTGGTGTCGAAGTTGAGGAACACCGTGTCGTTGCCCATCTTCTTGTTGAGCCAGCGGCGGCCCCGGTCCGATAACAGCTGCGCAAAGATGGCGATGAACCGCCCATTGCCGGGCACCGACACCTGGGTCTTGGGCTTGTCGAGCACCTTGACGATCGCCGCGGCGATATCTGTGGGCTCCACCGGCTTCTGGGCTGCCGACGGCGAGGTGCCCGAGATCAGTTCGGTGTTGGTGAATGTCGGCAGCACCGCGGTGACCTTGACGCCGTGCGGGGCGAATTCGTCTGCCATCCCAGTAGACAGGCCGACGACCGCGAATTTGGTTCCGGCATAGACGATTTGGCCCGGCACCGCCACCATGCCGGCTAGCGATGCGATATTGATGATGTGCCCGCGGCGGCGCTTCACCATTTCCGGCAGCACCAGCTGACACCCGGTGAGCACACCGTAGAAGTTGACCTCGATCGATGAGCGGATCGCCTGCGCCGATTGCTCGAGGAATGGGCCTACCGGCATCACGCCGGCGTTGTTGATCAGCACGTCAATGTTGCCGCCTCCGTCGGCGCGGGCCTTGTCGAGGAAGGCCGCGAACGATTCGCGGTCGGTGACGTCCAGTGGATGGCCCGACACCGAACCGAGGCTGCTCATGCCGGCGACCGCGCTCTCGAGTACGTCGACGTCCCGGTCGCCGATGACCACCCGTGCACCCCGCGCCAGCAGCGCTTTCGCGGTGGCGTGCCCGATGCCACGGGCAGCACCGGTGATGACGATGGTCTTACCCCTGATGTTGTCCATGTCGACGGACTTTACAGGTGTCAAGTCTGCCGGGAAACCGTGGTCATGCACGGTCGGCGCTGCCGGTCCCGCTCTAGTGCCGGCTGGTGCTCGAGCTGACGCGGATCGGACGGAAACATGTCCCGAACAGGCGGCGGTAACGAGTGTCGTGCGCAGTTATCCACAGTCGGCAGTTCATTAACAAGCCGGATGGCTGATCAGTTCCGGTGTCCGACCGGCAAGGCATAATCGAAAGTATGTTCGAAATACGACTGCCGGACATCGAGGCGCTGTGCGGCCTCGACGACGCAGGTCTGGTGGACACGATGCGCGACGCGGTGCGGATGGAGTCGGCTGTCACCGCACGCAAGTTCGCCGCCGCGGCGCAGCTCTATCAGCGGCGGTTGGCTGAGCAAGACGCCGACGAGCGCGAGCAGTGGTGCATCGACGGTTGGGAGCAGGTGGCCGCCGAAGTGGCCGCCGCGCAGGGGATCAGTCGCGGCCGGGCGGCCGGCCAACTGCGGTACGGCCTGGCATTGGCGGAGCGCTTGCCCAAACTGGGTGCCTTGTTCGCCACCGGCGATGTGGACTTTCGGGTGATCTCTGCGGTGGTGTTCCGCACTGAGCTGATGACCGACGAGGCCGCGCTGACCCGGCTGGACGGCTGGCTGGTCCGCAACGCTTCCCGCTGGAGCCGACGGTCTTACCGAAAGATCGTCGAAGTCCTCGACTATTGGATACAGAAGTTGGAGCCGGCCGCGGTGCGGGTGACGCGGGAGACCGAAGACAGTCGCCACATCAGGATCTCGCCGCTGCATTCCGGGATGGCCGAGATTTGGGGGGACGTCCGGGCACCTGATGCGGTGGCTTTCGACCGACGGCTCGATGAGCTGGCTGCCACGGTTTGCCCGGCCGATCCACGCACCAAAGCCCAGCGCCGCGCCGACGCCTTGTCGGCCCTGGCGGCGCGGGCTACCGCGATGACGTGCGCGTGCGGTTCGCCGGATTGTCCGGCGACCAAACAGGACGCCACCGTCGGGGATGTCGTCATCCATGTGCTGGCCGAAGCTGCCACAGTCAGCGGCGACTCGATCGCTCCCGGTTATGTGCCGGGCTTCGGCGGCTTGTCCGCGGAGGCGGTGCGACAGCTGGCCACATCGGCGAAGCTGCGGCCGGTGGTCCATCCGAAGGACTCTGCGCCCGAGCCGCGGTATCGGCCCTCGGCGGCGTTGGCCGATTTTATCCGCTGCCGCGACCTGACCTGCCGGTTCCCTGGTTGCGACCGCCCGGCTGAGCACGCCGACATCGACCACACCGTGCCATGGCCGCTAGGCCCGACCCATCCGTCAAACCTCAAGCTGCTCTGCAGAATTCACCATTTGCTGAAGACGTTCTACAGCGGACCCGACGGTTGGCGAGATCGTCAAGAACCTGACGGCACGGTGATCTGGACTTCACCGACGGGCCACAGTTACACCACGAAACCCGGTGGGACTGTGTTGTTTCCCGTGTTGGCCGTTCCGACCGGCACGCTGGTGTTGCCGACGTCGACGCCGCCAGGCACCCCGAATCGCGGACTGATGATGCCGGCCCGTCGGCGAACCAGGGCCGCCGACCGCGCCGCCCGCAACAACTGGGAACGCGGAATCAACGAGGCGCGTATCGCCGCCGAAGCGGCCCGAGAGGCGACCCGGATCGCGGCCTGTAACGACCCGCCGCCCTTTTAGCTCAGGGAGTTCAGCACAGCGAGACAATGATCTGAGCCAAGATCGATGTCTTAAACTCGCCCACCCGCCCGGCGTGAAACGCGCTCAGTTTCTGCAGTCGGACCAACCCATGTCCGAATAGGCTGGCCATGGCGCGGGTCGGTTTCCATCATGTTCAGGAATTATCCACGCGGTCCAGGCTTTTGACCGCGACTGGGTCGTTTTCGGTGATCCCGATCTTCGACGCGACCCAGGTACTCGAACTCATCACCAACGCCGCCGCCGCCGTCTGATACGGCACCCTCCTGGAAGCTTGCACGGATTGAAGCGGCGGGGACTGAAAACGGAGCATCAGACCACCGCGCCAGTCCCCGACCCTACTCAGAACACTGGCGTTGTCCGGCGCGGACGTCGGTTTCGACCTTGTCGCCGAGGCTCTTGTCCACGTTCCGCAAGTAGCCGAAGGCGCGCTGGAGCACCGGCTCGGTCACGCCGGCGAGCAGCGCTCCCACGATGTTGCTGACCAGCCGCTCTCTTGCCGCGTCGTCCATGACCTCGCGGACCAGCGTGCCGGGCTGGCTCCAGTCGTCGTCCTCGGCGTGCTCGACATAGGCGGCGCGCATGATCTCGCCGTCGGCGTACCAGCTCGCCGGCTTGTGGTGCTCGCTGTCCGCCTGCGGACCGCCCTTGGAGTTCGGAAAGTACACCGGGTCGGTCCGGTTGACGATCCGCATCGCACCGTCCTTGCTGTAGGTGTTGACGGCTGTGATGGGGGCGTTGACCGGGATCTGCTCGTAGTTCACGCCGAGCCGGGCCCGGTGTGCGTCGGCGTAGGAGAACAGCCGTGCCAGCAGCATCCGGTCCGGACTCGGGCCGATCCCCGGCACCATGTTGTTGGGCTGGAAAGCGGCCTGCTCGATCTCGGTGTGGTTGTCGACAGGGTTGCGGTCGAGGGTCATCTTGCCGACCTCGATCAGCGGATAGTCGGCGTGCGGCCACACCTTGGTCAAGTCGAACGGGTTGAACCGGTAGGTCGCGGCGTCCTCGAACGGCATGATCTGTACCTTGAGCGTCCAGCTCGGGTGGTCGCCGCGCTCAATCGCCTCATACAGGTCCCGGGTGTGATAGTCCGGGTCGGTCCCGGCGAGGAGGTCACCTTCGGCCTGGGTCCAGAACTCGATGCCCTGGTCGGTGATGAAGTGGTACTTCACCCAGACCCGCTTGCCAAGCGCGTTGATCCACATGTAGGTGTGGCTGGAGTACCCGTTCATGTGCCGCCAACTCTTCGGGAAGCCGCGGTCGCCCATCAGCCAGATCACCTGGTGCGCCGTCTGCGGGAGCAGCGTCCAGAAGTCCCACTGCATATCGTTGCTGCGCAGGTTGTTCTTGGCCAGCCGCTTCTGCGACCGGATGAAGTTCTGGAAGTGCATGGGGTCCTTGACGAAGAAGACCGGCGTGTCGTTGCCGACCATGTCGTAGTTGCCTTCGCTGGTGTAGAACTTCAGCGAGAAGCCGCGCAGGTCCCGCCACATGTCGGGGCTGCCTCGTTCCCCCGCCACCGTGGAGAACCTGGACACCAGCCGGGTGGTGCTCCCCGGCTGGAACAGCGCCGCCTTGGTGAAGGCGCTGACATCGTTGGTGACCTCGAACCGGCCAAACGCGCCGCTGCCCTTGGCGTGCGGCTGCCGCTCTGTGATCCGTTCCCGGTTGAAGTTGGCCATCTGCTCGATCAGGTAACTGTCCTGAAGCAAGATCGGGCCGCCCGCGCCGACGGTCAGCGAATACTGGTCGCTCTCGACCGGGATACCGGAATCAGTCGTCTGGATTGGATTGTCATTTGTGCTGCTCATACCACTATTTCCTTCGGGCTTGATTAATTGTCGGCTGGGTTGAGCGCGAGGAAGGGAGGCGCCCGCACCGAAGACCAGCGGGCACGGGTGCCCGTGCTGCCGTGCGCCAGAAGGAGGGGTGGCCCGGCGCCGACGGATTCGTAGCCGATCACGGTTTTGTCGGCGGAAACCACTGTGGCCATCGTCGTGCTCCTACTCCGGCCAGCTGCTGGTGAGGATGATCTCGACGAAGTCGTCACGGACGAACGAATCGTCGAAGTGTTGCAGCACATCGGCATTGACGGTCCCGAAGGTGCTACGCGGCCGGTGCTTCATACCATCGGTGAACGCCCGCAGGATCCGGTCCTTGAAATCGGGTCGAGGATGCGCAGCGGTGACCGCCTGAATTGCCTTGGCGGACAGATCGTTACGACCGATGCCCAGCACGTCCGTCTCGACACCTGCTGTGACCAGCGCGATTTCGGGTTCCAGGAACTCCGGCACGCCGGGCGTCGTATGCAGCGCAATGGAAAGCCACACCTTACGCGCGGCGGCTTCGTCAACGCCACGCTCCAGCAGGAAGTCCCGGGCCGCGTTGGCGCCGTCGACCTCGAACCGAAGCATCGACGTCCGGTAGTCCCCGGTGAGCCCGATGTCGTGGAACATCGCGCCGGCATACAACAATTCGGGGTCGGGCTGCAGACCACGCCGATGACCTTGCAGTGCGCCGAAAAGGAACACCCGGCGGGAGTGGTTGAACAGAAGCTCGTCTTCGGTGTCGCGGATGTACTCGGTAATTTCACGCACGAGCGGGGTGTCGGGGATGACGATGCCGGCGATGTGCTGCGTGGATGCGGCGGTCATGGTGGATCCTTTCGGTTGGATGCAGAGGTCGCTCACCACATTTTCGGATTAGAACTCAAGCCACCATGCGGTTGGCTACCGCCTGATCGAAGCGCTCCAGCACCGTCGCGGCAACCAGCCGATGTGCGCCCAGCGGCAGCGCCATCGGGATGCCCGCGTCTCGCGCGTACGCGCACACCCGGTCGGTGAGTCGTCCGGGCGCCAGGAACCACGGCGCGATGACCAGCCGGCGGGCGCCGCGGCGTCGTAACTGACTGGCGGCATCAGCCACCGAAGGCTCCGGTCTGGTGGCGAACGCGGTCGTCGCCCCCGCCCACCGGGTTCCCGCCGCCAGTTTCGCCGCCACTGCAGCAGTGCGTGCATTCGCCGCGGCATCCGAGGAGCCGATCGCGACCACGAGCACGCCGAGCGCGTCATCGAGCCGGGAAACCCCCAGCCCGGCCAGCCGATCCCGCAGCACCGACACCAGCCGATCGTCTTCGCCGAGCGCATCGGCCTGTCGCACTTCGATTCCGCTCCCCGCGGCGCCGGAGCGGGCGATCTGCCCGGGGATGTCGATGCGGGCGTGGTAGGCGTCGGCCAGCAGCAGCGGAGTCACCACCGCCGCACGGGTGCCTGACAACCCGGCGAGCACATCACCCAAGGTAGGCGCATTCTGTTCCAAGAAGGCGACGCGCACGTCAAGGCCCGGCCGCAGGCGAGAAAGCAAGCCGGCTACAGCGCGGGTATTGGCGGCCGATCGCGGATCGGCACTGCCATGCGCGGTCAACACGAGCGTGGTCACGAGGCCTGCAACCCGCATTCGATCTTGGCCAGCCCCTGCCAGCGCCCGCTAGGCGCGTCGGTGTCCTCGGCGAGACGAGTGTGCGCGGCCGAATACACCAATACCGCGTCTGGCATGTTGGCGGCCACCAGGTAGTTGTCGCCGAAGGTTTCCTCGGTCCGGCGCCACCGGTCGGAGGGACGGGTGTCATCCAGCGCAGCGCCGCGGGTCGCCATCTCCCGTATCTGTGCCTCAGTGAAACCTTTCACCTGCCCGCTCACCGCAGCTGCTCCTCGTCGGCTCGCATGGCCCAAGCGGCAAAGCGCTCGCCCGCATGGCGGTGGTTCACAAAGTTGCGTACCACCCGGTCGATGTAGTCGCCGAGCTCATGGCTGAGCACCTTGTGCTGGCGCAGCTTGAGCCCGAACCCGCTCTCAGCGCCGAGGCTGCCGCCCAGGTGCACCTGGAAGCCCTCGACCGATCCGCCGTGACCGTCGTCGACCATCTGGCCCTTGAAGCCAATGTCGGCGATCTGGATGCGGGCGCACGAGTTCGGGCAGCCGTTGATGTAGACCGTGATCGGCACATCGAGTTGAGCGTTGATGTCGTCGAGGCGGCGTTCCAGTTCGGGCACCAGGGTCTGGGCGCGCACGCGCGTCTCGGCGAACGACAGCTTGCAGAACTCGATGCCGCTGCAAGCCATCAGGGTCTGCCGCCAGTGCGACGGCCGCGACGGCAACCCCAGCGCGTCCAGCCCGGCCACCATCTCATCGAGGTTCTCGTCGGGCACATCCAAAATGACCAGCTTCTGGTACGGGGTAAACCGCGCCCGGTCCGATCCGGCCCGCTCCATCAGATCGGCTACCGCGGATAAGACTGTGCCCGACACCCGTCCGGCGATCGGGGAAACGCCAATTGCGTTGCGCCCGTTCTTCTGGCGCTGCACCCCGACGTGGTCGATCGGGTGCGTAACCGGCTCGGGGGCCGGGCCATCGATGAGGCGACGCTTGAGGTACTCCTGTTCGAGAATTTCCCTGAATTTTTCAATACCCCAGTCCCTGATCAGGAACTTCAGCCGGGCCTTGGAACGCAACCGGCGGTAGCCGTAGTCGCGGAACAGCGAGGTCACGCCCTCCCACACATCGGGGACCTCGTCCAGCGGTACCCACGCGCCGACCCGCTGGGCCAGCATCGGGTTGGTCGACAGCCCGCCACCGACCCACAGATCCAGGCCGGGCCCGTGCTCGGGATGGTTCACGCCGATGAACGCGACATCGTGGGTCTCGTGGGACACGTCCTGCAGGCCCGAGATCGCCGTTTTGTACTTGCGGGGCAAGTTCGCGTATTCGGGATTGTTCAAAAAGCGGCGCACGATCTCGTCGATCGCCGGTGAGGGGTCGAGCACCTCGTCGGGCGACTCGCCGGCCAGCGGCGAACCGTGGAAGCCGCGTGGGCAGTCACCGCAGGACTCAGTGGTCTGCAGGCCCACAGCTTCCAGCCGCCGCCAGATCTCGGGTACGTCCTCGATTTGGATCCAATGGAATTGCACATTCTCCCGATTGCCGATATCGGCGGTGTCGCGGGCGAACTCGGTCGAGACCTGACCCAGGGTGCGCAGCACAGCGGCCGACATTGCCTTGCCATCGGAGCGCACTCGCATCATGAAGTATTTGGCCTCGATGATGTCGATGTTTTCGTCGCCGGTCCAGGTGCCGTCGTAGCCCTGCTCACGTTGCGTGTAAAGACCCATCCAGCGGAAGCGGCCGCGTAGATCCGACTTGTCGATGCTGTCGAAACCCTGTTTGGCGTAGATGTTTTCGATGCGGGCCCGCACATTGAGCGGTGCGTCGTGATGCTTGATCCGCTCGCTGTCATTAAGCGGCTCACGCTCTCCCAGCGCCCACTGGCCCTCGCTGCGAGTCTTGGCGGGACGTGCTGTGGTCATTTGCGGGTTCTCCTTCGCGAAGGTTGCCGACTTGGACCGTGCAGATAGTCGGCGGTTCCGTTGGTTTGATAGTTCGCCGCCCAAGGGCCCTTCAGTAGAGGCGTCGATGTTGTGATCTCACAAAACCTCTTTGTGTCCGTCCCGTGTAAAGCCATGGCTAAGTCGGACTCACGATGCCAGGCGGCCAACAGCTATCAGTAGATCGTCGGCAGGGATTTTGAAGCGTCCCAGCGGTTATGGCGCGTCGCCAAAGATTGCGGGGCGCCACCACGCCGACCAACACATCGGCAACCGCTGTGACGAATCCAGCCTGTCAGCAACGTGTTCGCCACCGAGGGACGATCCGTGCCGACGGCAGTCGCCTGCGTGTGACCGGGGAAGGTGTGCTTTCGAAGGCGGGATTGGGCCGAAGCTGGTCGCTCGGGGCACCGATGGTGTCGATGATTTCGGTGACGAGTCGCACGATCTGATTGAGCCCTTCGAACTGGGTCGCAACCATCCGGAGAGATCCTTGCGTCAGTGCTGAGTTATGTCAGCGAGAATCCGGTGTGCTGGACAGGTCAGCGGTGCCCGCTCCGCGGCCGCTCGGCCACGCTGGTCAGCTGAACACGCGGACGCCTCGCCGGGGTTGGCTAGCCCGGCTAGGCGACGCCAAGAGCTGATCGCGCGACGAGTGAGCGCCACAATGTGAGGGGCCGCAAATTCACCGGCTGCCAGCTCGTGGGCGCGCAGGACATGACCGGTGACCGCGTCGAGCTTTACCCAGTTATCGGTGTTGGCGATTGCAGTCGATTGGTGTGCGGCCCGGATGGCATGGAGTCCGCTGGTGTCTAACGTCGGGCTGATCGCCCGGGCGGCGGCGCGTGCTGCGCGGTGGCCGGCGTCCCATGCGGCGATGGGTGGCATGTCGCCAGACGCGGCCTCGCGGTGCAGCTCGGCGATATCGAAAATCGCTTTTGCTGCAGCGTTTTTGGCGTATCGAACAACGCCCCATGTGGGACTGGCCAGCAGTTCGGCCACCCACGCGTGGATCACGGTGTCGGCAACATCTGCGGTTTCCATAGTCTCCCAGCCGAGTTCGAGTGCGAGAAGGCTGTTTTCTGGTGACAGGTAGCCGTCGGGTCCAGCCAGCAGGTCGTTGCACGACTGGACGAACGCGGCGAGCGGGCGGGCCGAGCGCTCGGGGAAGTCGGTTATCTCCGGGTCCCCGCTGATGTAGGAAATGGCGTTCATGGCACACCCTTTGCCTGATCCCGGCTGGTGGGATCCGCTGGCCAATCTCAACGGGTGCGTGATGCGGTCGAGATCCATTTTTTGTCCCTCCTTGGTTGGACGGTTCATGCCTTTTATGGTTTGCAGACCGACGGCCAGCCAGTAGAGGTCTCGATGTTGTGGCATCACAAAGCCGCGTTGTGCCTACGTAGAGCGGTCCGGAATCGAGGCTGACAGTCGATCCGTGCCAGCCGTGAGGACAGCATCGTTGCGCGGGGCGAATCGTCGAGGAATGGATTCGAGAGACCACGTCCGATAAAGAGAGCGTCATCGCGAGGATCGGGATCAACTGCAGCACATCACTTTTGCCGGCCGCAGCTGCCTCGGCAGCGATCACCGCAACGCACGGCCCACGGCACCGCGTCGCATACAGGCCTTGAATGGCCTACCACACCGACCACGTCAAACCGTGACTAGCCAGCATGGGCTCAGCGCGACGACGACGATCGGGCCGTCACGACATCCCGAACTCCGCTCGCTCGCTGCGGAGGAGACCGGCTCATTCCGGCACGTCAGTTTCATCACCGCACAAAGCCGGTTTGTGATTACATCAACCATGGCGCTGAGCTCGCGCATGCCTGAATTGGCCTCGTTCGAAGTCTTACTGGCGATCGCCCAGACGGGCAGCCTGGGCGCCGCCGCCCGCGAAATCGGGTTGACCCAACAGGGCGCGTCGGCGCGGCTGGCATCGATGGAGGCCCAGACCGGGGTGCAGCTGGCTGTGCGGACGGCACGCGGCTCACGGCTCACGCCTGCCGGTGTCGTCGTCGCCGAATGGGCAGCCCGCTTGCTCGATGTTGCCCAGCACGTCGACGCCGGCCTGGGCTCGCTGCGAACGGAGAGGCGCCAGCAAATCAAGGTGGTGGCCAGCCAGACGGTCGCCGAACTGCTCATGCCTCGGTGGCTGGTATCCCTGCGGGCCGCCGCCACGTGGCGCGGCGGCACCGTCCCCAACGTGATTCTGACCGCCACCAACAGCGAGCATGCAATCGCTGCGGTTCGTGACGGCACCGCCGATCTAGGATTCATTGAAAGCCCCGGCACACCTCGGGGATTACGCAGCCGTGTCGTGGCACACGATGAACTGGTGGTCATCGTTCCGCCTGATCACAAGTGGGCTCGACGGTCACGCGTGGTGAGGGCCTCCGAACTTGCGCAAACACCCTTGGTCGCACGCGAACTCGGCTCGGGAACACGCGATTCACTCACCGTGGCACTGCAACAGGCGCTGGGTGAGGCAATGCACCAACCACCCCCCGCGCTCGAACTGTCATCGGCTGCGGCTGTGCGCGCCGCAGTCCTCGCCGGCGCGGGACCAGCCGTGCTGAGTCGGCTAGCAGTGACCGACGACCTCGCCGTCGGTCGGCTCCGGGCCGTCGCTGTCCCCGGATTGAACCTGCGCCGCCAGCTTCAAGCCATCTGGGTCGGCGGGCGCACCCCGCCCGCAGGCGCAATACGGGACCTGGTCAGCCACATCATCAGCGCCCCCACACCAACCAGCAGTCAGTAGACACAAGCCATTCGCACCGACGCATTTCCGAGCTTCATACTTGCCCGGTCGCGCCGTGGTATAGGCATCGGATCAGCTTGTTACCCCAGGAGATCCGCGTACTGCTCCCGATGGTCTTGGGAAACCAAGGAGTTCAGCACATAGCGGGTCTGCAACCGGATGTACTCGTCCAGGCTGTAGAGCGGGCCGAAATGCCAATGCTTGAGCGCCCATCCGTGCGCGAGCAGCATGATGTCGAAGACGACGATGTCGACGTCGACGTCATCGAACGTGCCAGCGGAGATCCCGGCCTCGATGGCCGCCCGTAGCGGTGCGGCGGTGGCGATTTCGAGTTCCTTGATCTGGGCACGCCCGGCGGCGTCGAGCGTGCGGCTTTCCCGGTAGGTCAGCACCACCGCGTCGAGGTTTTCGTCCACGATCTCGATGTAGCGGCGGATCCCGGCCACTAACTGCTCGCTCGCGTCGGCACCGGCGGCTGCCATCACCGGGGCCAGTTGATCGCGGAAGGCATCCTGGATGCGCAGGATCGTCGCCAGCAGCAGGTCTTCCTTGCCGCCGAAGTACTTGTAGATCAGGCCGACGCTGACGTTGGCCTCGTTCGCCAAGTCCTGCATGGACATCTGGTGAAAGCCGGTCTGGCTCATCACCTTCACCGCGGCGTCGAGCACCTGACGGCGCCGCGAGCTGGTGCGGGCGGCCCGGACGGCCTCTTCGACGGGCAAAGCGGCATAGTCGGTGAAATCGGTGGCCATGACGTGCCCTAGATGCCGAGATCCTTGGCGATGATCGTCTTCATGATCTCGGTGGTCCCGCCGTAGATCGTTTGGATCCGGGCGTCGACGAACGCGCGCGACACCGGGTACTCGCGCATATAGCCGTAGCCGCCGTGCAGCTGCAGGCAGCGGTCGGCGGTGCGGACCTGCAATTCGGTGGTCCACCATTTCAGCCGGGCCGCCCGGGCCGCGGTGAGCTCACCGGTCAGGTGCTCGGCGATGCAGTCATCGAGATAGGTTCGCGCGATGTCGAGTTCGGTTGCCAGTTCAGCGAGCACGAACTGGGTGTTCTGCAGGCCAGAGATGGGGGAGCCGAAGGCATTTCGCTGTTTGACGTAGTCGAGGGTTTCGGCCAGTACCCCTTCGGCAGCAGCCACCGCGCCCACCGCCAGCGAAAGCCGTTCTTGCGGAAGGTTGTTCATCAGTTGATAGAAACCTCTGCCTTCCTCCTCGAGCAGGTTGTCGACGGGAACCCGCATATCGGTGAAGCTCAGCTCGCTGGTGTCCTGGGCGTGCAGGCCGATCTTCTCCAGGTTCCTGCCGCGGGAAAAACCCGGCGTGTCCGGGTCAACGACCAGTAGCGATAGCCCCTTGTGCCGGTCGGGTGCAGTGCGTACCACGACGACGAACAAGTCCCCAGTCTGCCCATTGGAGATAAACGTTTTCGCACCGTTGACGACGTAATGGTCGCCGTCACGCACCGCGGTGGTGCGGATTCCGGCCAGGTCGCTGCCGGCGCCCGGCTCGGTCATCGCGATGCCGATTATCGTCTCGCCGGTCACCACACCCGGTAGCCAGCGTTGTTGTTGTTCGGGTGTGGTCAGGTCGGTGAGGTAAGGCAGCACGATGTCGTTCTGTAGCGACAAGGTGACAGCCTCGGCCGCCGCGCCTGCCCGCTGGAGTTCGTCAACGACGATCGCGTTGTAGCGGAAGTCGTCGACGCCAGCCCCGCCGAATTCCTCGGGCACCGAAAATGCCAGCAGTCCAAGCTTTCCCGCTTCGGTGAAAAGGGAACGATCCACGCAGCCGGCCTTCTCCCATTGTTCATGGGCCGGGACGACGGTCTGCTGCACGAAATCGTGCACCAGTTCTTGAAACTGGCGATGCTCCGAGGCGTACTCCAGGCGTGGGCTCATTCGAATACTCCTGTCAGCGGAAGGCGTCCATGCCGGTGATCGCCTGGCCAAGGATCAGTTGATGCATTTCCGGGGTGCCCTCGTAGGTGAGCACCGACTCCAGGTTGACCATGTGCCGGATCACCGGGTATTCCAGCGATATCCCATTGCCACCCAGGATCGTTCGCGCAGTTCGGCAAATCTCGATCGCTTCACGGGTGTTGTTGAGCTTGCCGAAGCTAACCTGCTCGGGGCGCAGGCCGACGCTGTCCTTCAGCCGGCCTAGCTGCAACGCAAGCAGCAGGCCTTTGTGCAATTCGACGGCCATGTCGACGAGTTTCGCTTGAGTCAACTGGAATCCGGCGATCGGACGGCCGAACTGGGTGCGTTGGGTGGCGTAGTCCAGCGCGGCCTGCCAGGCCGAGCGCGCGGCGCCCATTGAGCCCCAGGTAATGCCGTAGCGCGCTTCCGACAGGCATGACAGCGGGCCTTTGAGGCCCTTTACCTCCGGCAGCAGGGCGTCGTCAGGCAGCCGCACGTCGTCGAGCACCAGCTCGCTGGTGATCGACGCCCGCAGCGAGAGCTTGTGGTGAATGGTGTTGGCGGAAAACCCGGGCGTCTTGGTGGGGACGACGAAGCCGCGCACGCCGTCATCGGTCACCGCCCAGACGATCGCCACGTCGGCGACCGATCCGTTGGTGATCCACATT
>Ga0209526_10001525_pt1 | contig 15589 bp, 14 predicted proteins | sample JacPinW_OM2H0_M1_FD_188566 | JGI IMG/M metagenome (GOLD analysis project Ga0209526, IMG submission 188566) | Forest soil microbial communities from Algoma, Ontario, Canada - Jack Pine, Ontario site 1_JW_OM2H0_M1 (SPAdes) (version 2) | ecosystem: Environmental > Terrestrial > Soil > Boreal... | reverse complement strand
GTCGGCGGTCGCCCAGTCCATACCCAGGCCATCGGTGAGCCATCGCTCGACGATCCGATGCCGCCGCACGATGTCCGCCGCTGCCGCCGAGCCAGATTCGGTGAGCTCGACAGACCGGTCGCTGGCCGCGCGGATCCAGCCGTCCCGCGCCAGACGCTGCAGGCTCACACTCACGGTTGGTGCGCTCACGCCCAGCCATTCGGCCAAGCGCCCAGGGCGCGCCACCTCCCCCTCATGCTCGATGTAGTAGATCGCTTCGAGGTACCGCTCCGCGGTCGGCGTCCGAGGCTCAGGAGGTTTCGCTTGGCGCCTCCCCGGCGCCCATCGTGACGTTGCCGTTCACGGTCGCGCCGTCGTCGACCCGCAGGCGGGCCGCGCGGACGTCACCGGTCACGGTGCCCGAACCGCCGACGCTGAGCTTCCCCGCCGCCACGATGTGGCCATTGACGTTGCCACGTACCGTGACATTGCGAGCCTCGAGCCGCGCGCGGGCGTTCGCCGAGGCCTCGATGTCGATGTCACCGCTCGCGCGCACCTCTCCTTCGACGCTTCCCTCGATGCGGACGTCCCCCTCCACGATGAGGTTGCCCGACAGGCTGTCGCGCGGTCCGAGCACAACGATGTTCACCCCGGAGGTGCCGTTGCTGTGGCGGCCGCGACCGCGGGCGGGCGCCGCTGCCTCTTCCATATCGACGATCTGATCCATGGCATTCGCTCCTCGGGGGTGACTGGCTGGGCTCCGTATGGTAGCTACGTCGCGGCAGCGAGGCGGTGCGACGCCACAGGAACGCGACCCGCGACACTGCACACGCCGTGCGCATCAAGCATCCGTTCGTCGACCAGATGCTCGACTTCTACACCTGGGCTGCGCCGCTGTACGACGGAGCCGCCGGTGGCGCCCATGATCGCGCCGGCGATCGCCTTGCCGAGCTGGCCGGGGTCGCGGCGCACGAGCGCGTGCTCGACGTGGGCTGCGGGACCGGGCTGGTGACCCACCGTCTGGGCGGCGACCCCGGCCACGGCGGCTACACCCTCGGCGTGGACATATCCGAGGCGATGCTGGAGGTGGCCCGGGCGGCCCGGCCGGCGGGCAGCGTCGCGATGTTCGCGCGCATGGACGCGGCCGAGCTCGTGCTGCGCGACTCGGCATTCGACGTGGTGACTTTTGGCCAGGTGCTTCCATATCTCGTCGAGCCACAGGCGGGCCTGGCTGAAGCGCACCGCGTTCTGCGCGACGAGGGACGCATCGCCGTGTCGTGCCAGCGCCGCAGCCTCTGCACACCGGCCGAGGATGTGTTCTTCGGCATCCTCGAGGAGATGGGAAGTGGCTTCAGGATTCCACGCCTGCCCGATCACCACCGCCTCTTGGGCGAGCCTTGGGCCCTGACGCAGCTGCTCGCGCAGTCCGGCTTCGACGGCATCACCACGACGCAGCTGGTGATGGGCAATCACACACCGGACGCGCGCGCGTGGGTGGATCTCATGATGCAGTCCGGACCGTATCCGCACGCGCTCCTCTCATTGCTGCAGCCGGCCGGCCGCGCGCGTTTCGAGCAACGCGTCGACAGCGCAATGCGCGAACTGGGCGAGAGCGCATTCACGTACCACCGCGCCTTCACCTTCGCGGTGGCGCACCGCGTTTGAAAGGGCTACGCGGCAGCCGCGGCTGACGCTGTGTGAGCCGCGAGCAGGGCCTGTGCACGTGCGTCTGCTTCCACGCAGCGCGCGCCGAGAGCGCGGGCCAGCTCCGTCGCCAGCCGGGGCGCGACCTGCTGCGGGGTGAGCCCCGGGGCGCCCAGAGTCTCGAGCGATGCGACACCGGCGCCGTCGATGCCGCAGGGGACGATGCGGTCGAACCAGCGCAGGTCAGTGCAGACGTTGAGGGCGACGCCATGCGTGGTGACGCCGCGTGCCAGCTTCACGCCGATGGCGGCGAGCTTGTCGGTCCCCGCCCACACGCCCGTGTACGGCGCGCGGCGATGGACGGTCACGCCGTAGGTCGCCGCGGTGTCGATGAGCGCCTCCTCCAGCGCTCGCAGGTACCGCACCACGTCGCCGTGCACCGGATGTGCTGCGATGGGAAAGCTGGCCGCCAGGTCGACAATTGGGTAAGCCACCAGCTGCCCCGGCCCATGAAAGGTCACGGAGCCACCGCGGTCGACGTCGACGTAGTCGGCGCCGGCGGCGCGCAGCGCCTCCGAGCCCGCGGGCACATGACGCGGCTCGCCGTTGCGGCCCATCGTGTACACGGGCGGATGCTCGAGCAGCAGCACCAGGTCGTCGGCGAGCCGCCCCGCGCGTCGATCTTCGGCGAGCCGGCTCTGCAGCGCCCACGCTGCGCGGTAGGGAACCGTTCCCATCCAGGCCCACCCCAGAACCCGCTCCCCGGTGAACGCGCTCATACCGCTGTGGCGGCGACCGCCTGTTCGTGCGCGTGGTAGCTGGAGCGAACCAGGGGTCCTGACTCCACGTGTGCGAATCCGAGCGATTTTCCGTAGTCCTTCAGCTCCGCGAACTCATCCGGAGTCCAGAAACGGATCAACGGATGGTGCTTGAGCGAGGGGCGAAGGTACTGACCGATGGTCACGATCTCGACGTCGTGCGCGCGCATGTCGCGGAGCAGCTCCTTCACCTCATCCATCTCCTCGCCGAGGCCCACCATCAGACCGCTCTTCGTGCGGCTGCGCGCTTCCATGCGCTTCGCTGCGCGCAGCAGCTCGAGGCTCTGTTTCAGGTCGGCCTTGGGCCGGACCCGGCGATACAGACGCCCGATGGTCTCGACGTTGTGGTTGAAGATCTCGGGAGTTTCTGCCATCACCGTTCGCAACGCGTCGTGATTGCCCTGAAAATCGGGCGTGAGCACCTCGATCGTGGTGCGGGGCGACTGCTCCCGGATGGCGCGGATGGTGGCGGCGAACAATGCGGCGCCACCGTCGGTGAGGTCGTCGCGGTCGACTGACGTGACCACCGCGTGCTGCAGGCCCATGCGGGCGACCGCCTCCCCCACCCTGCGCGGCTCATCCCAGTCGACGTCACCACCGCGTTTGCCGCTCTTGACGGCGCAGAAGGCGCACGCGCGTGTGCAGACGTCGCCCAGGACCATGAACGTCGCCGTGCCGTGTCCCCAGCACTCGGCGATGTTGGGACAGCGCGCCTCCTCGCACACGGTGTTGAGCTCGAGCCCGCGCATGATTCCCTTGAGACGGTTGTAGCCGTCGCCGCCGGGGATGCGCACCGTCAGCCAGGACGGCCGGCGTTCCACACCGTCCGGGAGCAGGCGCTGGTGCACGGGCCGCGGGTCGGGTTGCCGGGCGTGCTGGCCCTCGGAAACGGGCAGCGGTCGCAAGGGGATCGGCTCCATCGTTCATCTCCACTGTACAACGGCCACGGTTTCTCGCCCATCCACACCCGGCGCTTCGCCTGCGCCACAATCGCCCCCCGATGAGGATTTCCCCGACACCCCCGCGCAACGAGGTGGTGCTGCTCTACGCGCCGGGTTCCCCGGAGCGGGCGCAACTGTACGCGGCCCTGACCAGCATGGAGGCGTCAGCGCCGCACCCGATACACCAGCATGTCGGCGGCGATGCACGCGACGGCTCCGGGGAGGTGCTCGAGGTGAAGGCGCCGCACCGCCACGAGCTGGTGCTGGGCGAGGCGCGTCAGGCCACGAGTGGCGACGTTTCTCAGGCTGTCGACGCCGCGCTGGCGGCACGGGCGGCGTGGTCGACTGCGCCATTCGAGACCCGGGCGGCGGTGTTTCTCCGCGCCGCCGATCTGCTGAGCGGGCCGTGGCGGGCTCGCCTGAATGCAGCAACGATCCTCGGCCAGAGCAAGTCGGTCCACCAGGCGGAGATCGATGCAGCCTGCGAGCTCATCGACTTCTGGCGGTGGAACGTGCACTTCGCCGAGCGGTTGCAGGAGGGCCAGCCTGTGTCTCCCCCGGGCGCGCTGAATCGCATGGACTACCGGCCGCTCGAGGGCTTCGTGCTCGCCATCACGCCGTTCAACTTCACGTCGATAGCGGGCAACCTGCCGACAGCGCCTGCCATTCTCGGCAACGTCGTCGTGTGGAAGCCGGCGACGACCCAGCTGCTCGCGGCACACGTGATCATGGAGCTGCTCGAAGCCGCCGGCCTGCCCCCGGGCGTGATCAACCTCGTCGCCGGGCCCGGAGCCGCCGTCTCCGAGGCGGCAGTGCACCACCGCGCTCTGGCCGGCATCCACTTCACCGGATCGACCGACACCTTCCGTCACCTGTGGTCCAGCGTTTCAGCCAATCTCGACCAGTACAGGACATACCCTCGTCTCATCGGGGAGACCGGGGGCAAGGACTTCGTGCTTGCGCACGGGTCGGCATCGCGTGATGCCCTGCTCGTGGGCCTGCTGCGCGGCGCGTTCGAATATCAGGGCCAGAAGTGCTCGGCGGCCTCCCGGGCGTACGTTCCGCGTTCGATGTGGCAACAGCTGCGCGAGCCGCTCGCGGCGGCGACGGAAGCCATCCCCGTGGGCGATCCCGCGGAGTTCAACACCTTCATGGGAGCGGTGATCGACGAACCCAGCTTCCGCAAGCACGAGGCGGTGATGACCGCGGCGCGGAGTGATCCGCATCTCACGCTCGTGGCCGGTGGCGAGTGCGACGAGAGCGTCGGCTGGTTCGTGCACCCGACCATCTACGCGACGGATGATCCGCGTCACGAGCTGATGGAGCGCGAACTGTTCGGGCCGATCCTCACCGTGTATCCATATGACGACGGGGAGTGGGAGTCGGTGCTGGATCTCGTCGACACGACATCACCGTATGGGCTCACCGGAGCCGTGTTTGCAGATGACCGGCGTGCGATCGATCAAGCGTCGGCGCGTCTGCGACACGCCGCGGGCAACTTCTACGTGAACGACAAGCCCACAGGCGCTGTTGTCGGCCAGCAGCCCTTCGGCGGCGGCAGGTTGTCCGGCACGAATGACAAAGCAGGCTCGGAGCTGAATCTCATGCGCTGGGTTTCAGCACGCGCCATCAAGGAGACGTTCGTCCCACCCACCGACTGGCGCTATCCGCACCAGGATCCCGAGTAGTCGCTGGGAGCTTAGATTCGCCAGTGGGTGCAGGCGCGACGCGGCCTGCGTCTGCACGAGCACGCGGGGCGGCGACCGCGCGAACGCCGGCCCCGTTCCTGATCCTCGGACGCAACGCGGATCAGGGCCTCGAACCGGTTCACGTCGATGATGCCCTTTTCAAGCGCTCGCAGCGCCCACGAGGGCGGTGTGCGGTACCCCCAGACGTCATACACGGATTCGGTCATCCCCCACGATCATAGTCCCCAGGACGCCTACAGCAGCGCCGACGAATCGTCGAAGCCCTCGAGGAGGTCCTTGACGGTGCGGACGAAGCGAGTTGCCTGGAGCCCGTCGTTGATGCGGTGGTCGAAGGACATGCCCAGGTTCATGATCGGCCGGATCGCGATCGCATCGTTCTCCACCACCACGGCTCGCTTGACCACCATGTCCATGGTCATGATCGCGGCCTGCGGCTGATTGATGATCGCCTCCGTCAACACCGCCCCCAAAGCGCCGGTGTTGTTGAGCGTGAACGTGCCGCCCTGTATCTCGTCGAGCTTGAGGTGGTTGCTGCGCGCGCGCTCACCGAGATCGGACATCGTCGTGGCCAGACCCGCGAGGCTCAAGCGGTCCGCGTTCCGGACAACCGGTACAACGAGGTTGTCCTCGAGCGCGACCGCGATGCCGAGGTGGATGTCGCGTTTGAGAATTATCCCCTCATCACTCCACGATGCATTGAGGGTGGGGTGACGCCCTAGCGCTTCGCATACCGCTCGCGCAACGAACGGGAGATACGTCAGTTTCACGCCGTAACGCTTTTCGAAGTCCGCTCGAGCGCGAGTGCGCGTCCGCGATACGGCGGACATGTCCACCTCCACCATCACGTACGCATGCGGTGAGGTGCGTCTGCTGCGCACCATGTGCTCCGCGATCGCTCGTCGCACCGACGTCAGCGGCACGATCGTCTCGCCTTCGCCGGGTGCCGCGGCTGGTTGCGCTACTGCTGGCTGCGTGGCTGTGGCGGCCGTCGCTGCTGCCGGCGGCGGCGCCTGAGTCTGTGGAGGCGACGCAGCGGGCACCTGTGCCGGCGCGCTTCTCTGCACGCCACCCGCATCACGCCGCTGCACGTACTCGAGCACATCCTTCTTGCTGATGCGCCCGCCGATGCCGCTGCCCTGGATCTGTGAAAGGTCCACACCGTGCTCACGCACCAGCATGCGCACGGCCGGTGTCACGTGGTACGTCGAGGCGCCGTTACCGTTACCGCTTGGCGTGGCGACCGCCGTCTCAGCCTGCTGCGCGACCGGTTGCAGCTGGGCAGGTTGCTCCGGTGCCGGTGCCGGTGCGGGTGCGGGTTCTGGTACCGGTGCAGACGCGGGCACCGGTGCAGCAGCCTCGCTCACTTCAGCTGCCGCCGGCGGCGACGGAGCTGCCTGCTGCTTCGCGGGTGCCGGTGCCGATGGTGCGGCTGCTGCGTCGTCCGTTTCGATGGAACAGATGGGCTGACCCACAGGGACGACGGCGCCCTCCGGTGCGATGAGCTCTCCCATCGTGCCGTCGGCGGGCGCCGGGATCTCGGCGTTGACCTTGTCCGTGATCACCTCGGCGATCGACTCGTATTTGGCGACGTGCTCGCCGGGTTGCTTGAGCCATTTGGCAATCGTGCCCTCGGTCACGCTCTCACCCAGCTGCGGCATGTTGACGGTCAGCGCCATTGAACCAGTGTCCTCTTTTTTTCTGCTAATACGCGGCCAGCTCGCGAAGGGCCATCTCCGCCTTGTCCGGAGTGATCATGTACGCCTTCTCCAACGGCGGCGAGTACGGCATCGCCGGTACCTCGAGCCCACCGAGGCGCATCACCGGAGCGTCCAGGTAGTCGAAGCAGTCCTCCGCAACGATGGCCGCCACCTCAGAGGCGACGCTGACCGAAAGGTTGGCCTCCTGCAGCACCAGGACCTTGCCGCACTTGCGGGCGCTGCTCACGATCGCGGTTCTGTCGAGCGGGCGCAATGCGCGCAGGTCGACGATCTCGCACTCGAAACCGTCGGCACTCAGACGCTCGGCTGCCTCGAGGGCGATGTGCACCATCATCCCGTAGGTGAACACGGCAATATCCTCTCCGTCCCGCACGATCTGCGCGCGATCGAGCGGAACTGTGTAGTCGCCCTCCGGGACCTCGCCCTTGATGGCGCGATACGCGCGCTTGTGCTCGAAATAGAGGACGGGATCAGGCTCGCGCAGCGCCGCAATGATCATGCCTTTGGCGTCGTGCGGCGTGCTGGGAACAACCACGCGCAGTCCGGGGATGTGGCAGAAGATCGCCTCGATGGACTGCGAGTGGTAGAGCGCGCCGTGGACGCCGCCACCGAACGGCGAGCGCAGCACCATGGGCACTCCCCAGTCGCCGTTGCTGCGGTAGCGCATCTTCGCGGCTTCGCTGATGATCTGGTCGACCGCGGGCAAGATGAAGTCCTGAAACTGGATCTCGGCGATGGGCCGCATACCGTTGAGCGCGGCACCGATGGCAACACCGACGATGCACGATTCGGCCAGCGGGCTGTCCAGCACGCGGTATTCGCCGAATTGCTTCTGCAGCCCTTCTGTGACACCGAACACGCCACCCTTCGCACCGACGTCCTCGCCCAGGATCATGACGCGGTCATCACGCTCCATCTCCTCACGAATGCCCTCGCGTATGGCCTGGAGGTACGACATCTGAGGCATGTCAGCGATCCTCGGGCTCGGCGTAGACGTGGCGCATCACGGTCGAGGGGTCGGGCAGCGCCGCAGCGTCTGCGTCATCAAGGGCAGCATCGAGTTCGCGCACCAGCTCCGCGCGCATCTCTTCGAAGTCGCCCGGATTGAGCACGCCGAGCTCCTCGAGCTGTGCGCGGAAGCGCGGAACGCCGTCCTGAAGCTTCTCGGCCTCGAGCATCTCGAGGTCTCGATAGCGACGCTGGTCGTCGTCAGAGCTGTGTGAGGTGAGACGCAGCACCTTGGCTTCCACCAGCGTCGGGCCCTCGCCGTTCCGTGCGCGTTCCGTCGCCTCGCGGGCGACGCGGTAGCAGGCCATGGCGTCACCGCCGTCGACCACCACACCCGGAATGCCGTACGCCTGGGCGCGGTCCGCGACGTCCGGCGTCGGCATCTGCTTCTCCCACGGAACGCTGATGGCATAGCCGTTGTTCTCCACAACGAACAGCACTGCAAGACGGTGGATGGCGGCGAAGTTGAGCGCCTCGTGGAAGTCGCCCTCGCTGCTGCCGCCTTCACCGATCGACGTGAAGGTGACCGCATCCTCCCCGCGCATGCGCGATGCGAGCGCGATGCCCGCGGCGTGCAGGAGCTGCGTGCCCACCGGGGAGCCCGTGCTGATGATGTTGAAGCGGTGGCATCCGTAGTGCGCCGGCATCTGGCGACCGCCGCTGTTGGGGTCGTCAGCTTTGGCCAGAACGGAGAGCAGGTGGTCTTTCGGGGTCATGCCCAGAACCAGGGTCAGCGCCAGGTCGCGATAGTACGGCGCCACCCAGTCATATCCGGGCCGCAGGTTCATGCCAAAAGCGACCTGAACTGCCTCGTGTCCCATACCCGAGATCCAGAATGGAGCCCGACCCTGCCGGTTCAGCACCCACATCCGCTCGTCGAGAAGGCGCGAGCGAAGCATGTGCCGGAACATGATGCGCAAGGTCTCGGCGTCGAGGCCGGCCTGGTCCTTGGGGCCGGTCCTGGTAACAGCCACGTTTCGTCAGGTGCCTCCGGTACCCATCCCGACCTAGATGTGAATCGCCTCGCCGCTCACGGCAAGGGCGGCTTCGCTGAGCACTTCGCTGAGTGTAGGGTGTGGGGCGACGGTACGGCCCATCTCGAACGGTGTCGTTTCCAGCAGCGCCCCGAGCGCGGGGCCCCAGACAAGCTCGGTCACCTCGTGGCCGATGACGTGCACCCCGAGAACGTTGCCGCCGGCCCGGTCGCTCACCACTTTGCAGAAGCCGCCCGGCTCGCCCCAGATGAGGGCGCGGGCGTTTCCCCGGAAGGGAAAGACGCCGGTCGCGACGTCATAGCCCGCCTCCTTGGCCTCGGCCTCACTCAGTCCCAGCGAGCCGATCTGGGGCGTGCAATACGTGGTTCGGGCTACCGAGGTGGCTGCGAGCGGTTGCGGAGATTGGCCCGCGATCGCCTCAACGGCGATGACCCCCTCGTGGAGCGCCTTGTGCGCCAGGAGGAAGCCCCCGATCACGTCGCCGATGGCGCTCACAGACGGTTCGCCGGTGCGGAGCAGCGGGTCCACCTTGATCATGCCGTTCTTGACATCAACCTGTGTTCCTTCCAGGCCGATGTCCTCGACGTTGGCAGACCGCCCGATCGCCAGGAGCAGGATCTCGGCTTGAAGCCGCTCCTCCTTGCCGTCGGCGTCGTTGATCGAGACCGCCACGCCACCCTCGTTGCGCACGATGGAATCCAGCTGCAGCCGCGCGCCCACGAGACAGCGAATGCCACGCGCCTCGAACTGCTTGCGCAGCTCGATACCGAGGTCAGCGTCCTCCAGCGGGACCAGCGACGGGAGCATCTCAACGAGGGTCACGTCTGCGCCGCAGCTGCGATACAGCGACGCGAACTCCACGCCGACCGCTCCGGCACCGAGAACGATCGCCGACGCCGGCACGCGATTCATCGCAACTGCATGGTCGCTGGTGATGACCTGCGCGCCGTCCACCTCGACGCCGGACGGTACCTTCGGCCGCGAACCCGACGCGATGATGACGCTGGCAGCCTCCACGTCCACCGGCTCGCCACCGGAGCCGGACACCGCCAACCGGCCTGGACCCGCGAGACGACCGCGACCGCGGATCACACTCACCTTGTTCTTCTTCATCAGGAACTCGACGCCCCGGTGCAGTGTCGAAACGACCTCATCGCGACGCTTTCCGGCGATCGCGTAATCGAGTCCCACGTCCTTCACCGAAACGCCGAATGCGCCGGCGTGCTTCAGCCGGTCGAGAAGGTCCGCGCTCTGCAACAGCGCCTTGGTGGGGATGCACCCTCGATGCAAGCACGTGCCGCCCAGCTTGTCCTCTTCGATGAGCGCGACGCTCATCCCCAATTGCGAAGCGCGAATTGCCGCCGGGTAGCCGCCCATGCCGCCACCAAGAATCGCGAGGTCAAACCGCTCAGCCACGTTGACCCAGTATATCGGCGGCTATGACAGGTAGTTGAGCGGGTTGACCCACTGATTGTTGTGGTTGATGCCGAAGTGGAGGTGACACCCGGTGGAATTCCCGGTGGAGCCCTCCCAGCCGATGGTCTGCCCGCGATGGACAGTCTGGCCGTTGCCAATGGCGAAGCCGGACATGTGGCCGTAGAGCGATTCCCACCCGTTGCCGTGCACGATGATGATGTAGTTGCCGTAGCCGTAGCTCATGTACGGCTCGATGTGTGCGATGCCCGAGTCGCCGGCGTAGATGTTGTTGCCGCAAGCGCCGGCGATGTCGAGGCCGTTGTGGAAGTGCCGTTCTCGGCAGTTGGGGTCGTACGGCTCGAAGCTGAACGGCGTGCAGCCGAAGCCCTGGCTGATGGGCCCGCTGTCCGGCCACACGAAACGTCCGCTGCCACCGCCCGCGGCAAGTGCCTCCTGCTCCTGCTGCTGAAGCTGCGCGATCTGCGCGTTCAGGGCGTTGTCGGCCGCTTCCATCTGCTGCTCCCGGCGCTGGTTCGCCGCCTGCACGCGGGCAAGGTAGTTCAACGCCTGTTGCTGCACCGCGCGCTGGCTGGTGAGCTGCTGTTCCGCGCTGACCACCTGCGCTACGACAGCCTGCTGCTGCTGCTGCTGCGTCCAGATCGCGTCGACGTCAGCCTGGATCACGTCCTGCTGGTGATGGATCTGATCGACGGTCGACAGCTCCTGGTCGCTGATGCGCCGGCTGTTGATGACGCTCGTCCAGAACGAGTTGAAGCTGCCCGACGCGATCAGGTTGTTGATCGGCGTCGACTGCTGCTGCATCTCGTAAATGACGATGATCTGCTTGGACAGTTGACGTTTCTCCGCCGCGAGCTGGTCTCGCGCAGCCGTGAGCTGCACCTGCGCCTGGGCCAGGTCGGCATCGATGACCGCAAGTTGCTGCTTCGCCGCAGCCACCTGCGCCTCAGTCGCGCTGATCTGCGCATTCAATCCCGTGATGATCGACGCGAGCTTGACCTCCTGGTCCTTGGCAGCCGCGATCTGCGCCTTGAGACTCGCGATCTCCTGGTCGACCTTCTGCTTCTGCTGCTGGGCAGCGGTGATCTGGTCGGTGAACTGATCAGCCGCCGCAGGGCGCGCGAGCACGGTCAAGGAGGCAGCGATCAGCGCCACTGCCCCCACCTTTGTGAGGGTCAGACGGTGAGGAATCGGCGAACTCCCAGGTAACTTCCGAACGCGCCGACGCAGATCCCGCCGACAACCAGCAGGACGAGCAGCGCGAACGAGTACGAAGCGTCGAATGGAACGCTGAGAAGACTGCGCTCCGCGGCCTGGACAAAGAGCTTGTAGCCGAGGAAGACAATGCCACCGGAAAACACGGCCGCGAGCACACCGCCGAGGATGCCCTCGAGGATGAACGGCCATCGCACGAACCAATCGGTCGCGCCGACCAGTTTCATGATCTCGATCTCAGTCCGCCGTGCATAGACGGCGGTGCGAATCGTGTTCATGATGATCACGATGCTGATCACCAGCAGGATGAGCGCGATGATGCCGCCGACGAACTGGATGACGTTGATAACTGTGTGCAGCTTGCCGATCACGTCAGGGTTGTAGTCGGTGGCTGTCGTCTTGTCGACGATGGGCGTGTTCCGAGCCACCGAATCGAACTGAGCCAGGTCGGTGAGTTGGCGGACGTTGAGATTCAGCGATGCGGGTAGCGGGTTGCTACCGAGCGCGTTGAGCGCCTGTTGAATGTCGGGATCCTTGGCGGCCTCCTTGGCGGCCTGGTCCTTGTTCTCGAAGGTCACCGACAGGACTCGCGGGTCACCCTGCAGCCGCGTCTGGAAGTTGGCGATCGAGGCCAGCGACGCGCTGTCCGAGAGGTAGATCTTGATCGTGCTTGCTTTGGCCTGTTGTGCCTGCAACACGCTGTTCACTGAATGCGTGAAAAGCAGCGCGCCACCCACCAGGAAGAGGATCAATCCCATGGTGAACACGCCCGCCAGCGAGACACCGAGATTGCGGCGGAAGTTCTGCCCCGCCGTGTGCACGGCGAACCAGAGCGCCGCTGCGACGCGCCTCATATGGTCGCCTCGCCCTCGCGGAGGTAGCTGCCCTGGGCCTCGTCGCGGATGATCCGTCCGTCCTCGATGGCGATGACGCGACGGCGCACGAGGTCGACCACCTCGCGGTTGTGCGTGGCCATCAGCACGGTCGTGCCGCGATGGTTGATCTGCAGCAGCAACTGCACGATCCCCCACGACGTGTCCGGATCGAGGTTGCCGGTCGGCTCGTCGGCGATGAAGATCCGCGGCCGGTGCACGAGCGCGCGTGCGATCGCGACGCGCTGCTGCTCGCCACCGCTCAGCTCATCCGGGTATTTGTCGAGTTTGTCTTCAAGTCCGACGATCCAGAGAACTTCCTCGACCTTCTCCCGAAGATGGCGCTGGCCCGGACGCGTCACCTGGAGCGCGAACGCCACATTCTGCGCGACGGTACGCGTGGGCAGCAGCTTGTAGTCCTGGAACACGATGCCGAACTTGCGCCGCAGCTTCGGCAGCTTGCGGTGCGGCATCCGTGTGATCTCGTGCCCGTCGATGAAGATGCGCCCGGTCGAGGCGCTCTCTTCGCGGATGAGCAAGCGCACCAACGTCGACTTGCCGGCACCGCTCGCGCCGACCAGGAAGCAGAAGTCGCTCTGGTGCACGGCGAGATTCACGTCGCGAAGCGCGACGCTTCCGTTGGGGTAGATCTTCGTCACCCCGTGAAACGAGATGACGGGGCGCAGCGCCGGCGATGGGGTTGCCGGCGGGCGCTCAGCGACAGCAAGACTCATACGGCGGTTCGGGTTGCCTCCGAAGCTATGGAGATGTCTTCAATGGCGTACGCCGCGATCCAGCGGGCTTTGTACGTCGGGGGCGTCGAAAGGCTCAAGAGTTCTGATGACCCCGGTGGCGATTGGCTTCCGGCCCACCCGCCGGGAGGAGCGACCGGGTGTCTCAGGCGGTTCGCGAGAAGACAACGTAGCGCATTTGAAACCGTTAACTGAGACGGCGCGCAGTATACCGCCGGCCCTCGAAAAGGCCCGGCGATCGTCACAAAACGGTCACTTGGACGGGCTGCCTTGCCGTGCCGGGGCCGGGTCAGGTGCGGCGCCCTCACGCGCCGCCCAGTGCAGATAACCCTCGATGAACGGCTCGATATCGCCGTCGAGCACCGCCTGCGCATTGCCTACCTCCACGCCCGTCCGGTGATCCTTGACCATCGTGTACGGGTGAAGCACGTACGAGCGAATCTGGCTCCCCCATTCGGCCGGCAGCGATTCGCCCTTCAGCTCCGCGATGTGCTGCGCATGCGCCGCTTGCTGCAGCGCCACCAGCCGGGAACGAAGCACGCGCCAGGCGACGTCGCGATTCTGCTGTTGCGAACGTTCGTTCTGGCATGTGACCACGACACCGGTCGGAATATGCGTCAGGCGCACAGCCGACGACGTCTTGTTGACGTGCTGCCCGCCTGCGCCGCTGGAGCGATACACGTCGACTCGCACGTCATCTGGATCGATCTCCACATCGACCGACGCATCCTCGATCTCGGGCGTGACTTCGACGAGTGCGAAGGACGTGTGGCGCCGGTGCGCTGAGTCGAAAGGGCTCAGTCGCACCAGACGGTGCACACCGCGCTCTGACTTGAGCAGACCGAACGCGTGCGGCCCAGCGATGCGCACGGTGGCGGACTTGATGCCGGCCTCGTCGCCAACTGACTCTTCGATGAACTCGACATCGAACTTATGCCGCTCCGCCCACCGCAGGTACATGCGAAGCAGCATCTCGGCCCAGTCCTGCGAATCCGTGCCCCCTGCGCCCGCATGCACGGTGACGAGAGCCGGGTGGTCGGTGTATGGGTCGTTGAACAGCACCTCGATCTCCCGCTGCTGGAGTTCGCGTTCTAGCCCGTCCAGCTCGGTGGAGAGCTCGGTGGAAACCTCCTCGTCGGTTTCGCTGTCGAGCAGCAGAGCGAGGTCCTTGGCATCGGAGCCGCGCCGGGAGATGTCCTCCCACCCCGCGATCTCCTCGCGGACCTGGGACGCCTCCTGGTTCAGCTTCGCCGCACGCCGAGGGTCGTCCCAGAGGTCGGGGTCGGCGGTGAGCTTGTCGAGCTCCGCTACGCGCGCGCGCTTTCCAGGAAGGTCAAAGATGCTCCTGGAGTTCGGTGATACGGCGTGCGACGTCGGTGGCGCGGTCGGAGAGCTCGCTCATACGAACCAGTGTATGACGCCCGGCGAGATCGGGGACCGCGGCGTCTTCCCTAGGATGGAGACGATGGTTCAGACAGTCGCGGGATCGAGCGGCGCCGGCATCGAAACGCTGTCGACGATGGCGACTGCCTTCGACTACGACGACCTCACGCTCATCCCGCGCCGCCCGTCGACGCTTGTGCACCGCGCGGACGCCTCGCCAGACGTGGTCGTTGGCCCGGCTGACCTCCGGGTCCCCTTGATCGGGTCACCGATGCCAGACGTCTGCGGCCCCGACATGTGTCGCGCCCTCGCGGCCCATGGGGCGCTCGGAATCCTGCATCGATTTCAGGCGATCGGTGAACAGGTGCGTCAGTTTCGAGAGGCTTCGACGGCGGCCGGCGCGGTGGTGGGCGCCGCAGTCGGCGTCAGCGGCGATTTCCAGGAGCGGTTCGTGCGGCTGGTGGAGAGCGGCTGCCGGGTCGTGTGCATCGACACCGCGAATGGAGCCCATACGCAGGTGGCGGAGGCGGTGCGGTGGATCCGCCAGCAGGTGGAGGGCGTGTTTCTCATCGCAGGGAACGTCGCGTCCGCCGAGGGGTTCAGCTGGCTGGAGGATCTCGGGGTCGACGCGATTCGCGTGGGCATCGCCGGCGGTTCGGTGTGCGAAACCCGCGATGAGACCGGCGTCTTCGTGCCGACGCCATACGCGGTGGCCGCCGCTGCAAGCGTGCGTACCCGCGCACTGATCATCGGTGACAGCGGCATCCGGACGCCGGCCGATATGTGCAAGCTGCTCGCACTCGGCGCCGACTGCGTCATGGTCGGCTCGGCGTTGGCGGGCACGAAGGAAGCACCTGGCCGCGTGATCGTCGTGGACGGCAAGAAGTTCAAGATCATGCGCGGCGCGGCGTCATTCTCAGTGCAGCGCGAGTTCGACGGCGGCGATCCCGAATACATCGAAGGGGCGGAGACGATGGTTCCGTACAAAGGCCGCGTCGACGATGTTGTGCAGCGCTATCTCGCCGGTCTGCGCAGCTCCATGTCCTACATGGATGCGCGGACGCTCGACGAGTATCGCCGCAACGCCACCTTCCTGCGGCTGCTCTGATGATCACCGGCGT
>Ga0209526_10001524_pt1 | contig 15592 bp, 20 predicted proteins | sample JacPinW_OM2H0_M1_FD_188566 | JGI IMG/M metagenome (GOLD analysis project Ga0209526, IMG submission 188566) | Forest soil microbial communities from Algoma, Ontario, Canada - Jack Pine, Ontario site 1_JW_OM2H0_M1 (SPAdes) (version 2) | ecosystem: Environmental > Terrestrial > Soil > Boreal... | reverse complement strand
GTGCGCGCCGAGCCGCTCGAGCGCCTCGAGCGCGGCGCGCGCCCCCGCGCGGGTGAGCCGGTCCAGCGCCACGACCACGAGCACGTCCCAGCCCGCGCCCCGCCCGTTGACGGCATCGCGCATCAGCCGGTCAAAGGCGGGGCGCTTGGCCGCGGCGCCCGAGACGGTTTCCTCGTAGGTGCGCACGAGCGTCCAGCCGCGCTCGCCACAGAACTTCGCGACGGCGAGCCGCTGATTTTCGTTCGTCTGCCCGTCCGTCGAGACGCGCAGGTAGGCGGCGGCCCTCATCCTTCCTCCCCCGGTTCTCGCGCGCGCCACATTCCACAGCGCCGCGCTTGCCGGTTCTCTTTGCGCCCCGGAATGCCGACCGCGTGCTCCATGATGCGCCAGTGCGTTCCGCCGAGCTTGGCGAAGGTGCCTACCTCGGGCGGCGCGCTGCACTTGTCGCAGCGCAGGCCTGTATCCGCCGCGGCGGCGCGGCGTTCGTCCTGCGCAGCGCCGGCCTTGTAAATGGCGTGCTGCTGTCGGAAGAAATCGCGCGTTCCCTTCATGCTGCCGCCCGCGCGCGTTCAATGGCGATGGCAAGGGCGCGGGAAATTTCGTAGGGGATGGCGGCGCGCCTCGCCTTGTTCCGACCCCCGAGTTTTTCTTTCCACGGCCGCACCTGGGGCCAGAGCATCGGCGGCGGACTTCCCCACAGCCACACCGGGCCGCAATGCTGGAACGGCTCCCCGAGCAGCGGACGCAACCACTTGCGAGCCCCGCGGACGTTCTCCAACACCCACCACCGCGGCGCCGCGCTCGCCACGATGCGCAAGGCCGCCTCCACGAGCGCAAGGGACGGCGGCTTGCCCGTGCGACACCACGGCATCGACTCTCGAGAAAATTCCGTGCAGGGCGGGGAGCACCACACGAGGTCGGGGCGCGGCCCCGCCCAGGTGAAGGTGCGCACGTCGCGATGGTCGGCCGGGAACGTCGGGTCAAGCTCGACGCGGACGACGCGCCAGCCGCGTTCCTCCATCGCGGCCGACGCGGCGCCCGTGCCGCTGAACAGGTCCAGCATGGTCGGCCTGGTCATTCGGTCGTCTCGTCGCAGACGCCACATCCCGGCGCGTCGAGTTGACAGATGGCTGGTTTATCGGACGTGGTTCCGGTAACTGCTGGCCGCTCGGCAAGCTCGCGTCCGTCCGGCATGGTGCCGACGCGCTTGTGCTGGCACTCGCCGTCGTGGCCCGGCGACAGGTCGCAGCGGCCCCACCACAGCGGGCCAAGCTCCACCCAGGCGTCGCATGTCCCTCTCTCGGAAAGCTGCTTTTCCAGCGCCGCGACCCTCTCCCTGAGGGGGGTGTTCAGAGCTTCCGCGACCTGCGCCCGCTTCCGCTGCGTGAGGCACTCGTCCTGCATTGCCGTGAGCGTCTCGTCCTTCTCTTCGATTTCCTCCCGCTGGCGGGTGTTCTCGACAGCGGCGGCCTTCCTGCGCTCGATGACTTCGGCCGGGTCAAGCTCGATGTACGTGCCGTCCGCGAGGTAGAAGCGCCGCGCCTCCTGCATCAGGCGGGTGTTCGCAGCGGTCGCGGCCCGTAGCTCCTCTCCGAAGCGGACGACGCCGGCCGCCGCCGCGTCGCGCAGCCCGGTCATTGCGTCCAATTCCGCACGCAATTCGGTCACGCGCTTTTCGAGGTTCCCGCGGTCGATGCGGAGCGAGATGTTTTCCTCATTCGCGTCCGCGAGCAATTTCCGCAGGGTGTCGCCGGTCTCAAGTGCCGACTTGAAGTGTTCGAGGTCCATGGTTTCCCCTCTCAAAACCGAGTGAAAAGCCCAACGGTGCGGGCGTTGTTGGCGATGACGGCAATTTCAGCGATGCCGACGAGGATGGGGACGAGATAGCGAACGCGCGGCGGGAGCGCGAACCACAAGCCCGCCGCCGCGAGCCCGCCGGCCGCTCCCGTGAGGATGATTCTTTCCGTGCTCGGGTGCAGCCCGAGCAGCGGATTTGCCTCGAAGCCCGGGCCGGCGTTGTGCGCGCGCACCGTCTGCGAAACGTCGATGACGATAAGCGCCTCCGCGGCCGCCATCGAGACGGTTTCGCCAAGCGTGGGCGGCGCCCAGGCCGTAACGTCCGCGCAGGCCTTCCCCGGCGCGAGCAGCATTCCCGCGAGCAGTACGACCACCGCGACGAGGGCGGCCGCCGCCGGATTCGCAGGCTCGGGCTTGAGGCACTTTCCGCAGAGCCCGCCCGTGTACACATGGCCGTCCCGGGCGCAGTCCCACACCCAGACGTGCGCCGATTGCACGGCCGGCGCTTCTCGCTCGGGCGGCTCGCTACGCTCGGGCGGCGGCGGCGGCCGCGAGTCGACAAGGGCGACGATGCCGCGACCTTCCCCCATGCAAGCGAGGCAGGGCGCGTGCCCGCGCCGCCGCTCCGATTCGAGGGTGTGCCCGTTGGGGCAAGTGAGCGTCACGACGCGCCCCCGCTTTCTCCGGCCGGCGCTGTCGCGGGCAACGCTTCTTGCTTGGGCGTCGACTTCCGCCCCGCCGGCCGGCCGCGCTTCGGTTTCGCGGGCGCAGGCGGCAGCGGGGGCGGCGCGCTCGCCGCGACTTCGAGCGCGAACGCCAGCCGGCGCGTGGCGCGGATCACGAGGGCCACGTGTTCCGGCGTCTCGATGTCCGTCTGTGAATTCCCCGGGCCGCCTGCAAGCTCCACCACGAGCGCCGCGACTTCGGCGGCCGTGAATCCGATTTGAATGGTGCTCATCGCGCTACCTCGCTGTTGCTGCCCGAACACGCGACGGTGAAGCCGCGTCGACTCGGAATGGTGTGGAATGGGATTACGGTTATCGCATCAGACGATGGCCGCGGGAATCTCTGCTCGCGGAACCATTCGTGGCAAACGGGACATTCAACGATGCGGCTTTGCCGCAGTGCCTCTATTGCGCTCATTTCTTGGGCCCTCGTAGAGGTTTTTTGCTTCCGAGAGCTCCGGCAAGACTACGCTGACTCTGCACGCCATCGCACAGGTGCAGGCGCAGGGCGGATGCGCCGCCTTCATCGACGCCGAGCACGCGCTCGACGTCACCTACGCGCGCAAGCTGGGCGCGAAGGTCGAGGACCTCCTCATTTCCCAGCCGGACACCGGCGAGCAGGCACTGGAAATTGCGGAGACGTTGGTGCGCTCGGGCGCGGTCGACCTGGTGGTGATCGACTCGGTGGCCGCGCTGGTGCCCAAGGCGGAGATCGAGGGGGAGATGGGCGACGCGCACATGGGTCTGCAGGCGCGGCTCATGTCGCAAGCGTTGCGCAAGCTCACGGCGGTGGTGAGCCGCAACAGCGCCACCGTGATCTTCATCAATCAGATCCGCATGAAGATCGGCGTGGTCTTCGGTTCTCCCGAGACGACGACCGGCGGAAACGCGCTCAAGTTCTATTCCTCCGTCCGCCTGGACATCCGGCGCATCGGCGCCGTCAAGGACGGCGAGCAGATGATCGGGAACCGCACCCGGGTGAAGGTGGTGAAGAACAAGATGGCACCTCCGTTCCGGGAGGCCGAGTTCGACATCCTCTACGGCGTGGGCATCTCGCGGCCGCACGAGCTGCTCGACCTGGCCGTCGAGCGCAACCTGATCGAGAAGAGCGGCGCCTGGTTCGAGATTGGCGGCGAGCGGATCGGACCGGGCCGCGAGAAGGCTGCCGACGCGCTGCGCGGCAATCCAGCCGCTGCCGACGGCCTGGAGCAGAAGCTGCGGGAGGCCGGCGCGGAGGACAGGAAGCTGCCTCCGCCCACGCAAGCCGAGGCGGCGGCGTGACCTCGCTGAACGAGATCGCCGCGCTGGAAGTGCAGCGCTCAGTGCGGAGCGACCGCTGGTTCTCGCTCCTGCGCATCGCGCCCGCCGGATGGGCGGCTCTCGACTTGGAGATGGAGGTGCTCGCCAGCGCGATCCGCGCGCACCTGCGCCGGACCGACGCCGTGCTTCGCGTCCGCGACCGGGAGATCGGCGTGGTGCTGATCGAAGCGGTGGGCGACGGGGTCCACGCCCCGGTCTCGCGGCTGCGGGAGGCGCTCGCGCGCCACCTGCCGGAGATGGAGGTGCGGATCGGTTGGGCGTCGGTGGGGCCGGGCCAGCGGCAGACGTGGCAGGAAGCGTGGAGGTGGGCAGGACAGCTGCTGGTGGCGGACGCCGCGGTTCCGGCCGCGGCGTGAAGGGGGGAACGGAGCGGGGGCGTGCCGGCCGCGCCTCCGCTCCAGTTGTCAGTACAGCCGGTTGAAGACCGCAGCACCCCAGGCATTGACGGCAAATCCGGCGAACGCGGCCAGCCAGAACAGCCCGGTAAAGGGACGCCCGCCGAGGGCGAGAAGGAGGATGAGATAGGGGGTGTAATCGAGCGAGAAGCGAAAGCCGAACTGGTAGTAGCCGCTGTTCTGGTAGAAGAACCCGGGGATGGCGACGAGCGCCACCGTCAGCCAGAGCGCTCGGTGGAGCCGTGGCTTCTGCCTGGGCGCCAGCAGATACAAGAAGAGCGGCGTAGTGACGAAGAGGCTCATGCCCTCGCCGTTGAACCCGATCCTGAAGGGGTGGAGTTGGATCTCGGGCAGACGCGTGAAGGCGTCGTGGAGGTTGCGCTCCAGGAACGCGTAGTGGAACAGGCCGTATCGCCTGACCTGCTCGTTGACGCGGTTTGCGTACAGGTGCGAGTGCCCGAACTCGCCGAAGCTGCCGAACCGGGCGTGGTTCATCCAGGCCATCGGGACGGCGACTGCGCCGATCGCCAGGGCATAGGGGACCAGCTTTGGCAGCGCTGCCCGCCAGCGGGCGGGATCGCGCAGCCTGCCCCACTCCACGGGCCCGTCGGGGCTCAAGGCTTCGAACAGGAAGAACACGGCCGAGAACGCGAGCGGCGCGCGCGTGATCGCCGCGCACGCCACCGCCAGCCCGGCGAGGATCGGATGCCGCGCCCCGAGCGCTGCATGCAGATAGAGGAGCGTCAGGGTGACCCCGATGGTCTCCGCCGTGTACCAGACCTCGCCGCGGATCCCGCAGCTCCAGGCCAGCGTCCCGAAGCCGTAGATGAGGGCGAAAGAGACGTGCTCCCAGCCGGCGCGGTCCGGCTGGATGCGTCGAAGCAGGCGGTAGAGGAGCGCCACGTTGGCGGCGGAGAAGAAGAGAGTGAAGGTCACGTCGTTGAACGAGAGCCCGAAGAGCGCGACGAAGGGCACCATCAACAGGGCGGGAAACGGCGGGAACGACACGTACCAGCGCCCGTCGCGCAGGACCCAGTCGTTCAGGTTCGGCGGTCGCGGCACGGCGAGCGCAAGCTGGCCGTGCAGGAACGCGTCGGCCTGGTACACGAAGTGCGGCGCCAGCGACTGATGGGCAAGAAAGCCGTCGCTGGAGAGGGCGTACGCCGCGAGCGAGCCAACGAAGAGGATCAGGTCGACGCGGTAGCGCGCCAGCACCTCCCTCATGCTTTGCGCGCCCCTGGCTCGAGGGCCTCGCGGAGAAGCTGCAGCGCGCCGTACGCCGACTGGAGGCGGACCTGGCCGCGGTCGCCTCGATAATGGACGCGGCGAGCGCTGGTCCCCGAGCGCCCGCACAGTGCGAGCCAGACCGTCCCGACCGGCTTCTCCGGCGTGCCTCCCTCGGGCCCGGCGACGCCGGTGATCGCGACCGACCAGGTCGCTCCGGAGCGTTCCCGCGCTCCTTCGGCCATCGCCCGCACCACCGGCTCGCTCACCGCCCCATGCTGTTCCAACAGGTTCCGGGGAACGCCGATCGCGCTTTCCTTCAAGGCGTTGGAGTACGTGACGAAGGCGCCGAGCGTCCACTTGGAGCTCCCCGGCACCTCGGTGAGCATCTGGGTGAGGAGTCCACCGGTGCAGCTCTCGGCGCAGCAGATCGTCTCTCCGCGCCGCGCCAGCTCTTCGCCGACTGCCTGCGCGAACGTGACGCCGTCCTGGCCGTAGACGAGCGGCCCGAGTGCCTGCCGGCATTCTTGCTCCACCGCGGCCAGGTTGGCTTCCGCCGTTTGCGCGTCCTGGGCCAGCGCGGAGAGCGAGAGATGATTCTCGGGGTACTTCGTCCGGAAGCCGAAGCGCACCTCCGGGTGGGCCTCGCGGATACCGGCGACGAGCTCGTCGAGCTTGCTCTCCGTCACCCCGAAGCATTGCAGGATCCGGGAACGCAACACGGCGTTGCCGGTGGACGGGAGGAGGCGGGGGATCACCTTCTCGTCGACCAGGCGGTGGTACTCGCGCGGCACGCCGGGAAGGAAGAAGAACAGGCAGCGATCGATCCGCAGCGCGAACGCTGGCGCGCTTCCGTCGGGATTTCCCAGCACCTCTGCGGACTCCGGCACGTCGGCCTGGCGCAGGTTGTTCGCCGGCATCGGCTCGTTGGGCCGGATGCGCGCCCAGCGCTGGCGGAGGTGCTCGAGCCAGGGCTGGTGCGTGCGCATCGGCACGCCTTTGGCCTGCGCGGCGCAGGCGGCGGTCAGATCGTCCGAGGTGGGACCCAGCCCTCCGCTCACGATGCAGAAATCCGCGCGCGCGCCGATCTCGAGCAGGGCCCGGCGGATGTCCTCCTCCCGATCGCCCACCACCGTGGTGCGCCGCAAGGCCAGCCCGAGCGGAAACAGCTTCGAGGCGGTGATCTGCGTGTTGGTGTCCGCGATCAGCCCGCGCATCACCTCGTCGCCGGTGACCAGGAATTCGACGGCGGGAGCGGTCATGGTCCGACGAAGCGCTGCTTCACGAGCAGGGCGCCCCAGGTGAGGACCAGCGCCCAGACGCCCGCGAACAGGTCGTCGAGCACGACGCCAGCGCCGTTCTTCCAGCGCGGCTCGCGGTCGAAGACGCGCGCCGGCCAGGGCTTGAGGACGTCGCAGATGCGGAAGAGGACGAACCCGGTGACGGCGGCGAAGGCGTTGCGGGGGAGGAAGGACATGGTGACGAGATAACCGGCCACCTCGTCGATGACGATATGACCCGAGTCCGCGACGCCGAAATAGCGTCCGGCGCGTTGCGCCGCTGCCATTCCCGTCAGCGCCACGGCGGCCGCGGCGGCCAGGTACGCCCACCGCGGCCCTGCCGAAAGCGCCCACCACAGAGGAACCGCGGCGGCGGTGCCCGCGGTGCCCGGCGCGACCGGGAAGTAGCCGGCGCCAAAGAAGGTGGCCCAAGCCAAAGCAGCGATCGGCGCCGGTCCGCGGTCGCCTGCGAGCCGGCGAGGCTTGTGGCCCGCGCCGGCGGTCGGGACTGCTGGCGCGGCTGTGGCGGAAGCAGACGGCGGTGGAGGAGATTCGCTCACGCGTCCTGCTCGCCGTCGTTCCCGCTGCCCGCGGCGGCGGTGGCAGCGCCTTCCAGCGGGACCTCGTCTTCCTCCGCCGGGAGCAACGGCTCGTCCGGCTCGGGCAGCCGCGCGGGCGGGACGGCGGCCGTCGCGCGGGCGGCGGCGCGGCGGCGGCGGCCGAACAGCACCTCCTCCGCGAGCCCGAGCAGGATGTAGATCGAGAAGTACACCAGGAGCACCAGCGAGGGACGCCCGCGGATGGCGACGGCCACGCCGACCGCGGTGATCAGCAGGAACACCAGGATGGTCCTGGGATTGAGTCCCGCTTCCTTGAAGGTGCGGTAGCGGATGGTCGAAACCATCAGGAACGCGAGCACCAGGACCAGCATCGCGATGGACCACAGACCCACGGTTTCCGCGACCGGGGCATCCAGGTCGTTGAGAGCGATGACCAGCGCGACCAGCATTCCAGCCGCCAGCGGGATCGGCAGCCCCACGAAATACCGCTGGGTCCCCGACTCGGCATGGGCCAGGACGTTGAAGCGCGCGAGGCGGATGGCGCCGCAGGCCGCGTAGATCGAGCAGATGGCTATCCCGGGCGTCCCGATCCCGGCCAGCGCCCACTTGTAGACGAGGATGGCCGGCGCGACCCCGAAGGTAATCACGTCGGCGAGCGAGTCCAACTCGACCCCGAAGTCGCTCTGGGTTCGCGTCAGCCGCGCCACCCGCCCGTCGAACGCATCGAAGAAGCTGCCGAAGAAGATCGCCACTGCGGCGCGGAAGAAGTTGTCGCCCGTGGGCTCGCCCGCCGAGAGCGTGATCGAGTAGACGCCGCAAAAAATGCTGCTCACCGTGAAGAGGTTGGGGAGCACGAACATCAGCTTGCGCAGGTTCGTCCGAGGACGGTGGGAGCGTCGCCTGTCTGTCGGCGGCTGATGCGGACCTGACATGCTCAGCCGACGCTAGCACGGGGGGCGCATGCTCGCTACGCTTGTGATTTCACTCGTTTAGGCACGCCGGGGAAGATCGCCTCCGCGGCCGGAACGAGTTGCCGTAACGAGGTTGCTAGGGCGCGCAGCTGCGTTGCCGGAGCTGCCCTGCCAGAGCCAGGTTGCCGCTGCCGATCTCTGCGTTGCCGGCGAGCCCTTCGCCGCATCCGGCGTCGATGTCGAGGCGCCCGCTGCTGCCGAAGCGGTTCTGGGCGAGCGTCGCGCGGGACTGCTCCGCGAGCTCCACGCCGGCCTTGACGTTGCGATCGAAGGTGTTCCCGGTCGCGCTTCCCCGGGATCCGTCCATGAGGAGCAGCCCCGCGCGGCCGTTCTCGATGAACCCGTTGTCGCTCAATCGCACCTGCGAACGGACCGCGGCCACGCCGCTGCCCGCGTTTCCACGCATGACGTTCTGCTCGATCACCAGCCGCGAGTCCACCGCGTAGAAGGCGTCGCCCATGTCCTTCTCCGCGTCGAGCCGCGCGCCGGTGATGCTGTTGCCTCTCGCCGTCACCGAGGACTCGGTCACGTGCACCCCCATGGCGCCCGGAGTGGAGATGCGGTTGTCGAGGAGCAACACGGGCTTCTTGCCGTCGGCGCGCGTGATGGAGACCGCGGCGTCGGTTCCGCCCCGGGCGATGGTCACCCTCTCGACCGACCCGTGCGAGTTGACCATCGCCACACCGGCGACCGCGTAATCGGTCAGCTCGCCGCCGATGACGGTGAGCTCGGCGCCGCGAAACCCGAGCACCGCGTACTCGCCGCGACGGACTCGCGCGCCCTCCACGGCCAGGCGGGAGCCGCCTGCGTACAGCGCCGCGCCGCCGTGACCCTCGTAGCTGCCGCGGACCACGCGCGCCTCCGCGCCATCAGTCGCTTGCAGGGCCGACAGCGACGACCCTTGCACCTCGACGTCCTCCAACAGCCCGCGGGCGCGGCGCAGCACGACCGCGCGCCGTCCGGCGGAGCGCATCAAGACGTGGCGCGCCTCCAGCGACCCGCCGTCGAGATCGATGCCGCGGCCCTCCCGCCCACCGCTCACGTCAGAGATGGCGCTGGAGAGGAGGTCGATCCGCGCGCCACGGCCGAGAAGCCCGGTCTGTGAGCAGCCGCGCAGCTCCACCTTCTGCAGCCGGTGCGCTCCCCCGGAGAATGCCGCGCACGCGGCAGCCCCTTCCATGGAGATGCCATAGATCTGCACATGCTCGGCTCCCCGCACCTCGACCGCCGCCGCCACGGCATCCGGGGCGACGATCCGCGTGCGCCCGGCTCCCCTTCCGAGGAGCACGACGGAGCGGGTGATCAGCAGAGCCTCGCGATAGATGCCCTCGTCGATGCGAAGGAGCGCACCGTCCGGAGCGCCCGCCAGTGCGGCGCCGAGCGAAAGAAACGGACGCGCGGCCGAACCATCCGGCGGTCCTTGCGGGGCTTCTCCGGCGAGTGGAAGGCGCACGAACAGCACCACCGGCGCGATCTCGCGCTTTTCGTCGGCCCACGCCCCGGCGAGCTCGCACGCGGTGCAGAGCGCGCAGAGCGCCAAAGCGGCGCTCATTCGTCGGATCGATGGCGTCTTCGCGGTGGACACTGAGACGTTAGTATGACCTTTGAACACCTGAGCGCAATCCCGCCCGCCCAAGGAGCAAGTGTCCAGGACATTTCCGGGCGGGAAGTTCAGCGCTCGGCACTCAAGTCCGCCGGCGCCGCCGGAGCGCCGGGCGGAGGCTGGAGATCGGCAAGCGTGACCGTCCCCTCCTCCACGAGCATCGCCGCCGCGTGGAACGAGAAGCCCTTGGTCTGCAGCTCCATCGAGAGCGGGAGCCCTCGCCAGATACAGCGAGTCAGGGTGGTGGCTCCCGGCAGCTTTTCCGTCACGATCTTGCAGGGATGGCCGGCGATCCGGTCCGTGTTCACGTGGGGCAGCGTGGGCGTCGCCGCCAGCGACACGTGAAGACCATGCTCCAGCGTCCTGCGGGCGGCCGCCTCTACCTTGCCGTTCACGATCCGCAGCGCCTGGGAAGCGAGACCGTCCACCCAATACTCGCCTGCCTGTGCATCTCCGCGCACCCGGGCCCGGAGCCTGTTGCCCTCCGCCCAGACGTCCACCTCGGCCAGGCGCGCTTCCGCGCCGCCACTCTTGGAGCGCGCCATCAGCGAGAGGTGGGCGTTCGCGAACGGTTCGCGCGGCACCAACAGCCCCGCCGCCACCGCGGGCAGCGCGACCAGGAGTGAAAGGAGGCAGGTCCTGCGCATTGCGTCATCCAGTCTGGATCGATCCGGAGAGGGGGATCAAGCCCGCCCCTTCGGGCCCGGCAAGAGGAGAGCGCCAGGTTCGACCGCGGTGCGCCGTTCTCCGGTCCCATGCAACCGGACCAGCTCGTCGGAGCTGACCCCCAGCATCCGGCAAGCGCGGGCCACGAACTCTTTGGCATCCACGAAGTGCAACCGGTCGCCCACGAACGCGGCGATCAGCACCCCAGGACAGGCAGGCAAGTGCGCGCCGATCGATTCCAGGTGATACACGAGCTTGGGCAGCAGGTCCTTCGCGAATGCCTCGAAACCGGTCAGCACGATCTCATACGTCCGCAGCTTCGGGGACTCTTCGTCGTCCGGGTTCCCGCCTGCCCGCTCCCGGCGCGCGCGCGCGATGGCCACGTTGGCGTCGTGGGCCGGCGACTGCGCGAACGCGTCCTGCAGGAGCTCGCGAAGCTTCTCCTCCATGCGGGTGAACGTACTCCATCGGCGCGGCGGTGTGCATCCGCACGGCCCAGTGTCCGCTATCTTGCACCGCAGCGGGCTCCCGATTCTCTTCGATGACGGGGGTCACTACCGGAGGCAGTCCAATGAATCGGGTCCGTGAGGCGCTGGCGCGGCGCAGGGAGGAGTTGCTCGATCGATGGGACCGGCAGCTTCGCGCCGCCGCGGAGGCGGGATTCGCCCTCGACTCCGGGACCGCGGAGGTGCTTCCGCACCTCCTGAACGCGACCGATCGCGCCTTGGAGAGGCGCTTTCGCGTCGCCCCGGCAGGGACCGCCCCGGGGCTCGCCGAGGCGCACCGCGCCGCGATGCAGTCGAGTCTGCTGGGCGATTTCCTCTTCGACGCCGCTCTGGAGAGCTTGCCGGAGCTGGATGAGACCGAGCAGCGGGTGCTGGGAGACGCTCTCGCGCAAGCCGCAGTCCAGGTGCTGGTTGGAGGCGCACTCGCGCGCGAGTCGGACCGGCGACGCCGCGAAAGCGCGAGGCTCGCCCGGCTCGTCCACGAGCTGCGCAACTCGGTCACCGCGGCGCGGCTTGCGCTCGACTTCCTCCGCCGGCGCGGAGCGGTGGCCGAGTCCCGGGCAGTCAAGCTCCTCGACTCCAGCCTTGTGGCGCTGCGCGACGGCATCGAGGACACCCTGTTCGACGACGCGCTGTGCGCGGGCGGCCTGCGCAGGGTGAGCGTGCGGCTCGCCCCGGTCCTTGCCGAGGCGCGTTCCGCGGCCTCCGAGCTGGGGGCCGGCGACAGGAACGTGACCGTCCTGCTCAAGCGGCCGCGGGGCCTGTTGAGCGTGCAAGCGGACCGACGCCTGGTCGGGCCAGCGGTGCGGGGGCTGTTGCGGGCCGCGCTGCACGTCGCACGCCCGGGCGCGACCATCCGAGTCAGCGCCGAGGCCGCCCGGGACAAAGCGCAAGTCGCAGTGTCGGTGGACGATTGTCGCAAGCTGCGCGGCAACCGCCTTCCCGATCTCCCTGCCCTCGCCCTGGCGCGCAGAGCGGCCAGAGCGCATGGAGGCTCGCTGATCACGCGCAGCCGCGAGGGCAGCTGCGAGTTCCGGCTCGCCCTGCCGCGGCCCCAAGGTTACGAATGACGTCGAGAGGCTTGCCCCCTGGGTCAGGTCTGCGCAGCTTGCAAATGAGAGAGAGCGGCCAGGGGCTGAAGGGGGAGGCTTGGAAGAGAAGTCGCGAATCATTGCCATCTTCAACACCAACCCGGAGGTCCTGGAGCTCGTCCGCGACTCGCTCCAGCAAGCCGGGTACCAGGCGGTCATCGCGCACATCGATGACCTGAAGCGCGGCCGGCTGGACATGATCCAATTCGTCGAGGAGCACAAGCCCGACGTTATCGTCTACGACGTCGCGCCGCCCTACGACACGAACTGGACCTTCCTGCGCCTGATGCGGAACTCCAAGGTGATGCAGGGGCGGGCCTTCGTGGTCACCACCACCAACAAGCGCGCCCTGGAGGAACTGATCGGCCCCAACGACGTGGTCGAGCTGCTCTGCAAGCCGTATGATCTGCAGCAGATCGTCGACGCCTGCACCGCCGCGTTCGAAAAGCAGATCAAGGCGAAGACGAAGACTGCCTGACTACGTGCCCTTCTTCAGCTCCGTCAGGATGAGCTTGGCGATCGCCTTCAAGGTCTCGTAGACGCCCTCGCCCTTGGGCGCGACCGCCTCGAAGTGGGGCACGCCCTTCGGGTTGAGCAGGTTCTGCAGCTCGTCCATCGGCGCGGCGTTGGGGAGGTCGCGCTTGTTGTACTGGATCACGTACGGGATCTTGTCCAGGTCGTAGCCCTGCTCCCCCAGGTTCGTGCGCAGGTTCTCCACCGACTCCACGTTCGCCTCGGTGCGTTCGATCTGCGAGTCCGCCACGAAGACCACGCCATCCACGCCTTTGAGGATCAGCTTGCGGGAAGCGTCGTAGAAGACCTGGCCGGGCACCGTATAGAGGTGAAACCGGGTCTTGAACCCGCGGATCTCGCCCAGCGAGAGCGGCAGGAAGTCGAAGAAGAGCGTGCGCTCCGTCTCCGTGGCAAGCGAGATCATCTTGCCCTTCGCCTGCTGGTTGGTGTTCGCGTAGATGTACTGGAGATTGGTCGTCTTCCCACAGAGGCCCGGGCCGTAATAGACGATCTTGCAGTTGATCTCGCGCGAGCTGTAGTTGATGAAACTCATCCGGCAGAGCCTCGCTTACTCGCTGAAGAGGTTGTCGATGTCGTCGTCGGTGATTTCTGCGAACGGCGACCCGGCGCCGGGAACCTGGACCTTCTTCATCAGCCCGTCGAAGATCTTGTTCAGCTCATCGGATGCCTTCTTCACCCGCAGCCGGACCAGGCCGAGCGAGGAGCGCGTGTCGAAGATCACCACCAGGATCACGCGCCCGCCGATGATGCTGATGTGGAGGTTGTCCTTCTCTCCTTCGTGAAAGAGGATGGAAAATTCCTTCTCGCCGATCAGCTTGGCGAGTCCGCCGGTGGCCGCGATGTTGCCGGCGGTGAGCGAGGCCAGCGAGGTGGTGTCGAGGTTCTCGGTGGCGCCGACGGAGGCGATGAGCTGGCCGTTCTTGTCGACGAGGAAGACGATCTTGGCGTTGGCTTCCCGGGCCAGCCGCTCGCAGACCCCGCTGATCTGCTGGAACTCCTCGTCGTACATCACCATCTGCGGCTGCATTCGCGAGACCTCTTCCTGAGTTGGGAGTCGCTCTCGCGGACGCTAACAGAGGCCAGCGTTCAGGTCTAGGAAGTCGCGGCGAGCGGTTCCGCCTACATTTCGCGATGTTGGCGCGCATTGCCTGCCACCGCGCCGGGTTGCAGAATCAGTCAGATTTCGCGGCGTCCCTGTAACGCCCGCGCGAGCGTCACCTGGTCGGCGTACTCGAGATCGCCTCCCATGGGCAAGCCTTGCGCGATGCGCGTGACGCGGACGCCGAGCGGCTTCACCAGGCGCGTGATGTACAGCGCCGTCGCTTCCCCTTCCACGGTGGGATCGGTGGCGACGATCACTTCTTCGACGCCCTGGCCGAGGCGGGACACGAGCTCCTTCAGCTTGAGCTGATCGGGCCCCACGCCGTCGAGCGGAGAGAGCGCGCCATGGAGCACGTGATAGCGCCCGCGGAACTCGCGCGTGCGCTCGACGGCGAGCAGATCGGGCACCGTCTCCACCACGCAGATCATCCGGCCGTCGCGCCGCTCATCGCGGCAGATCGTGCACGGATCCTGCGCGGTGAGGTTGCAGCAGGTGGAGCAGAGGCGCACTTCCGCCCGCAACGCCGACAGCGCCTGGGCCAGATCGCGCGCGTACTCCGGCGGCGCCTTGAGGACGTGGAACGCGAGCCGCTGCGCGGTCTTCTCGCCCACGCCCGGGAGCTTCGCCAGCAGGGCCGTCAGGCGCGCGATCGGGTCGGTCACTTCGGGAAGCCCGGAACCATTCCGCCCAGGCCCGCCGCCATGCCCGAAAGCGGGTTCTCCGCCGCGGCGGCCTCCTGCGCCGCCTTGAGCGCGGAGTTGACGGCTGCGAGCACCAGGTCCTCGAGCATCGGAACGTCGCGCGGATCGACCGCCTGCTTGTCGATCTGCACCTTCTGGATCTCGCCCTTGCCGTTGGCGGTCACGATCACCATCCCGCCGCCGGAAGAGCCGGTGACGATCTTCCGCTCCAGGCGCTCCTGCGCCTCCTTCATCTGCTCCTGGATCTGCTGCGCCTGCTGGAAGAGCGCGTTCAAGTCGAAGCCGGCCATCGTTTTTACTCCTCTCCCAGATCGCGGACGTCCTCGATCTCGCCGCCCAGGACTTCCACCGCCGCCCGCACTGCCGGGTGCTCGCGGGCCAACGCCATCCGGCTCTCTGACGCAACAGCGCGCTGCTTCTGCTTTTGCTCGGCCACCGAATCGTCCACCGGCGAATCCTGCTCGATCAGGTGCAGCGGCGCCCGGAAACCCAGCGCCTTCTCGAACGCCGCTTCCACCGCGCCCCGCGCCTCCTGCACGATGACCGCCTGGCCCGCTCCTTTGCGGAAGGCGATCTGGACGCCCGAGCGGTCGATTCTCAGCGGAACCGCATGCTCCAGCGCCGCGGCGACGCCCGCCTTGCGGGCCGCGCGGACGGACTCGATCAGGAGGCGCCAGCGCGCGTGGAGGTCGAGGGGTGCCCGCTCCGGCTCCGGCTCCGCGTCGGAATCGGAGTCGCGATCGGGCGCCGATTCCCGGGCGGGCGGCGGGCTTGCCGTCGCGCGCAGCGGCGCTGCGTCGGAGCTCAGGACGCGAGCGCCCCAGCCGGGCGGCGCCTTTCGCGGGTCGGTCGAGGGCGGCCGTTCGGGTGGCGTACGGCCCATGAGCGCGTCGACCTTCGCGACCAGCTCCGGGAGGGAGCCCGCGGGAGCGAGATGCACCGCGCGCAGCAGGGCGACCTCCAGCGCGTGGCGGGGGCTCGCGGCCTTCGCCACCTCGTCCTGCGCGAGCTGCAGCAGGTCCAGTCCACTGTCGACGGCCGTGTTCTCCTTGGCGATGCCCAGGATTCCGTTGATCTTCGACGGGTTGGTGAACGTGCCGGCCTGACGCAACTGGTA
>Ga0209526_10001521_pt1 | contig 15601 bp, 15 predicted proteins | sample JacPinW_OM2H0_M1_FD_188566 | JGI IMG/M metagenome (GOLD analysis project Ga0209526, IMG submission 188566) | Forest soil microbial communities from Algoma, Ontario, Canada - Jack Pine, Ontario site 1_JW_OM2H0_M1 (SPAdes) (version 2) | ecosystem: Environmental > Terrestrial > Soil > Boreal... | reverse complement strand
CCGCAACACGACGGCACCGGCGCCGTCGCCGAAGAGGACGCAGGTGCTGCGGTCCTCCCAATCGAGGATGCGAGAGAACGTCTCCGCTCCGACGACGAGAGCGGTTCGCGCCTGGCCGAGGCGAACTGCGTTGTCGGCGACCGAGAGCGCGAATATGAACCCCGCACAGACCGCCTGCACATCAAAGGCCGCCCCGTGCCTCATTCCGAGGCGGGCTTGCACCTTTGCCGCTGTGGCGGGAAACGTGTTGTCCGGGGTCGCGGTGGCAAGAATGAGAAGGTCGAGATCGCTGCCGCTCATTCCCGCACTGCACAGCGCCCGGTCCGCCGCGTGAACAGCCAAGTCGGAGGTCAGCTCGCCCGGTGCGGCGACCCGGCGCTCGCCGATACCGGTGCGCTGGCGAATCCACTCATCCGAGGTATCGAGACGGCTCGCGAGTTCGTTATTCGTGACAACTCGTTCCGGCAGGTAGGCGCCGCACCCGGCGACCTGGGATCGCACTGTCATCGACCGGCGTCTAGAGAGCCGCCGGCTCAGGCGCGGGCTGCGCCTCGCTGAGGCGGGCGAGATCGACGCGGATTTTATCGAGGAACCCGTTCACCTTCAGATCAATAGCTACGCCGATCGCGTTGGCGAATCCGAAGGCATCGGCCGAACCGTGGCTCTTGACGGCGATTCCGTTCAAACCCAGGAACATCGCGCCGTTGTAGCGGCGCGGATCGCAGCGCAACCGAAGGTTCCTGAGCGCGCGGCGCGCGAAAATATAGCCAATACGAGCCATCAACGAGTGGCGGAACGCCGCCTCGAGGAATTCGCCGAAGAGCTTCGCGGTACCCTCTGCCGTCTTGACCGCGACATTGCCGGTAAAGCCGTCGGTAACGACAACGTCGACGGTCCCCGCCGTGATATCATCGCCTTCAACAAATCCGTAAAAGCGAATGGGCGACGCTGCCATACGCAGCCGTGCACTTGCCTCACGAACAGCATCGTTCCCCTTCAAATCCTCGGAACCGACATTGAGCAGGCCGACAGTCGGTTCGACCAGTCCGAGGACGGTGCGCGCGAAAACGTCGCCCATCAGGGCAAATTGCACCAGATTCTCGGCATCGCATTCGATGTTGGCGCCGAGGTCGAGCATTACGCTCTCGCCGCGCTGGGTCGGGAAAAAAGAAGCAATTGCCGGACGATCTATCCCCGGCAGCATCTTGAGTGCAATTTTTGCCATTGCCATCAGTGCGCCGGTGTTTCCAGCCGACACGACACCGTCCGCCCGCCCCTCGGCTACTGCATCGATCGCTAGCCGCATGCTCGATTGTCGACCGGCGCGGAGCGCGAGCGATGGCTTTGCATCGGCGGCTATGACCTCGCTCGTATGAACGATTGTTGCCGCTTCGCCAAGCCCAGGCAGCTTCACGAGAAGCGGGCGGACCATCTCTTCGGCGCCGAACAGAAGGTACCGAACGCCCGGATGCCGTCGCAGCGCGATCGCAGCGCCTTTCAGCACGATAGCCGGGGCACCGTCACCGCCCATTGCATCCAGAGCGATCGTGATGCCGTCGCTCACGTTGCGCGATCCCGCAGACGCAGTTTCCTGGTCAGGTGGTCTCGCGTGGCCCTGCGATCACTTCGCGCCCATCGTAATACCCGCAAGACGGGCAGAGATGGTGCGGACGCTTCAGTTCGCCACAATTCGGGCACTCACCATAGGCGGCAGGCTTCAGCGCGTGGTGGGAGCGTCGCATGTTGCGACGCGACGGCGAGGTTTTCTTTTTCGGAACGGCCATGGAGTGCTTGCTTTCACGAGAAGCGACGCAAAAAACGCCGGGTAATTAGCCCAAAAACAGGAGGCGCGGCAACTGTCATGCACCTGCCCCGCGACGCCGCCAAGTTTCAGGAGTCAGTAGGCCGCCGCAGGGGCGCCAGGGATTCGAACGGGCCGGCGCTCGGCATCTCTACGAACTCGATGTCCATGCTCGCTGCCGAGTCGCGGGGGAAGAGCGGCAGCGCTAGCGACAGCTCTTGCGCTACCGCCTCTCCAATGTCGATCGCGTCGCCCACCAATGGCTCAAACGCCGCCTCGTCACCGTCCGGCGCGATTTCCAGCGGTTCCTCTTCGGGTGGACCATAAACCAGGAGGAAGCGATCAGAAATTACGCCCGCGACTGGCTCGAGTGTGACAACACAGGACTGCACGAACTCAGCCTCGAAGCAGGCTTCCAACCGAATCACCCCGCCGCTCCCTCGGTAGAGATCGACCGTTGCGGTCAGACGGTCGAGAGACAGAAGATCGAAGCGCTGGGAGAGCCTCTCGCGTTCATCGGGTGTCGCCTCGATTCGTTGCCGAAAGGGCTGGGGACCGACTCGATCGAGCCGAACAAGACGGGAAAATTCCGGCATCGCGTCCGCCATCATTTACACTCTGTTTGGCTAGCCGCGGGACTCGCTGTTTCGCGGAGCGCCCATCGCCTTGCGGTCCCAGGGGCCGTTGACAATAAACCGCGCTCGGCTGCAACCTAGGGACCGAAATGGGCGCCGCCCGGGCGTGTTTCAACAGGATAGCGGTTGCGTGTCCGATGTACCACTGGCGAACTGTTTCCCTTCGGTGTCTGTCCTCCGTCTTTGCGGTCTCCGGTATCGCGATGATCGCGGGTTGTGCGGCGATGGTCGAACAACGCGGCAACCTGCCGACGTCGGAAAAGCTCGCCGAGATCCAACCGGGCGTCACAAGTAAAGACGAGGTGATAAAAATACTGGGTTCGCCGTCGAGTGTCAGTATTTTCAATGACAAATCCTGGTATTATATAAGTCGGCGTACGGGGCAAACCGCTTTCTTCGAACCAGATTTACTTGATCAACAAGTATATATCGTCAGCTTTGACGATCAAGGGGTTGTCAAGACAGTCGATCACAAAGGGGTACAGGACGCCAGAGCGATCGAACCGGTTCCCCGAGCGACCCCGGCTCCTGGCCGGGAACTCACCTTCCTCGAGCAGGTGATCGGCAACGTCGGAAAATTCAACAACGCGGCATCGAGCAAAAGCAGCAGCGGCAGCGGCGGCCCCACCGGCAGACCACCAAGCTAACGAACCGGCGGGTCGGACGACGATGGATCGCCTTCACCCGGCCCACTTTGCAAGAATCGCGAGCAACAGCAGCGCGACAATGTTGGTGATCTTGATCATCGGATTGACCGCAGGGCCGGCGGTATCCTTGTAGGGATCGCCGACAGTATCTCCGGTCACCGCTGCTTTGTGGGGCTCGGAACCCTTGCCACCGTGGTGGCCCTCTTCGATGTATTTCTTGGCGTTGTCCCACGCGCCGCCGCCCGAAGTCATCGAGATGGCCACGAAGATCCCGGTCACTATGGTGCCGAGCAGCATCGCACCGAGCGCACTGAACGCGGCTGCGCGCCCGGCGATGATCGAGATGACGATGTAGAGCGCTATCGGCGCCAACACCGGCAGCAGAGACGGCACGATCATCTCGCGGATTGCTGCTCGGGTCAGCAGGTCGACGGCAAGCCCGTAATCCGGCTTCGCCTGACCCTGCATGATGCCCGGGATCTCACGGAACTGGCGCCGCACCTCGACGACGACCGAGCCGGCCGCTCGGCCGACCGCGGTCATGCCGAGCGAGGCAAAGAGGTAAGGCAGCAACCCACCGATAAAGAGCCCGATCACAACGTACGGGTCTTGTAGCCCGAAATGAACATCGAGACCGGGGAAGTAGTATTTGAGATCTTCGGTGTAGGCGGCGAAGAGCACGAGCGAGGCGAGCCCGGCGGACCCGATCGCGTAACCCTTGGTCACCGCCTTGGTCGTGTTGCCGACGGCGTCGAGCGCGTCGGTTGTGCGCCGCACCTCGCGCGGCAGGTCGGCCATCTCGGCGATGCCGCCCGCGTTGTCGGTGACCGGGCCGTAGGCATCGAGTGCCACGATCATGCCGGCGAGCGCCAGCATCGTCGTCGCCGCAACCGCGATCCCGAACAGCCCGGCGATCATGAAAGACACGATGATGCCGACGCAGATCACCACGACCGGTAGTGCGGTCGCCTCCATCGACACGGCAAGGCCTTGGATTACGTTGGTGCCGTGCCCGGTCGTCGAGCTCAGGGCGATGCTGCGCACCGGACGGTAGGTTGTCGCCGTATAGTACTCGGTGATCCAGACGATGAAACCGGTGACGGCCAAGCCGACGATCGCGCATAGCCACAATCCGACCCCGGTCACTTCCGCACCAGTCGTCATCCTCAGCGGCTCCGAAAAGCCGAAGAGCCAATAGATCACGAGGGCGATCGCCACAACCGACAAGATCCCGGTCGCAATGAGCCCCTTGTAAAGCGCTCTCATGATCCCGTTATCGGCGCCCAGCCGGACAAAGAAAGTGCCGATCACCGATGTGGCAATGCACACCGCACCGATCGCGAGCGGCAGCAACAGCATGTTGTCGCGCAGCGGCTGGGGAAAAAAGATGTTGGCGAGCAGCATCGTCGCGACGATTGTCACCGCGTAGGTCTCGAACAGATCCGCGGCCATGCCAGCGCAATCGCCGACGTTATCGCCGACATTGTCGGCGATAACCGCCGGGTTGCGCGGATCGTCTTCAGGAATGCCGGCCTCGACCTTGCCGACGAGATCGGCGCCGACATCCGCACCCTTGGTGAAAATGCCACCACCGAGACGGGCGAAGATCGAGATCAGCGAGGCGCCGAAGCTTAGCGCCACCATAGCCTCTAGCACCGGACGCAGATCCTCGCCGGGCATGGTGGCGCGCAGAACGAAATAATAGATTCCAACACCGAGCAGGCCGAGCCCGACCACGAGCAGGCCGGTGATCGCACCGGCCTTGAAGGCGATGTCGAGCCCCGCCTTGAGGCCGCTGCGGGCCGCCTGCGCCGTCCTGACATTGGCGCGCACCGAGACATTCATGCCGATATAGCCGGCCGCTGCCGACAATACCGCCCCGATCAGATAGCCGAATGCGACACGGACTCCGAGAGTCACGCCGAGCACGATCAGCACAACGATCCCGACAATGGCGATCGCGCGGTATTGACGGTTGAGATAAGCGCGCGCGCCGACCAGTACAGCGCCTGAAATCTCTTGCATCCGGGCAGACCCGGCATTGGCGGTCAGAACCTGGCGGCTGGTAAGCAAGCCATAGAGCAGTGCCAACACCCCGCAGGCAATGACGAGAAAGTATGCAGCAGACATCGGAAAGGTTCCTTCGCCGCGAGCCAAATTAAAAGGTAGAAACCCGCCCTGCCCGAACCGGCAGGAGCAGGTCAGAGCCCCGAATCATGCCAGAAGAGCATTCGCCCGGCAACCATACCGTCGCCGGCTCGCAGCTCCTCCCCGGTGTCTGATGCGGGCTTGAGGTTCCTGCGACTTGTGGTTGTCCGTTATATGACGGCCCGCTGCTCCTGCAGCGGGTCTGCAGCGGGAACTCCTCTTCAGGTTGAAAGGCGCAATTTCGGCCAGACCGCCTTTCGAAAGCCCCGCCCGCGCACCTGCTCCCGCGGTCTCACCCGCACCACATCAACGATATGCGCATCCTCGCGTTGGTAACAGCCCCCATCAGGCGCCGCTATCAGCCTTGAATGTATTATGCTAATGGGGCAATTTTATGGATACCAAATTGGTAATTCCTGTACTATCTGTTCGAGCGAGTACACTAGAAATGCCGGTAGCCGGTGGCCTCGACCGTGATCGTTTGTCCCGCGTCGTCGACCGGGCGCACGCCTGCTCCGGCTTCGATCCTGCCGATCATCGTGATCGCCACCCCGAGCTGGGTGGATAGGGCGACGATGCTCTCGGCGGCATAAGGGGGTGCACTAAACAGCAGCTCGTAATCGTCACCGCCGGTGGCAAGGCGCGAACGGATACCAGGTTCGGCGGCAACGACGAGCCGAGCTGCGGGCGACAGCGGCAGCCGTCCCAATTCGACGACTGCGGCGACGCGCGAGGTTTCGCAAATATGGCCGAGGTCGGCGAGCAGACCGTCCGAGACATCGATCATTGCATGCGCGATCCCGGCGAGAAGCGGGCCGAGTTCGACGCGCGGATCGGGGACCTGGAAGCGGGAGATCAAGGCAGCCCGATGCTCGGCCGGTAATTCCGGATAGGCGCCGCCCAGCGCGCCGAGCCCGAGGAACGCATCGCCGACAGTACCGGAAACCCAAACAAGGTCGCCGGGCTGTGCGCCGCTGCGGCGGACCTCCATACCCGCCGCCACCTCGCCGATCGCGGTCAGGGAGAACGAAGCGGGCCCTGGCGTCGTGACGGAGTCACCACCCAAGAGATCGACCCCGAACCGTCGCTGGTCCTCCTCGAGACCCCTGGCGAACTCGGCGATCCAGTTTGCGCCGAGCGTCGCAGGAAGCGCTGTCGTCAGCAAATAGTGCAACGGCCGCGCTCCCATCGCGGCGAGATCGGACAGATTGACCCGGAGCAGTTTGCGTGCGACGAGATCGGGCGGATCGTCCGGCAAATAGTGAACACCCTCGACGATCGCATCGGCGGTAACCACTAGGTTCCGCCCGCAGCGGCAGTCGACGAGCGCCGCGTCGTCGAGCAGACCCAGTCCGCCGGGCCCAGCGAGCGGCGCGTAGAACCGTCGGATGCGCTGAAATTCATCGAGGGCTTCCGGGGCCGCCATGGCGATTAAAGCTCATCCGCTCGCAGCGTACGCGCCACGCGGTCGAGAACGCCATTCGCAAGGGCGGGCTCCCTGCCGGTAAAGAACGCGTAGGCGACAGCGGTGTATTCGCTGATTATGACCCGGGGCGGCACGTCCGCCCGATGCACCAGCTCGAAGGCTGCGGCTCGCAGGATCGCGCGCAATACTGAATCGAGCCTCGCTAACGGCCAGTCCGGGGTCAAAGCGGCCGAGATCTCTGCGTCGAGCCGTTCCTGATCGGCGGCGGTCCTGCGGACGATATCGGCAAACAAGGCGGGATCGGCCTCGCCCAGCTGGTCGCCGTCGATCTCTCGCCCGAACCGGTGCCGGATGAACTCGCGAACGACCGCCTCGGGCTCGGCCTCGGGGTTAGCCTCGAGCTGGTAGAGCGCCTGGACTGCCGTCAGCCGGGCGACGCTGCGTCGCCGGCTACCGCCGCGCTGATAGTCCTCGCCGGCGGCCGAGACGGTCACTCGCCGTTCTCGGCCAGACGCCGCTTCAGCTCGACCATCGCGAGGCAGGCGCGCGCTGCAGCACCGCCATGGTCGCGCCCGTCGGGTGAAGCGCGGGCCAATGCCTGGGCCTCGTTCTCGACCGTCAGAATGCCGTAGCCGATCGCGAGGCCGTCGCGGATCGCCAAGTCCTGCAGGCCACGCGCGCTCTCGGCGCAGATGTGGTCGTAATGTGTGGTCTCACCGCGGATCACACAGCCGAGCGCGACAAACCCATCGAACCGGTCGCTCGCCCGCGCGGCAAAGCCGATCGCCGCAGGGATCTCAAACGCGCCCGGAACCTGCAGGCTTTCGTGGGTAGCGCCCGCCACCGCAAGAGCGCGCTCGGCGCCACGACGAAGCTCCGCGGCGATATGGTCATAATAGGGCGCCTCGACGACCAGAATGTGAGGAGGCTGGGTCATGGCGCAGGCTGGAGAAGCCGTGCGACGTAACGGGCGATCAGGTCGATTTCTAGGTTCATCTGCTGTCCGGGCTGGGCCTGTCCAAAGGTCGTGCAGGAAAGGGTATGGGGGATGATATTGACGCCAAAGCGGTCTTGGGCCAACTCGTTGACGGTGAGACTCACCCCGTCGAGCGCCACTGATCCCTTCGGCGCGATAAAGCGCGCCAGCCCTATTGGTACCTCCACAACAAAGCGCACCGATTCGGCCTCGGGTCGACGCTCGACGATCCGCCCCAGTCCATCGACGTGCCCCAAAACGAGGTGCCCGCCGAGCTCGTCGCCGAGCCGCAACGATCTCTCGAGATTGACCGGCGTGCCCACCTCCCACTGCCCGAGCGTCGTGTGTGCCAATGTCTCGACCGACGCCTGAACCGAGAATGCTCCGGGCTCGACCGCGACGACGGTGAGGCATGCTCCAGAGCAGGCGATCGAGGCGCCGATTGGGATGGCCGAGGTGTCAAAAGCCGTCGCGACTGTCAGATCGAGAAGATCGCCGCGGCGCAGGTGCCGTACCTGGCCCAGGTCTGTGATGATACCGGTAAACATGTAGGGTAGGCTACGGGTCTATCCGGGAATTTTCCAGGGGCTCATCGTCCCGGGGTGTCATTAACCCCGCACGCGAGACTGCCCGTGCCGCGGTTTTCTATCTGCGCACCCGGAAGATCGTCAGCACGTCGGCCCCAACCGATTCCATCGACACGCGCTCGAATCCCGGCGCGTCAGCCAGCTCGGCGAGGCCGAGGCCGCCAATCGCCGGAATGCCGTCGCCGCCAATCAGCAGCGGAGCGTGGACCCAGGCGACGCGGTCGACGAGCCCGGCACGGAAGAGGGCCGCGGCGAGCTTGGCGCCTCCTTCGACGAGGAGCCGGGTAATGCCGCGCTCACCGAGCGCGGCGAGAGCTGCGGCGAGATCAATCTGCCTCTCGGCGTCGGAACCAACGTCGATCAGGGTCACGCCGTTGTCGAGGAATGCGGCGCGGCGGCCCGGATCAGCCGAGCGCGAAGTCAAGACCCAGGTTGGCACGCGACGCGCCTCGGCAATGAGGCGCGCCGTCTGCGGAATCCGCAAATGGCGGTCGATCACGACCCGGACCGGCGATTGCCGGCTCAGTCCCGGAAGACGGCAAGTCAACTGGGGATTGTCTGCGACGACCGTGCCGGTGCCGACCATGATCGCGTCGTGACTGGCACGCATTGCGTGGGCGCGCTCGCGCGCCGGGGGTCCGGTGATCCACTGGCTCTCGCCGCTGGCGGTGGCGATGCGGCCGTCAAGCGAGGTGCCGAGCTTCAGGGTAACGAGCGGCCGGCCGAGCCTCAGGCGGCTCAGGAACCCGGCGTTGACCTCAGCCGCTTCCGCGGCGCAAAGACCGGTCTCGACCGCGAGGCCGGCGTCCCGCAATCGCCGGAGCCCCTCGCCTGCGACGCGAGGATCGGGGTCCTCAAGAGCGACAACCACTCGCTGCACTCCGGCTTTGATCAGCGCATCGACGCAAGGGGGAGTACGGCCCCAGTGGCAGCATGGCTCGAGACTGACATAGGCTGAAGCGCCACGCGCCGCTTCCCCCGCTCGTCGAAGCGCCTCGGTCTCACCATGCGGTCTGCCGCCGGGCTGCGTCCAGCCGCGTCCGACGACCCAGGCGTTACCGACGATGACGCATCCGACCGCCGGGTTCGGCCAAACTGTGCCGAGACCGCGGCGAGCAAGCGCCAGCGCGGTGCGCATCGCCCAGAGGTCAAAACCGGGCCGGCCGGTAGAACTAGCGCGCGCTGCCCCCGATTCAGTCGCCATCCGCCGCGATCCGCCCGACAAAATCGCCAAAATCCTTGGCTTCGCGAAAGTTGCGGTAGACCGAGGCGAAACGGATGTAAGCGACCTGATCGAGGCTTGCCAACGCTTCCATGACAAAGCCCCCGATCATATCGCTTGGTATGTCGGTCTCGCCCGAACTCTCCAGCTGCCGCACCAGCGAATTAATAATCCGCTCCACTCGCTCGGGTTCGAACGGCCGTTTGCGCAGTGCAATATAAATTGAGCGAGCAAGCTTATCCCGGTCGAAAGGTTCGCGCTGGCCACTTTTCTTTATCACGGTCAATTCGCGCAGCTGGACGCGCTCGAAGGTAGTAAAACGCGCCCCGCAATTCGGGCAAAAGCGGCGACGCCGAATCGCACCGCGATCGTCGGTCGGCCGAGAATCCTTTACCTGGGTATCGTCGGCTCCGCAAAACGGACAGCGCATCTCTGTTCCTCCGCGTTCCTCGGTCGCCCCGATGCGGGGAGCGACGCTACTTCTTCCGCCCCGCGAGCTCCCCGCGCTTCGGGTAGATCGGAAAACGTGCGCAAAGCTCCCGGACCTTCGCGCGCACCCAGGCTTCTGCCGCGCCGGTATCGCGGGACTGCGTCGCGAGCCCATGCAAGGTCTCCACGATGCATCGCCCAACGGTCTGAAATTCATCTTGGCCGAAGCCGCGCGTCGTTGCCGCAGGCGAGCCCAAACGAACGCCCGAGGTCACGGTAGGCTTTTCCGGGTCGAACGGAATCGCGTTCTTGTTGCAGGTGATGCCGGCTCGCTCGAGGCTCCTCTCGGCGTCCCGGCCGGTAATTCCCACGGATCGGAGATCCACCAGCATCAGGTGCGAGTCGGTCCCGCCGGAGACGATCTCGAGCCCCGCCTGCTCAAGGGCGGCAGCAAGCGCTTTCGCGTTTGCCACGACCGCACTCGCGTATTGCCTGAACGCAGGCTGCAAAGCCTCGTGCAACGCGACCGCCTTGGCGGCGATCACATGCATCAGCGGACCGCCCTGCAGCCCGGGAAAGACCGCAGCGTTGATTCTCCTGCCGATCTCTTCGTCATTGGCAAGGATTAGACCACCCCTCGGCCCTCGCAGAGTTTTGTGTGTGGTCGTCGTGACGATGTGTGCGTGCGGCAGGGGGGTCGGGTAGGCGTCGCCGGCTACCAGCCCGGCGAAATGCGCCATGTCGACCATCAGATAGGCGCCGACACGATCGGCAATCGTTCGAAACCGGGCGAAATCGATGATGCGTGAATAGGCGCTGCCTCCGGCGATAATCAACCTCGGGCGGTGCATCTCGGCCAGGCGCTCGACTTCGTCGAAGTTGATCCGCCCGTCCTCGCGCCGGACACCATAGGAAATCGCGTTAAACCATTTGCCGGAGAGGTTTGGCCGGGCTCCGTGCGTCAGGTGGCCGCCCGCGGCAAGCGCCATTCCGAGCACGGTATCGCCGGGCTGGAGCAGCGCCAGGAACACCGCCTGGTTCGCCTGGGCCCCGGAATGCGGCTGGACATTGGCGAACGCGCAATCGAACAGCCGCTTGGCGCGGTCGATCGCCAGAGTTTCGGCGGCATCGGCGAATTCGCACCCGCCATAATAGCGGCGACCGGGGTAGCCTTCGGCATACTTGTTGGTTAGGACCGAACCTTGCGCCTCCAGCACTGCTCGCGAGACGATATTCTCGCTGGCGATCAGCTCGATCTGCCATTGTTGGCGTTCACGCTCGTGATCGATCGCCGCGGCTAGCTCGGGATCGGCCTCCAAAAGGCTGCAAGAAAAAAACCCGTCCGCAACGGACCCTGGCGAAGAGAATATGGCTGAGACCATCGCAGACCACAGTTGAGCGAGAGGATCGGCCACGTCCCGTTTGCACCCAGCCGGGGGAACGAGATCGCGACCGCCGACCTTCTACCAGATCTCGATCGGAGATACCAGTCTGCTACTATAAATCGCGTCCCGGAGAAAGCGGGGTCTCAACAGAGCTTGACCAGGGCAGAGGCGGTCCGTTCAACCGCGATATTAATTATCGCAATTTGAGCCACCGCTGGCGTCCACAAGTCGTTATTAGGGCGGTGACATGGCGATTACTATCGGAACTCGTAAGTAGCAGTTGACAGACGAGACCCCCGCTGCGACTATGAACGTTAGGTTGAACTTTTTAGAAAAAAATGGGGCGACAGATGGCAGAAGTGGTGGCGCCGAAGCTGGCGGAGGAGGAATTGCTGCGGATGACGGCGGATCTGGTCGCGGCTTATGTCAGCAACAATACGTTGCCTACGACGCAGCTGGCCGAGATCATCAATGCCGTCTACAGCTCTTTAAAAGGGCTCGAGGGTCAGGTGGCGCAACCACAACTCGAGCCGGTGAAACCGGCGGTGCCGATTCGAAAATCGGTAACACCTGAATTCCTTATCTGCCTCGAGGACGGCAAGAAACTGAAGATGCTGAAGCGGCATCTGCGGTCGACCTATAATATGACGCCGGACGAATACCGTGTAAAATGGGGGCTCGCGCCAGAGTATCCTATGGTTGCACCAAACTACGCCGCGCGCCGCTCCGAATTCGCCAAGAAGATCGGGTTGGGGCGCGGAGCCGGCCGGCTCTCGCCGCGCGCCAAAAGATCCTCCTGAAAGCGCAGGATGGCCCGTCGCCTGCGACCAGGGGTCGGGGGTGTTGCGGGCTGAGGGGGGCGCCCTTTACATCTCCGCGTATTTTCCGGCCTTCCAAATGTAGAACACATATTTCGGGTCGGTGACGTCGCCCTTTTTATCCCAGCTCAGCGGCCCGATGACGGTGTCGACAGTCATCGACTTGAGCGCCTTGGACAGATCATCGAGCTTTACCGACTTCGCCTTTTCCGCCGCCGCGGCAAAGGCCTGGATCGCCGCGTAGGTGTAAAGCGTGTAGCCCTCAGGGTTGTATCCTTCGGCCATGAACTTGTCGACGACGGCCTTGGCAGCGGGTACGTTACGGGGATCGGGAGGGAAGGTCATCAGCGTCCCTTCGCCCGCCGGTCCGGTGATCTTCCAGAACTCTTCGGTGACCAGCGCGTCGGCACCGATGAGCTGCGCCTGCAAGCCCTGATCGCGCGCCTGCCGGACGATCAGCCCGGCCTCGGTCTGGTAACCGCCATAATAAATAACGTCGATGTTCGCCTGCTTCATCTTGCTGATCAGGGCCGAGAAGTCCTTGTCACCCTGGGTGATCGCTTCGTACATCGTCTCGTTGAGGCCGGCCGCATTCATCGCCTTCTTGGTCTCATCGGCAATTCCCTTCCCATAGGCGGTCTTGTCGTGGACGATTGCCACGCGCTTTCCTTTGAAGCGATCGGCGAGGTATTTGCCGGCGGTCCCGCCTTGCACGTCGTCGCGGCCACAAGCTCGGAACACGTTGTTCCACCCCTTCTTCGCCGCATCGTCGGTCAAGGCCGGATTTGTCGAGGCTGGCGTCATTTGCAAAACACCCGCCTCGTTGTAGACGGCAGAGGCGGGAATTGACGAAGAGGAGCAGTAGTGGCCAGCGACGAACACTACCTTTTTGCCGACCACGTCGTTGGCCGCCGCAACCGCCTGCTTGGGGTCGCACGCATCGTCTGCGAGGATGAGATTGAGTTTCTTGCCGAGTACTCCGCCCTTGGCGTTGATATCGGCAACAGCCATCTTGGCGCCGCGTGTCATCTGCTCGCCGAGAGCAGCATTCGAGCCGGTGATCGGTCCGACCACGGCAATCGAGGTGTCCTGCGCCTTAGCGGCACCGGCGCCAATCCCGAGCATCATCGCAAAGATGATGCATAAAGCAGAGCGTCGCATCGAAAACCCCCTCCGGCCGGCATCGCGTCACGGCAAGTGTAGCATGAGTGGGGCGCCGCAAGAGAAAGTATCGCCGGCCGGCGAGGACATCACGCTGATTCATCGCCGGCCGCCTTCGAGATAAGCGGCGCGCACCTCGGGGTTAGCCAGAAGCTCGGGCCCGGTGCCGCCGAGTATGATTCGGCCGGTCTGCATGACGTAACCGCGATCGGCGAGCCGGAGCGCATGATGGGCGTTCTGCTCCACGAGGAACACGGTCACCTGCTCGCGCTCGTTGATTCCTCGAATCGCGTCGAAGATCTGTTTGACGACGAGAGGCGCCAATCCGAGCGAGGGCTCATCGAGCAGCAGCAGCCGTGGCCGGCTCATCAACGCCCGGGCGATGGCCAACATCTGCTGCTCCCCGCCCGAAAGCGTGCCGCCGCGCTGCCGCTGGCGCTGCCCGAGGATCGGAAACAGCGCAAAAGCGCGCGCCAGATCCTCGTCGAACCAAGCCCGATCGGCTATCGACGCGCCGATCTTGAGGTTCTCGAGCACCGTCATGCGCGGGAAGATCCGCCGACCCTCGGGAACCTGAGCGATGCGAAGCCGCACGATTTCGAACGTCGACAGCCGGGTGATGTCGCGCCCTTCGAACAGGATCTCCCCGCTGGCCGCCCGCGGCCGGCCGCAAAGCGTCATCAGCAGAGTGGATTTGCCGGCCCCATTGGCGCCGATCAAGGCGACGATTTCGCCGGCTCCGATTTCGAGATCGACCCCTCGGAGCGCCGCGATATTGCCATAGCGAGCGTGGACGCCGGATACCTTTAGCACGGCGCAGGCGCGATGCCGTGATCGGCGAAGGCCTCCTCAAGCAGCGTCTCAGCTTCATCCTCGCCGAGATACGCCTTGATCACGTTGGGGTCGGCACGTACTTCTGCCGGGGTCCCGTCTGCGATCTTACGCCCGTAGTCGAGCACGATGATGTGATCGGAAATCCCCATCACGACGCTCATGTCGTGCTCGATCAGCAGAATCGTGATCCCCTCCTCGGCACGGATCGCAAGCAGCAGCTCGTTGAGCTCGGCCGACTCGCGCGGGTTGAGCCCGGCGGCGGGCTCGTCAAGGCACAGCAATGCCGGGCCGGTGCACAGCGCCCGCGCAATCTCCAGACGGCGCTGGGCACCGTAGGGGAGCGCTCCGGCCGTCCAATCGGCGCGCTCGGTCAGGCCGATTTTGTCCAGCCAATGACATGCCCGCTCGATCGCCGCACGCTCCGCCGAACGGTAGCGCGGCAGGCCCAGGAGACCCGCCATCGAAAACATGCTCGCTCGCATCAGGACGTTGTGCTGCGCGACGACCAGGTTTTCGAGAACCGTCATTCCGGCAAAGAGGCGGATGTTCTGGAACGTACGGGCGACACCGGCCTGGCGGGCGATTCTGAAGCCGTCGATCCGCTCGAGCAGCAGGCTTTCGCCGTTGACTTGCATCGCGAGGCGACCTGCACTCGGTCTGTAAAAGCCGGTCAGGCAATTGAAGACCGTCGTCTTGCCGGCCCCGTTTGGTCCGATCAGGGCGGTGATCTCGCGCGGATAGGCGACAAACGAAAGATCGGAAATCGCGACGAGGCCGCCAAACCGCATCGTCAGATGCTCGACGGCGAGCAGCGGCTGGCGGTCCTCGGGGAGGCGCGTCACGTCGACGAAGGCCGCACGCCGAGGCGCAGCGAAGGCTCGCGGTGCGCCAGGAGCCCGCGCGGGCGCCATACCATGATCGCAACCATGGCTGCGCCAAAGATCAGCATGCGGAACTCGGCGAACGCGCGGCCGAATTCGGGCAGAGTGACCAGCAGGATCGCTGCGAGGACGACCCCCATCTGGCTCCCCATGCCGCCGAGCACGACGATCGCGAGGATCGTCGCCGATTCGGTAAAGGCGAAACTCTCGGGACTGATGAACCCTTGCCGCGTCGCAAAAAAACAGCCGGCGAAGCCGCCGAGCATCGCGCCGATGCCAAAGGCGGATAGCTTGACGTTGGTCGGGTTGATGCCGAGCGCGCGGCAGGCGACCTCATCCTCGCGCAAGGCTTCCCAAGCGCGCCCGATCGGCAGCCTGCGCAGCCGCAAGGTGAACAGGTTGGTGACAAGCGCCAATGTCAGAATGACAAAATAGATAAAGATGACGCGCTGGTCGGCGGAGAATTCGAGCCCGAAAAACTGGTGAAAGGTTGTGACACCTTCGGGAGCCGAGCGGGCGAAGGGCAGACCAAGGAACGACGGCCGCGGGATATCCGAGATTCCGTTCGGTCCGCCGGTGACCGGCGACCAGTTCAGCAGCACGATGCGGATGATCTCGCCAAAGCCGAGGGTGACGATCGCGAGATAATCG
>Ga0209526_10001520_pt1 | contig 15606 bp, 18 predicted proteins | sample JacPinW_OM2H0_M1_FD_188566 | JGI IMG/M metagenome (GOLD analysis project Ga0209526, IMG submission 188566) | Forest soil microbial communities from Algoma, Ontario, Canada - Jack Pine, Ontario site 1_JW_OM2H0_M1 (SPAdes) (version 2) | ecosystem: Environmental > Terrestrial > Soil > Boreal... | reverse complement strand
CTCACACTCTGCCACTGCGATGTTGTTCGCGATCAACAGCAAAAAAGGGGACATTTCTATCGAGTTAACGATGGGGACATTTCTATCGAGTTTTGACACCACCTTAAAATCCACCTTAAAATCCAGTTGACTTCCACCGCCTCCAAGAGCACAATTTCGTGGTTTTTTCATACCGTACTTAGAGGTAATTCCCCCGGCCTTAAAGCGAGAACTTCCCCCACTTGGTCCCTGATCTTTGGGACGAACGAACCTGGTCGAAAGAATTGGAATACGAAAACCGCCACGAGAGTGGCGGAACGGAGAATTGCGCATTCTTGGGGCTAAGTCCGTCGACGCACCGAGAAGGAAAGGTTTGTCATGCGCCGGCTAAGTCGATATCCAGCGATTGCTTTGATGCTTTTCATCTCGCTCGGCTTTCCGGCAAACAGCGACGCTGTTGACTTCGCGCCGGCAGCGACCTATCCCGTCGGCACGTCCCCGTCAGCGATCATCACGGGCGATTTCAACGGTGACGGCAAACCCGATCTCGCCGTGGCGAACTCAGGCAGCAACAACGTTAGCATTCTATTCAACAACAGCGACGGCACCTTCAAGGCCGCGGTGAATTCGCCGGTGGGCAAGTCGCCGCAGGCAATGGCGGTGGGCGATTTCAACGCGGACGGGAAGCTCGACCTCGTCGTAATTAATGAAGGCACCCCGCCCAGCGGGGGTAATGGAGCTGTCTTCCTTTTGCCCGGTAACGGGGACGGTACATTTCAGGGTCCGGTCCAGCTTTCGGCTGATCAGTTTCCTCTAAGTATTGCCGTCGCGGATCTCAATGGTGACGGCAAACCTGATTTGATTCTGGGGGACGGCGTCAATGGTAGAGTGACAATTCTCCTGGGGAAAGGCGACGGTACCTTCCAGCAGCCTAGTACCGTGACAGTCGGGGGCACCAGCGCAGTCGGAGCCCTCGCTGTGGGCGACTTCAACGCAGATAAGAAGCTGGACATCGTCGCTGCCGTTTCGGCCGGCCCCGTGTTTATACTCCTGGGCAATGGCGCCGGGACCTTCAGCACCCCGACACAGATCGCGACGAATGCGACCTCGCCGCATCTCCTCGCCGGCGATTTCGACGGAGATGGCAAGCTTGATCTGGTTTTGCGATCCGAAACGCCCACTCCCCCAGGCTGCAGGAGGCCGCCATGTTTTGCCTTCGACAGGGTAACTACCTTGCGCGGCAACGGCGACGGAACATTCAGCGCCGGGACGTTGGTTTTGTCTGTCTTAAGGACGAGTCTCGGTAACCTCGGCGGCGGCGATTTCAACGCTGACGGCAAGCAGGACCTGATCGTACCGCGTTTCGGCTCGGGCCTTCTTTTTCTGGGGCACGGCGACGGAACATTTCTCTCAGTACCACCGGCCTGGACCGGACTGCAGGCGTTCGTGACCGCTGCGGACTTGAATGGCGACAGCTTGCCAGACCTAGCCGTGTCGGACAATACCAATAATGCGGTCGTGGTTTTCCTGAACACGAGCCCGACCTCGGGTGCTGATCTGGCGGTGACCGAGCCGGCGACCGCCGATATTGTCATTGGCGGCGGTGACCTCTCCTATCGAGTAACCGTGTTCAACGAAGGCCCGCAGGCTGCGACGGGCGTAACCCTGAAGGAAACGCTGCCCTCGAGCTTAAAATTTGCGTCGGCGCAGCCAAGCCAGGGAACGTGCTCGGGCACAACCACGATTACGTGTGATCTTGGCAACATGGCGGATCCATCGTCTGCCACGGTGGACTTTACGGTCACACCGACTGCAGCGGGAATTTTTTCCGACGCCGTTCAGGTCACGGCAACTCAACCCGACCTGAACTCGAAAAACAACTCCGCTTCGATTACGGTAACCGCCACCCTACCCGCAGACCTGGCCGTTTCCGGCACGGCATCTGAAACCATCGCCAAGATCGGCGATAACATAACCTACGCGATCAGCGTCACCAACCATGGTCCCGCCACGGCGAACAATGTTAGTCTGACCGACACTCTCAGTGACGCGCTCCCTGTGACCTCCTTGACCATCAGCCAGGGAAGCTGCGCTGGTCAGATCACCTGTGCTATTGGTACGCTCGCCGCCGGAGCCAGCGTCAAGCTGAGCTTTGCAATCACCATGGCCAATGCCGAATTCTTTGCCAACAACCTGAGCGTAGGTTCAGATCAGCCGGATCTCAATCAAGACAACAACAACGCAAGCATTAGTATCGCGGTGAATCCGGCGGATCTCGGGGTGACGCAGACAGCTTCGGCGACGGGCGTCATCACGGGAACTCAGGTTACCGTTACAGTTAGCGTTGCCAATAAGGGGCCCGCCACTGCAAACAACGTCGCGCTGACCGATTCGTTGCAGGGAGGGGGCACTATGGCTTCGGCAACTCCAAGTCAAGGGTCATGCAGCGCACCCGCCAGCGACCAGATTACTTGCTCTCTTGGAACGCTCGCGGCGTCTGCAAATGCAACTGTGACCATTCCCATCACCTTCACTGATGTCGGGCAATGGACGAACAGCGCGAGCGTTTCCGCCAATGAGCCCGACCTGGACGGCTCCAACAATTCGGCCAACTTGAATCTCAACGTCGCTCAGGCACCCGATTTCACGGTTAGTCCCGCGAGCACAAGTTTGACAGTGCAGCGGGGAGCTGCGGGGACCGATGTTCTGACGTTCACCTCGCTGGGAGGTTTTTCGAGTGCCGTCTCCCTAGCCTGCTCGGTATCCGGTCCGGCTCCTCTGCCGTCCTGCTCAATGTCGCCCTCGTCGGTGACGCCCGGCACGAATCCCGTCACCTCGACGCTCACGCTCACTGCGCCGATGCTCTTGACAGGACTTGTGCCATTCAACCGGGACGAACTCTCAGTGGCGCTCTACTTTATGTGGCTCCCGCTGCCGGGGATCGCGCTAATCGGCATCCCCTTCTCGTCCGGCAAATCAAGGGAGCGGACACGTATGGTCTGGCTACTATCCAGTCTGATGCTTGCCTTCGTTGCTCTGCAAGTTGGATGCGGAGGAGAAAGCAAGAGCCCACCCCCGCCGCAAAACTATACCGTCACGGTCACAGCGAGTTCCGGCGCGATCTCAAGATCAACGCAAATCCAGCTCACGGTGAAATGATGCTGGTAGTAAGGCAAGGCAGAGAGGGCGGGATGGAGAAATTCGGTAAAAGCGCTTCTCGGCGGCTGCCTGAAAGTTCCTACAACGCAACGAAAGCGGATTGATCGCGTCCGAGTTCGTTCGTTTGAGAACGAAGGCAACAGTCAAAAGGGCGTTCTTAGAAGGCGGTCCTTCGAAGACACCCCCTTTTTGCGGATAGTGTGAGCCGCCGGAGTCTCCTGAAACCTTGCGCAACATGGCACAACAATTGATCGGTGAGGAGTCCAGAGCCCCCCTCGCTTGAAATCGCTTGGCCAACGCGCGATGGAATAAATATTAGACCATTCTTGATTTAAGCCGAATCCGGTTAAGTCGCCATACTCACCTGCGGTACGCAGGACTGTGCGGAAATCCTGAGAATCGCGCCGTCTACAACCTTGCTGATTTGAACACGAGCAAAAAGGCAGTGCACGCCCGAATGACATCGATTTCGGGTGGAATCACACAACCTGCTGCGGAGGACTGGTCTGTTATTGCACAGGGATGCGGTAGAGGTTGCGGTGGACGCTTTGCCGCAATGAGGCGTGGAGTCCCGCAGTCGGACCTGGGTTGACGAAGCCCTCCAAAAGCTGCGCTCCTTTGATGCTTGCTACGTCGGCCTTCGTCTGAATCCCGTTAGGTGGCAGTGAGGGTAGACTCTTTCCGGGCGAGATCGGTATGAGAAGAGTTTTGCCTCCTTCGATAGCGGGCGAGAAAACGGCAAAGACCGCTCCGCCAGGGCCCCAGTCTGCCACGCAGTAGCCTCGGCAGATGGCAACGGGAGCACCACCGCCAAACGGAACTGCTGTGGTGGCATTAGAAAAATCTTGATTTTCGGGGACAGCGTGGAAAATAACTGCCCAGCCCCCGTCGGGCGAGACAGCGTCGAATTCAAGAATCGGGTCCGGGAGCAGCTTCACACGCTCCCTGCCCTCCTCGGTCATGCGGTAGAGGAAATTCGATCCGCCTTCGGCTGCCCGAAAATATATGTACCCGTTTACGTCGAAGCTGGGCTGGTCTTCATCGACCGATGAAGGGAATTGTAGAGGCGAAGAACGGAGACTAACTAAGCAGCGCCAGCCACAGATGGGAGTGGCCCTGCTTGTCGGGCGCGGAAAATACGACACGCCTGCCGTCAGGCGATATGTCGTAGCCCGTCAGCAGGAAACCTGGCAGCAGACGCTCGTTGCGCCCCGTCTCCAAGTCCGCGATCCGGAGTTGTCCGCCAGTGAAACGGCCGATTTCCCCACGACCAACCAGGTAATACAGTTTTTTCCCGTCCGGAGAGAATTGGGGGTACTGGGTGTAGCCCTCCGAAGAGATCTGCCGTTCACCTTTTGCATCGTGCACTGCAACCGTGCTCTCCGCCATTCCCACCGAGGTGATCAGCGAGCGCCCATCAGGTGCGACCGCAATGCCTTCTTCTTCGGTTGCGCCGGAAGTCACCTGTTGCGGCGGACCATCGGGAAAACGCTGCCGCCAGATGTGGAACCGGCCGCCCGCGCCGGAACTGAGATACATCCAGCTTCCGTCCGGAGACCAAGCCACATAGGTGCATCCTACTCCGGGCGGCCCGACTGGCTTGCCGCGAGAACTGCCATCGAACGGCACCAGCCGACAGGGCAGCCATCCCCCATTGTCCATCTCCACCAGTAACACCCATTTATGGTCAGGCGAAAGTGCGGAGCGGTGGGCCATGCCGCGCTCCCGCGGAGGAACATAGACGTCACGGCTTTCGGCGCGGCTCTCGCTGGCCGTCACCAAGGCCATGTGCAGGCCTTTTTTGATCTCGGAGAACAACAGGTGCTGGCCGTCGATCCAGGTTAGGCCCTCGGCATTGGGCAACATAACACGGGGTTCGCCGCCCAGCACCGACACTACCCAGGTATCCCACGTGTCGTGAACAGCGGTGTAGTGATGCGCGAGCCGTCGGGAGAAAACTCGGGACTCATCTTGGGCAGGTTGTCGCGCGTCAACTGCACAGCTTCGCCATCAGGCAGGAGCTCGACATAAATCTGGCCGGCGCCGAAAAAGGTGTCGGAGCCACGAATGAAAGCCAGTATGCGCCCGTCGGGCGAGACCCCCGGCGAAACCGCCGAATCAGCAAAATTAGTGAGCTGCACCCAGTTCGCTTGCCCAGCAATCGTCGCCGTTGATCGATTGCGGAACAGGTACAGGCCGGTAGCAACGGCCGCAAGGACTAGCGCCACCACGATGTAGATCCAGGCCGGGCGGTGCGGCTTCTGTGCGGTCTCCACGCCGATCGAGGTCTTCCCTGACTCTGAATCCCGCAGCAGGCGTTTCAGGTCGGCGCGCAGCTCCCTAGCCGACTGGTAACGCACTTCGCGGTCCTTCTCCACTGCCTTTATGACGATATTTTCCAAGCCTGGCAGCACGTCCTGGTTCAGACGGTGAAGTGGCGTGGGATCCTGGCGCAAGATGCCATCGAAGGTCAGCGCCGATGTTGAGCCCGCGAACGGCGAGCGACCGGTCGACATCTCGTACAACACCGCCCCAAAAGAAAACAAGTCGGTGCGCGCGTCCAGCTCTTCTCCGCGCGCCTGTTCCGGCGACATGTAGGCAACCGTGCCTACGACAACCCCCGGGCTAGTCAGGTTGGCTTGATTGAAGCTGGCGGTCGGTGTGAACGAGACCGGTGCCGCTTCAGTCAGCTGGGCACGTAGCTGGGTCCTGCTCGCCAGCCCAAAATCGAGAATCTTAGCTTGCCCGCGCTCGGTAATGAAAATGTTCGATGGCTTTATGTCATGATGGGTGATGGCCTTCGAGTGGGCTGTCTCCAAAGCGTCCGCCAGCTGAATTCCCAGTTCCAGGACCTCCGGATTACGCAGCGGCCGTCCCGCGATTCGATGCTGGAGCGTATCTCCCTCCAGCAGTTCCATGGCAATGAAATACTGACCGGCTTCCTCGCCGACGTCGTAAATCGTGCAAATGTTGGGATGGTTGAGGGCGGAAGCGGCCCGTGCTTCGCGCTTGAACCGTTCTAGAGCTTGTTCGTCTCCGGAAAGGTCCTCGGGAAGAAACTTCAGCGCGACGCTGCGTCCGAGCCGCATATCCTCGGCACGGTACACTACACCCATGCCGCCGCGGCCAAGCTTTCCTACAACGCAGTAGTGGGAGATGGTCTTTCCGACCATGCGACCCTCACCGGCAGAACCGAGAGATTATGTTAGGTTGCCTGTTCGGGCAAGTCAACGAGCGAAGCCGGTGCGCGCCGGTGCGCGAAAAACCTGCTTTTCGGCAACATCGGTTTGGTGAGATATCGTCGTGGTCCTGTATCCTACCGGGAAAGGACGAAGAGTCAGACTATGGATTGGAAACTGGTCTTTCAGTTGTCTCTTTTCGGATTAGCCATGGGCATTGCCACCGTATTCGTGATTCCCTCGAATACGGAACCATGGTTTTGGCTGCTCATCTTTTGCGTGTGTGCGTTTCTCCTTGCCCGTGTGCGTTCAAGCCTTTATTTGCTTCACGGTCTGCTGGTCGGCATGGTCAACAGCGTGTGGGTTACGAGCGCCCATATCATCTTCTTCGATCAGTACGTCGCCCACCACGCCAAGGAGGCAGCGATGATGAAATCCATGCCATTACCGACTCGCCGCGCTTGATGATGGCACTGGTCGGCCCGGTCATCGGGGTTATCTCCGGTTTGGTGCTGGGCATGCTCGCATTCGTCGCTGGGAAATTCGTTAAGCCCAGGCTGAAAGTCATTGCGTAGAGTTTCAGAGTTTCTTCGAATCCATCGGAACATCATGGTCGGGTTTTTCTCGAAACTGAACCGAAGATATTTCGTTCCAGCGCAAGACAGTGCACATGCTCAAAGTTGTCGGTGCAAAAAAGCCGCTGCGGACAAATTGGATCCGCGGTTATCGCTTCCAAAGATTCAAATGATTCGTAAGCGGTAAGTAACGGTGCATGGGGCGATGTTCCTGATCCCCAGAGAGTCGCTGTACCCTTCGCCTGAGGCATCTTTGCATTCTGCCGGTGCCAATCGATATAGTAGCCCTCATGCAATTCCACAGGATCTGGGTACAGCAGTGCCGAGCAACCCGCACGATCAAGAAACGGTTCGGCGTTAAGAGCGCCCTGGACTACCTTATCCGGGAGAAGCTCATGAACTTCGCTGCCGCCGCGGAGCGGCACCCGGAGTTCGCCGCTGAGCTTCCACGTTTTCAAGCCGCGGTGTGGAGCGTCTTCAACCCATACGAGCTCGCCGGTTATCTGACCAGCCTTAAGCCTTCGACCAGAAAGAAGCTGCAAAAGCTTCTCTACGTTAACGGTTCTTCGAGATCGCGCTGGTCAAGCTAGACCAAATCCGGTAGCTCCTCACGCGGAATCAGCAGACGGACGGACCGAGCCTGCCCCGGCGTTCGCTCGATAAGGCCATGAGTTTCGAGCGTCAAAATCATCTGGTGCACGGAAGGCGGAGAAACTCGAAAGTACTGTTGCATCTCGGCCTCCGACGGTGCACACCCGTGGATTTTGCCGTAATAGTAAATGAACGCCAAGTACTGGCCTTGCTTGTCGGAATAGGATTTCTTCATCATCTGGCGAAGGGGTGTACGTCGAAACGGCTCGAGCCGGCTTCAAGAGGTGTTCGCCGATGAGGCCTTCCCCCAACCAGGAAGCAGTTGATTGATTTCGCTATCTTGGTCGAGGGCAGTCGCCCGAGGATATCGGTCAGATATTGCCCCGGATTAAGGCCACGTCGTCGAGCACTGATCAGCATCGAGTAAATTACCGCGCTGTGCCATCCCGCTTGGGGATGATTGTTCTTGCGGACTTTCTCCAGCTTTTTGAAGGACCTTTGGGCGATTGATGGGGTTAGCCCGCATGTCCTTTCGGTAATGTCCCTGAACATTCCTTCTAGCTCAGCCACGGCAGATTCTGTGATATTTGTCCCACACCTGAAAAATCGAGAAATGCGTCCACAGTTTGCGTTTCCGCTTGCTCCTTTCGTGTGAGCGAAGGCGGCTGCGAATGCCGATCAGTCCCCTCGCCATGCGGCTATAAACCACGTAGTTCTTAAGCCGAATTCGCTCTCGCAAAACTGCGTAAATACCGCGTGTTCCGGGAGGTATCGGGACAGAATTCGGCGAATTTCTTGATAAGCCTCAATTCACTGATCGGCATTCTCGCTGACCTCGCAGGCTGTCTGACGAGGACCATTCTAATCCTGTGCGCCGGTTTGACCGGACGTGGAACGCAGGCGACGCAATACGCCGAAGATTAACACGGTATTGTCAGGGCCGCGGGATGAGTTTTTAACCTTGTTTGGGGAAAGAGCGAAAAGCAGTTGACTGAGTACGCTCGTTTTGAACCGGCTTCTTTACGCACGAATGCGTCCCATGGTAGTCATAGCAGTACTCACAAAACGAGTCGCCGCAGCACCACGAGCGGCAATCAGAACAAATCGCAGCTCCGCAGTCGGAGCATTCAGCTACAGCGGGCTTGCCGCACGGCATTCCGTCTGCCTTACCGCTCGAACTGTATTCGATTTGGCAGAATGGATTCACGTTGACATGGCCACAGAATTGGATTCTTGCCTTAGTGGAGGGTTTGCCCGCAGCCGTCTTCTTTTCAAAGAGTTCTTGCCTGCCCACGATCTGGGTGTAGCCCGGGTTCTTAATTTTGATCCAAGACGTAGCATACTGGCAGTCGTAAGTGCCGTTCCGCAATTTTGCAACCATGCCCTCCAAGTCTTCTCGGCAGGCAAGATGAAATAACTCCTCGCCGTATTGTTCGATGTGATCCGCGTATAAGAGGGCGGAGGGCTGGTCTGGAATCAAACGCCGCAGTTCCCGCTTGCGTACTTGTAGCGGCAGCGACCGCAAGTCTCGACCGTCCAGTTGAAGGACGTCGAAAGCGTAGAAGTGCGGTTCCCCACGGCACTACTCAGCGCCTTGCGCCCCCTCGGCTTGACAAGCTCAATGCAGCGAGCGCAGAATCACCTGCATTCAGGGCTGAGCGCCAGCCAATTCGCTCACATGCCTGGAGGATATCCGCACACCAAGCTGTCGCCCACCCTTTCGATCTTCGCATTGTTGTCCGCATTTAAAATGCCGGGAGGTGAAGCATGATCGCATCGTTACGCAGGCTCTGGGTGGAGGAGAAGGGGCAAGATATCGCCGAGTACGCAGTGATGCTCGCAGTCATTCTTGTAATCGTGGTGGGCACCATCCGGCTCGTCGGCTCGAACGCCAACAACGTCTTCTCTTCGGTGGCGAGCTCCATCCAATAGCAGCGCGGAGGGCGGCATAGCTGCCGAGCGGGCGCGAGTGAGAAAGGACCGATTACACCGCGGCCACATAACGCGGGCTGGATGGCAGAATCGTGCTTTCGGCTATCCTCGGAAAATCGGACGTCAGCTCTGGGCGTTCGCGAACAGTATTGGGCTCAGGCTACAGCTTGCGGAGCTTGGCCTCCCAGAGACCTGATAGCGCTGGCCTCGTCCCTCTCAATATCAAAGACAGCGGACAATCTTGTTATCTGGAGCAGGTCGTGCACTCGCTTGTTCAGGTTTACGAGCCTAATCTGCCCACCCTGATTCCGAACGGTTGTGTGAGTCTTAACCAGCTCTCCGACTCCTGAGCTGTCTATATACTGAACTTCACCCAGGTTTAGAACGACCTTCTTGTTCCCTTTGTCTGCCAGCTCGCGAACGATCTCGCGGAGCATGACATTGCCCTCGCCCAGCGTGATCCTTCCACTGATATCTAGAACTGCAACATCGCCTATGTAGCGTGTGGTCGTTCTCATTTTGACGGGGGTTCGGTTTTGCATGCCGAGCCCCAGCCGATCAAGTACACCACACGCCGATGTCGCAAGCTCCTGTGATTCAGTGCGAACCACGATCAGCGAACGCCCCTCTTTCAGAACCTCCCGAAAAAAGGCAGCATCTTCGGAGCACTTCTCATCGGGAGTCGGCTGGGGAGCTTGGGTGTCATGTGCAATGGCTTTGCCAAGCGCGGCCCCGGTGCCAGCACCAGCAAGTCCAAGCAGTGCGGCTGCACCGAAGCCCAAGGCAAATACTGGTCCGAGGCCGGGGACGAGCAGGGTTGCGGCCATGACCCCGGCCGACATGCCGGCGGCTCCGCCAGTAAAGCCTCCGACAAACGCGCCAAATTCCTTGCCAACCGTCTTGGCCTCGTTTTCAGAACGTGTCAGGAAAACGATGGAGTCTTCCGGCACATGCTGCTTCAATTCCTTGGCCGCCTCTTCTGCACGATCACGCGAAGCAAATACTCCTATTGCCGTTTCCATTGGGGAATCTCCGCGGCAATTCTTACAAGCCGCAATCGGCCACAAATTTTCGCCGAAGACCAGCAATTGTCAAGGAAAAAATAGGAAAAAATAGGAAAAAATAGGTGCCCACGCACTTACTTAGGCTTAGCTATCGACAGGCGGTGCGGATGCGCCTTGGGCTTCGCGTTGAAAACGGGCGAGTGCTTGCGTCACGAGCAACCTCCTCCGGCAGGAACTTGAGGGCGACGAAGCGATGCAGCCGCCCGCGGGTTGATAATGTCCTATTGCCCATCACATCCCAGAACGGGGACCACAGGTCCGTCGCAGTCGCCACAGGGATTCCTCGACGAGACCAAGCTTAGGAAGAAGCCGAAGACGTTTCCCGCCTATTCCACCACGCTCTAGTACTTCCAAGAATCGTGTTCGAAGATTTACCTCGAAGACATCGAACGGAAGGATGCTCGATGTTTTTGAACAGTAACGGAATTTGTGGGCTGATCACGAAAAATGACCGGTTCGTTGAGGAAGAGCCTGAGGTGTAGGAGCAGGAGGAGCTGGACAAACTGTTCGCCGCGTGCGACGAGGAAGAGCGAAGTGGATCGGCTGCACGACCCAGACGATTGCTGGGATGCCGGACCAGAAGCATGTCAGCACGTCCTATGTCGAGGGTCAGAACCTCACGATGCGGTTGTCGATGCGCCGGTTTACCCTGCTAACGAACGCCTTTTCGAAGAAGTGGGAGAATCACGCAGCGATGGTCGTTCTATACTTCATCTATTACAACTTCGGCCGGGTGCATCAGACGCTCCGCGTCACGCCAGCCATGGAGGCCGGCATCGCGTCACGTCTGGAGCATCGAGGAAATTGTCGGTCTGCTGGAGTAGAGGCAATGAACGAGACGCGCCTTTCTGCGCGTACGCCCTGGCGATGCTAGCTGGTTCGCGTGAATGAGGAGAGGCTAGGGAAGATCGCGAAGGCGAATCGAATGGGTGACATCAAACCGGAAAGGAAGTGACGTCATGCGTGGGCAGCAAATCAACCGCGTTAGCGGCAAAGTCGTGATCGTCCTGTCTCTTACAGCGTTGCTTGCGGTACTTAGCGGGTACACTCAGCCGCCCCAACCGGACGAAGGCACGGCGGCACATATCTTTCAGCTGTCAATCGCGGCGCTGGTGCCGATGATCTTGCTTTTCCTCGCAACGGCGGATTGGAGGCAGCCTTTGCGAAACGCGCGACCATTGGCATTTCCAGCCGCCGCTTTGGTTCTCGCGTTTGGAGCGCTGTATTACCTTGAGCACTACCGATAAACTGCGACACAACCGTGGATCAAACTGACCCACTACCCAAGGGCAAAGAACCCGGCCAGTCCAGGCCATCGCGGTCAGCTGTGCCGAAGGTAGAAAAATTCGAAAATCGCCTGCTAGGACCAGGAAATTCAGCCACTCGGGATACAAATCTGGGCTCTACAAGCGGTACGCAGCATGGATTGCACGCTTTGACTGACCGCAAAAGAGTCTCTCGTATTTCTCTCGTGTTTGCTCACGACTCACCGAAACCGCACGAATCCTGAGGCCAAAACACGCATTTTACGGTACCTCTGCGAGTGTGAGTTGTTGAGGAATTGGGAAGATTCGCACATTACGAATCGGCTGCTCTACCGACTGACTTAGTCGGCCCACATCGAAGCTTTGACGGGACGCAATGGGGCGAGAAGGCTCTAAGATCATTCGGCGCGAAACGCATGAAGCCTATCGGAGACGAGGGAGGTGCACCACAAACTTAGCTCAATTGTCCATCTCCGATTTTGAGTCTACGAACTGGTGGTCTTGAATAATTTCGCAAGATTGTTGATATCGGCAGTGCTCGCGTCGCCGATCACGAAATAGCGAAGCCCACCTTGACTCCATGTTGCCATGTTGAACGACAGCACCTTTGTCACGGCAGCGCTATCCTCCCATCCACCTCGCAACGCTCCTTCTTGGAACACGAACACAGAAATTTCGTGTTTCCGCACCGCGTAGATCAAATGTGCACCGGGTGTTTGACCGAGGTAGGTCATGCGGCCCCCCAGGAGGGAAAACTCGGAGTTCTGGACTTCCGGCAAATCGAAGGCAAAGGGGATCTTTCCTTGAAACCAGGGCTTTACTGTGTGGCGATCTGAGGACACCACATCTACTCGCGATGAGCTGGCCAGCGCCGCGACATGCAGGTCGGCGATTTCGCTGTAAGCCTGCTCTCTGCGGGATCGCTGCACTCCCAAGTAGGTTGCAAGGAAGCTCGCGACCGCGAGAATGGTTAGCGCTGCCGCAAACATCCACGTTAGACGGAAACCGCGGTGCGGTCTTGTTGCAATAGTGCTTTGCACCCGGTGTCGAAATTCAGATGTCGGAGCAAACCGTTTTCCCGCCGCCTGAATGCTGCGCTTCATCTGCACGCGCGTAAGAGCATCTGCCGCGCAGGAAGAGCAGCTGTGCACATGAGTGTCAAAGGCGCGCATCTCCTCCGACGGAAGCTCACCATCGAGGTAGGTGTCGAGTTTCGCCTTCCAAGACTCACAAAGCACGGTTCGTCCCCTTTGCAATCGCCGCCGCAGCTGATCCTTCTTGCACCTGTCGTCGCAGGCGATCGCGTAACGCTTTTCTTGCACGTGATAAACGCGACATCACCGTGCCTATAGGAATGGAAAGCGTTTCGGCAATCTCCTGATACGACATCTCCTCCACCTCACATAGAAGGAGGATTTCTCGGAAATACACCGGCAGTTCATCGATCGCGCTCTGCAACAGCTCGCGGTTCGAGCGCTCAAATAGAATCGTTTCCGGCGTGTCGTACTCAACTGCCAGTTGAGGTCCGTCCTCCTCGGGATCAAGAGGTACAGTCATTGTCACTTTCAATCCAGTGCGTGAGGTCAAGAACGTGTTACGCAAGATGCGATACATCCACGCCCGGAAATTAGTCCCCAACTGGAAAGCCGAGAACCCTTTCAAAGCCTTGGCGTAGGTTTCCTGAACCAAGTCCTCAGCTTCTTCGCGATTCTGTGTCAGCCAGTGCGCGAAGTTGTACAACTGATCGAAAAGCGGCATCGCCAGTTCTTCAAAGGAACCAGATTGGGGACCGACGCCAGACATGCCCACAAGGTTAAACCACTGCGTAGCACTTTTATTCCCTCACATAACAATAATTCTGGGGGAATAAAGCGCTGTTTGGCAGGTTATCAGCGCTGAGCCTGGAACAGGGGAGAGCAATTGGCCGTGCGGGACTCATAACCTCCGGTTCGGGAGTTCTTGGCGGCGTTAAGGACATTCAGCAGATCTAGGAACAGGCGCAGGGGCGATGGTAAATCCTTTCGATCTCAAGACGGCACTTTTGGCCAAGCACGCGCAACATGTGGTGCTCATCCATTTTCCGATCGCGCTGTTTATCGCGGCAGTGGCCTTCGACCTCGTAGGGCACTGGACGAAGCGGCGCGGCACGGTGGACGCAGCTTATTACAACCTGCTAGTGGCAGCGATTTCAACTGTCCCGGTTCTCGCCACGGGTATCCTCGCGTGGCAGTTCCAACTCGAAGGCCAGAAACTGAAGGGCATCCTATTACTGCACCTAGTACTTGCGTGCCTTTCGAGCCTGATGATCTGGCTGGTCTGGTGGGTACATTTCCGCGCAAGGCAACAGGCAGAAGCGTTGCCGCGCTACCGCCTCTCGATCGAATTTCTAGCCGTCGGTATCGTCGCGCTGACCGGGCACTTGGGTGGCTTCCTAAGCGGTGTAAACGGACCCGGTTAGACGCCGATGAGCTCCCAATTTGGGGGCACATATAACGAGAGCAAATCTCCCGGTGAAGGGAAAATTCGGAGACGTTAACAAACACAGAATTTTTCCGACGCCACCTCAACTTGACTGGGAATAAAAACGACTCGTGCCAGTTATCAACTCCGAACACTACAAACCAGGAGGGCAAATGCCGGACAAGAAGCAAGATCTTATCGATCAGAAGTTGCAAGACCTCAACAACGATGGCGTCGACCGTCGCGGGTTCTTAAAGTGCATGGCATGGGCGGGTACAGGGCTGGTCTGGACCTTGAGCGGTGGCATCCCGGTATCTCGGGCATTCGCCAAAAGCAGTGGCAAGAGTGCGGGCGAAGGAGCAGACTTCAGCTTTGTCCAGATCAGCGACAGCCACATCGGTTTTAACAAGCCGGCCAACCCGGATGTCACGGCCACACTGCAGACCGCGATCAACAAGATCAATGCGATGCCCCAGAAACCGGACTTCATCATTCACACCGGTGATCTGAGTCAGCTCTCTAAGCCGAGTGAATTCGATACGCTCGACCAGGCATTGAAAGGAGCGTCCGCGAAACAGATCTACTTCGTACCAGGTGAGCATGACATGCTGACCGACAACGGCGAGCAATATCTCCAGCGCTACGGAAAAGGCACAAAAGGCGCAGGGTGGTACAGCTTCGATCAGAAAGGCGTCCACTTCGTCGGTCTGGTAAATGTCGTCAATTTGAAAGCCGGAGGCCTGGGATCGCTCGGCCACGAACAGCTGGAGTGGCTGGAGGACGATCTGAAGGGACGCTCTGCCAGCACCCCCATTGTTCTCTTTGCACATATTCCTCTTTGGACCGTCTATCCAGATTGGGGCTGGGGAACCGACGATAGTGAACAAGCCTTGTCTTACGTCAAGCGTTTCGGTTCGGTGACCGTGCTAAACGGCCATATTCACCAGGTCATGCAGAAGATCGAGGGCAAGGTTTCCTTCCACACGGCGATGTCGACCGCCTTTCCTCAGCCTGCGCCGGGAACAGCTCCCTCAGCTGGACCCATGAAGGTACCAGCCGAGCAGTTGCAGCGGGTGTTGGGGATCACAGATGTGAACTACCTGGTCAGCGGCGGCAGCCTCGCAATCGTCGATTCGCCACTCGATAGCTCGGCATCTTCAACTTCAGGGAAGGGAGGCGGCACAGACATGGCACCAGCCGCCCTTGCAGGGGCATCGACAGATTCAGTACCTGAAGTGAAGATTGACAATTTTGCGTTCACTCCGGGAGCTGTCACGGTGAAAGCTGGCACGCAAGTGACTTGGATCAACCGCGACGACATTCCCCATACGGTTGACAGTACGCAGGGCAAGTTCAAATCTAAAGCACTCGACACGGACGACAAGTTCCAGTTCAGCTTCAC
>Ga0209526_10001519_pt1 | contig 15608 bp, 12 predicted proteins | sample JacPinW_OM2H0_M1_FD_188566 | JGI IMG/M metagenome (GOLD analysis project Ga0209526, IMG submission 188566) | Forest soil microbial communities from Algoma, Ontario, Canada - Jack Pine, Ontario site 1_JW_OM2H0_M1 (SPAdes) (version 2) | ecosystem: Environmental > Terrestrial > Soil > Boreal... | reverse complement strand
AGCCATAGGGTCGCACCACCATGCACCCGCGCACCGGCGCGTAATCGGCAAGCTGCGCTTTCAGTACCAGTTGGTTGTACCACTCGGAAAAATCTTCTGCGCGGGTGGGGAGCTTTTCTTCAGCCATGCGGCGGTTGACCTGTTCTCCTGCTTTTCTTGGGTTGGAGCGGCTAACGCTCTAGAAAAATCAATCGGTTAGTGACTACGCAGCGTAGCGAACGCTTCGCACACTGTCAACGCGCCTCCGCCGCGATCTAGTTCGAATGAACGCAACGTCAATCAGGAGTTGGGCTCTTATTCTGCCGCAGGCGCTGAGTAACTTTTATTGCGGGCACACCAATCAAAACAAATGACCATAGCAGGAAAAGAACGCTTTGCACTATATTGCCACTGTAGTTGTTCCATCTCCACGGCGTCAGGAATCCCTGCAGACTTACATAAAAAAATAGCGCGCCCAATAATGCGAGCGGTCCGCCGAGCAAAACCAGTTTGCTCATTGTCCACACCAACCGAGGTTCACGACGGGCCGACTGACGTTGGTCCAGTACGCTCCCGACCACGTACCAAAGGATTACAATTCCTATCAAGAAGAAAACATAGTCCAGTGTGAAGCCAAAAAGTGTCGGTACAGGATGGTCGACCCGGTCAAAAAGGGGCGCCAAAGCTGAAAACAACATGGCAGGGGCGTTGATACCGCCACAGACCAGAGCGGGAGTAGCGGAGTAGAGAGTGTCAAAACGCTTCTGCTGAACAACCTGCGACACCCTTGCCCACTGCAATAAGAAAATAGCGGCTGGTACCTGCACGATTGGGAGAATCCACGACAGGCTTAATTGCATGGGTCGATGGTTCCAGGCCATACATCTCTTTTCAATGGAACTCAGCTGATTTTCCGCGGACCGGACATTGAGAATCCACTTTCCGATTAACCTTTCGGTCGCCCACGCTATTTTTCCTTGATTGACGTCCCCCACATCAGCTGCTCCCAGACTGCCGAGGAGGCTGGGAAAATGGCGGGAATCTCCGCCACGTTAGAGAACATCCTCGTGAAGTTGCCTTCGGCGGAGAAAAACAAAAGGAGGTAGTGATCGCGCAGCGGGTCCCGCCGGGGAATCAGGTCGGTCCAGCGCTCCGTGAAATAGATGTATGCCAAGTTCTCGTTGTGGTCGTTCGCACAGACGCCGAGCAGATTGATGTCGTAGTGATTGGGCGCATCGCCGCCCGGGTCTATCGCGTCGGGTTTGCCTTCTATTTTTAGGACCTCTGCGGGACTCATTCCGGGGCGCAGTAGGGAAAACGTTGCGCGGGCTTTCGCTAGGTCGGCTGCAGACATCCGGAAGTTCACTCGCGATGGCGCAGTTTTCCGCACCGTTGCTGGCACACCGCAGCAATCGGGATGCTTGATTAGCCATGCGCGGACCGCCTTCTGCAATCGCTGCCGGTGATCACCAATACTCGGCCACAAGAAATAGTCATCCATCCTCAGATCATCAGGCTTCTTGTGAGCAAGAGCGGGCAGGACGTCTTCCACGCCCTTGTCCATCAGAATCATGTAAGCAACATCGCCGACCAGCGGCACCCCTAGCAACGGTTCCGAGCGCGGATCTGGCATCCATCTGGTGTCAAGCAAGCGATCCGTCAGGCAGGGCAGAGAGTATGGCCCCAGGCGGACTAGAGCGTCGTACACGTCGTCGGTGACGATTGGTTCCTGCGGCGACACGGGTACATGCGCAACATCGGGAGCCTGAACTTGAACAATTTCGAGGATGGTCGCGACATTAGGCAACTGGCGGCACATGAGTTTCGCAAGTTTCGTAGCTTGGTTAGGATCGAGTTCCGCTGGGGGTGCCATCTGCTGCGCGGATGTCGCAGCTCCTAGCGAAAGACCAGCCGTCACCAACACCGCCATCCCAGGTAGTGCCCATTTCCAACGAACGAACCGCATGAAATTAGCAATCATCATGACTAAGAGTAATCTGAGACTGGGACACAGCGGCCTAATTTCCACATCGGTTTTCTAATAATTAGACACCCAATACGTTGAAAGCAGTATCTAAGTCCGCCGCCCTTAGTCGAATGTTCAACTAAGTAAAAGTTTCAGTACTGCTCAAACGACGACACGGCGAAAAACCGCTCCCCGCTTTGCGCGCCCCGAACCTTGCCACGTAAGTGCTACGAGCATTATCATTTCCTCGCTAGCTAGCCGCCAGTAAACGCGAGGGTCAAATGAAACGTCTCACCTTCACACTTCTCTGCTCAATTTTTGCGGTGACTTTATTTTCCTCGAAAGCCGGCGCCCAAGAGTGGGCCCAGGCAAAACTCAAGCAATCCCCTCGTCATCGCGAGTGGGCTACCGTCAAATATGACTCGCGCGCAGTCCAGACTTTCATTGTGTACCCCGAATCAAAAGACAAAAGGCCCGTCGTCCTGATCATCCACGAGATTTTTGGGCTATCCGACTGGGCCCAGTTGCTTGCCGACGAAGTAGCTGAGGCCGGTTACATCGCCGTCGCTCCAGACCTGCTCTCCGGCATGGCACCGAATGGCGGACGCACTTCTGATTTTCCGGGCGACAAAGTTACCGAAGCTGTAAGCCATTTAAATCCCGATCAGGTCACCGGCGATCTCAACGCCGTAGCCGACTACGCGCTGAAATTACCCGCCTCAAACGGTAAACTTTTCGTCGCCGGTTTCTGTTGGGGAGGCGGCCAGGCCTTCCGTTTCGCAACCAATCGTCCGGATCTTGCCGCTGCGTTTGTGTTTTACGGGCCGCCACCCGACAAAGATTCCATGGCGCGCATCAAAGCTCCGGTCTACGGTTTCTACGCCGGCAATGATGAACGTATCGGCGCCACCATTCCCGACACTATCGCGAACATGAAGGCCGCAGGCAAAACTTTCGAACCCGTCACCTACGAAGGCGCGGGTCACGGATTCATGCGCGCCGGAGAAGCCCCCGACGCTAAAGACGCGGACAAGAAAGCCCGCGCCGACGCGCGGAAACGCTGGAAGAGCCTCATGGAGCGTTTGAGCTAGTTCCACTTCCAACACTTTCTAAAGACCAGTAGCGCTCGCGAGCGCTTGAAAAGATCAACCCATGATTGCCACACTCATCGGCGGCACTGGCCTTACGGGGGCTTTTCTGGTTCGCGACCTCCGGGCTGACCCGGCGATAACGAAGGTGATCTCCGTTTCGCGAAAATCTTTGAATAGCTCGAATGCGAAACTGACGGAGGTCCTGATCCCAGACCTGGCGGAATTACCGTCCATTGAATCGAAGATTCGCGGCCAACTATATTTTTGTTGCCTCGGAACCACGATCAAAAAAGCCGGCAGCAAAGAGAACTTCGAAAAAGTCGATCACGACGCGGTTGTCGCCTTTGCGAAAATTGCCAAGGCGCACGATGCAACCTCATTCACATTTGTTTCCGCTATGGGCGCGAACGCAAACTCCATGATCTTTTACAATCGGGTCAAGGGCCGGACGGAAGACGATGTAAAGGCTCTTGGGCTTCGCTCCTTAATTATCTTTAGACCCGCCCTCTTGGTTGGACCGCGTACCGAATTTCGTTTGGGCGAAAGGCTCGCGACTGTAACGCTGGTTGCACTTGCGGGCTTGCTCCCGACTCGAATTCAGAAGAGCCTCATCATAAAAGCCGAAACTCTGGCAGCGCGGATGTTGGCGGTGGGAAAAGAGGCGTCTCCTGGAATTCACGTCATTTTGGCAAAAGACATCTAGCGACGGCGCTAGTGCAACGTACAACAGAAACCCCTGGGTATGGCAGTGTACGATCCCCAGCCGGTTGTCCGCGCCGACCTTGTGCTTCATACGGTATAAATGATTCTTCACCGTTTGCTCCAACAGACAAAAGCGATTCGCAATTTCCTTGCTGGTTCGCCCCTGCGCAATCAGCGGAATCCACTGCTGTTCGCGCCACGTCAAACCCAATTGCTGCCGCACCGCTCCGGAAGGCAAACTCGTGGCTTCGCGCTCAAAATAGTCGAACAATAGTCCGCAAAGCGAGCTCGGACAACACGCTTTTCCGGCATGTACCGCTTCCAACGCTTCCCATACCTCTTTAACGGAAGCCCCCAGCAGGAGATAACCACGAATTCCAGCGCGCACATACTGCAGAAATTCCCGCTCCGCGCCTGCGCCACCGAACATCACAATGCGTACGTCCGGCACGGCGATCCGCACTTTGCGAGTGTTGGAAATGTCGCTGTCGAGATTTCCGCACGACGTAAGCGACAGCACGTCCGGTGAATCTATCAAGAATCTATTCAACGCGAAATATTTCATTCACGTCGCCGCCCAGCATTTGCAAGCCGGCATGATTCCCCAGCATTCTCAGTAAGCCTTCATGCAACAAGCGGTTTTCTGAGACCACCCGCACGCGAATCCTCCTAACGCCTGCCAACATGTCGCAGGACTTCGACGCATCCGTGGTTACGGAATTGACGTTTACTCTATTACTGTCTTCAAATGCCGCTTGCGCGGCGTCACCCGGTTGTAAACCCGGGCGTGCGCTGGTATTCATCGGCAAGTCCTCCGAGTTCATGGAACTCTCCTGCGGTGTTGTCGCTCAGATCGCAAACTCCGCTGGTTGGACACCGTAAGAAACCTTGCAATTCCACCACCGCGCCGAAGACGCGGAAAAGTCAGCTCGCGCTCCGAGCATGTCCGGCAACAACTGGCGTTAATGTTTTCAAATTCGCATATCCACGCACAGGAAAGTCCCAATCCGGTACCAAGTCCCAATTTGGCACTACCCCGCTTTTTTCTTCGCTTCCTACACCAACACCCCGATCCACTTCGTAGTACCGAGGTACTACCGTAATTTTCGCTGGGCTATCTTCAGAGCGGTACGGCCCGCCTATGGTTGTTCTTATGCCGCCACGGCACACTATCTCTTTACACAGCCTTTTAGCGGGAGAGGTTATCTAGCATGGCAACCAGGCAGGAAACCTTGCAGAAGACACCGGCCACCAGCGGCTCGTCCACACGATCCGCAGTTGGCGAGCGCCGCGGCAGCCGCCGCTGCAAGATCACCCAACTGATGCGCATACGTCCATCCGACCCCGGAAAGAAATACTTCGAAGACCTGCGCCGCACCGTCAGCGCCTCCCGCAGCGGCATTTATTTCCATACCACGGAGCTAGATTACGAAGTGGGCCAGCGACTTTTTGTCACCATGCCATATTCCACCGATCCCTGCACAATTGGCCGCGAATATCTTGCTGAAGTGGTTCGTAAAGACGCGCTACAGAACGGCATGACCGGCATCGGGTTCAAAACCCTGACGGAAATAATCGAACAACCCGGCTACTCCTTCCAGGCACCCGGCCAACAGAACTAAGTTCATCTCCATAAAAAAACAGGGCATCCCGTCATGGAGGATGCCCTGTTCTTTTGCTCTTTTACTGAAATTTTGCCGGTCGCGTTCTTAGGCCGTAATGGGCCTCCCCAAGCTACTGCCCTTGCCGAAAATATTCAGCGTGCGGTGACGCAATATTCCGAGTTGCCGGTTGATGGGGTGCGTGCGGCCCAGAAAGCGCAACACTGGACTCCGGCGTGGCACCAGTTTGTTCATCGCGATGTTCAGACGCACGTCGCGACGCGCGAATTTCAATCCTGCCTGCAATGCTTCCACCGCGTCTTCGCGGCGGCCCGCGGTTTTATACACGTCCGCGAGATTTAGATAGAGTTGAGCCTGGTTGCGCTTCATGCGCACCGCGGAATCGCACAACCTTTCCGCTTCTCCCCATTTTCTTTCAGAGCGCGCCAGCACCACTCCGAGATACGACATGTAGTATGGATTGTTACGGTCGAGGTCGACCGCACGGCGCATATGCGGCAGAGCTCTATCCGCATAATTATCGCGCAGCAGGTTCAGACCGGTCTTGAATTCCCGGAACGCTTCGGTCTCCGTCATAGATTCCCCCCCGTTAACGATATTCACTGCGAATTACTGAGAATATCCTGCGCACATGCCGCTGCAAAGCCATCCGCATAGCAGGCTTTTCACTGATTGCGACAGGCAAAAGTTGACCAGTCTTAACATGAATGAACAGCCGCGCGAGGATGAGAATACCGAGCTGCGTTGCGTAAAGGATTCCCATGCGAGTTGGGCCGAGATTACTCGCCCAATGTTTCGGAATCTACTGGCCGAACGGCCAGTCTTGGGACAGCCGGACCAGTTTACTAAAGGGTTTTACCCTCAGATTTCTGCGTGTCCGCTTTGTGGCGTGTCCGCAGGCTCTTTTGCGGTCTCAGGCGCTCACTTGAACGCGGCTGGCAGCTCGAACGTTCATGCGCGCCGTATAAACGGGAAAACGTCCCGCCAGCTCCGCCACCTGTTTTCGCACCCGTTGTTCGACAGTGCTATCACCGATATGCTCGAGCACATCAGCGACCCAACCACCTACCTCTTGCATCTCAGCTTCCCGCAGACCTCGCGTGGTTACCGAAGGGCTGCCCAGGCGTATTCCTCCACCTTTCATCGGCGGCAATGGATCAAAAGGAATGGAGTTTTTATTGACGGTAATTCCCGCGCGATCCAACGCTTTTTCCGCGTCCGTTCCAGTGATCCCGCGCGAATGCACTTCCACCAGAAATAAATGATTGTCCGTGCCTCCGGTAACAATGCGAAAACCACGCTTGGCGATGGCTGCCGCCATGGCCTTGGCGTTCAACGCCACCTGCTTCTGATACTCCTTAAACGAGGGCTCCATCGCTTCCTTCAAGCACACCGCCTTGGCCGAAATGATATGCACTAGCGGCCCGCCCTGCGTCCCGGGAAACGTCAACTTATCCAATTCCTTCGCGAAGGCCGTCTTGCAAAGCACCATCCCCCCGCGCGGTCCTCGCAACGTTTTGTGCGTCGTGGTGGAAACAAAATCCGCGTGAGGCACCGGGCTGGGATGAATTTCAGCGGCCACCAACCCCGCAATGTGCGCCATATCCACAAAAAATAATGCCCCGGCAGCCTTGGCAATTTTGCCGATGCGCTCGAAATCGATGATTCGCGAATACGCGCTGGCGCCCGCTACAATCATTTTGGGTTTATGTTCCTGCGCTAATTTCTCCAGTTCCTGGTAATCAATCCGCTCGTCTTCCTTCTTAACTCCGTAAGGCACAAACTTGTACATGCGGCCGGAAAAATTCAGCGGGTGCCCATGCGTTAAATGTCCGCCGTGCGCCAGGTTCATTCCCAACACGGTGTCCCCGGGTTGCAGCGCGGACATGTACACCGCCACGTTGGCGGACGTTCCCGAATGCGCCTGCACATTGGCGTGCTCCGCGCCAAATAATTCTTTCGCGCGATCGATAGCCAGTTGTTCCACTTTGTCGGCATATTCGCAGCCGCCGTAATAGCGCTTGCCCGGATAGCCCTCCGCGTATTTGTTCGTGAAAATCGAGCCCATAGCCTCCAGCACCGCTTCGGAGACCAGATTTTCGGAGGGGATTAGCTCCAGGCCAGTGGCCTGCCTGCGCGCTTCATCGCGCAACAGATCGGCAATTTGCGGATCGACAACATCGAGTGGTCGATTCATGCGTTCGTTTTCATTGGTGGTCGGACTCATGATTACTCCTGATTGCGGAAGGTTTACTGGCGAAATTCTATCGGACCGCGACCGAGTGCGCAAATTGCCGTGGTGACGCGAAGATTTTTGGTGCAGAGTGCCGCAGCCGACTACTTTTGTAAATATATTATCCTGTGGCAAGTGAGGTCATAACTTATGGAAACCGACAAAAATTTTTGAGTCTTACTCACAATATTCGGCGGGATATTCGCAACAGGGATTAATTTGGTTAATAAGAAACCATCTAACACCGAGCATAAATGTCCTGCCGATTAAGACGCCGGTGATGATTTTAGCTCCCGTAGGTATGGCGATATTTATCGGACATACTTTCTCTCAGTTTGCGGCCATTCAACGCACAGTAACGCGGTATGTTTTGCCGAGGATTTTGACCGAGAAACAGAACTCTAATCTTCAAAAATACCTTTCTCAGCATACGACACACTCGGTAACAGTGAAGGTCAACCCATTTGACAGTGAAGCATCAGAATACGCCTCACAGATTTTTAACGCCTTGAAACTGGCTAGTTGGGACGGCACGCTCGAGACTTCTGAAAGGGACCCGAATACCTTAAATAGCGGCTTATCCATTTATGTAGTAGGAAGCAATGCGGGGCCCCTTGTAGTTGGTGGGAGGACCCCGAAGAGGCCTATCTTAGTCAAGATCGGTCAGTGGATTATGAGCTTGGGTTATCGCTAAAGATTCAGTTGGAGCGATTTCTTTCCTTTCTAAGCGGCTGTGAAAGTCACGGATTTTGCGTACGCGATACGGAGAGAATCACTTTCGTCATAACAGCGTTCCATGCAGGATCAGCAGCGCCACGGAAAAATAAATGCACAACCCCGTCACATCCACCAGCGTGGCTACAAACGGAGCAGAACTTGCCGCCGGGTCGAACCCCAATCCACGCAGAATAAACGGCAGCATACTTCCCGCCAGTGTTCCGAACATCACCACGCCAATCAAGCTGGCCCACACCGTGAACGCCAACAGCAGGTAATGCGCGCCGTAATTCGTAAGATGCAAGTGTTGCCACAGTACAATGCGAAAAAATCCAATCACCCCCAGCATGAATCCCAGCGCGAGGCCTGAAATCAATTCTCTGCGGAACACTCTGAACCAGTCGCGTAATTTCAATTCTTGCAACGCCAGCGCGCGAATAATCAGCGATGCCGCTTGCGAACCGGAATTCCCGCCGCTGCTGATTACCAGCGGCACAAACAACGCCAGCACCACCGCTCTGGCAATTTCTCCTTCGAAAAATGACATCGCCGTGGCCGTCAGCATTTCTCCCAGAAACAGCGCCGACAGCCAGCCCCCGCGCTTGCGAATCATCTCCCACAAGCTAACCTGCGTGTATGGCGCATCCAGCGCCTCCGAGCCGCCGATCTTTTGAATGTCCTCGGTGGCTTCCGCCAGCGCCACGTCCAGCATGTCGTCGACGGTCACAATCCCCAACATGTATCCCTGCGCGTCGGTTACTGGCAACGCCACGCGGTCATATTTTTCGAAGAGAACCAGAGCGGTCTCCCGGTCATCCATGGCATGCAGGGAAACCAGCGCAGGATCGGCGATGTCGGTCACTTTCGTCTGCGGATCTGCCAATACCAATGAACCTAGCCGAATGTCTTCCAGCAATTTCCCGTTGGCGTCCAGGATATAAACCGCGTTCAGCGTTTCGCTGTTGCGCCCGACCTTGCGAATATGCTCGAGCGCTTCGCCGGCCGTCATATCCGGTGAGATCGACACGTAATGCGGAGTCATGTAGCGGCCCACGCTCTCGGGTGGATAACCGAGCAACTCGCGCGATTCTTTCAGCTCTTCGGGTGACAGCTCTTCAAGAAGCTTCCGCGTAACTTCCGCGGGCATTTCTCCAAAAAATCGCGTGCGGTCGTCGGGGCGCATCTCGTTGAGCATGCGTTTCACTTCGTCCGCCGTCAGCGAGTGAATCAATTCTTTTTGCTCGTTCGGGGGCAGGTAGCCAAAAACTTCCGAGGCGCGCTCGCGCGACACCAACCGAAACACGATGGCGCGTTCTTTCGGCGGCAACTCCGTTAACATTTCCGCTATATCGGAAACGTGCGTGCGCTCCAGCTTCTCGCGCAATTCTTCCCAGCGCTGTTGCGCAACAAGTTCCGTCCATTCCGAGGGTGAAGCGATAGCAGCAGGCATTGGCACTCTCATTCTCCCGGTGAAGTGTGATTCAGTCTGCCAATTATGCGGTCTTCCCGTTGACCCGGAACTATTTTCCGGTGGGTGACTTATTCTCTCGGTTTGTGCGATTCTTCTTGCCGATAGAGGTATCCAGGACAAGATGGCGCAGAAAAAATTCAGAGATTTGACGGAAAAGGAAATTCTGGCCCTGGCTATTGCTTCCGAAGAAGAAGACGGCCGCATTTACGGGGAGTTCGCGGAAGGCTTGCGTGATTCGTATCCCGCCACGGCGCAGATGTTTGAAGAAATGCGCGAAGAAGAAGTGGTCCACCGCGATCGCCTGATGGCCATGTTTCGCGAACGCTTTGGCGATCGTATCCCGTTGATACGCCGCGAAAATGTGAAGGGATTTTTGACCCGGAGGCCCACCTGGCTGACTCGCCCACTGGGTGTGAACGTAGCCAGACGTCAGGCGCGCGTGATGGAAATGGAAGCGGCGCGATTTTATGACAAAGCCGTAAGACGTATTACCGATGTTTCCATTCGCGAGCTTTTAAACAAGCTCGCCGATGAAGAAAGAAAACACTCCGCCACCGCCGGTGACCTGGAAGAAAAGCATCTGACGGAAAACGCCCGCGCACAAGAAGACGAATCACATCGCAAGCTGTTCTTGTTGCAGGTCGTACAGCCCGGACTCGCCGGACTTATGGACGGATCGGTTTCCACGCTGGCGCCGTTATTTGCCGCGGCGTTTGCTTCGCATAAGAGTTACGAAGCTTTTCTAGTAGGACTGGCAGCCTCCATCGGCGCGGGAATCTCTATGGGTTTCGCGGAATCGCTTTCAGACGACGGATCGCTCACCGGCCGTGGGTCTCCTTGGATCCGCGGCGGAGCCACCGGCCTGATGACCACCGCCGGAGGGCTCGGGCACACGCTTCCATTCTTAATTTCCAACTTTCACGTCGCTATGGCGATCGCGATTGTGGTGGTGGCCATCGAACTGACTGCCATCGCTTACATTCGCCATCGCTATATGGATACGCCCTTTTTACAGGCGGCTTTTCAGGTCATCGTCGGCGGAGTGCTGGTTTTTCTTACCGGCTATTTCATCGGCAGTTCCTAGACGCGGAATAAGGACCGCCGCTTATACTTCAAACGCTTCTTATTGGTCGCGTTGGAGCTGCCTATACCGGAAGAAGTATCTCGGTGATTAATTTATCTTCAGGTGTGGTTCTCGGGTCGTTGGCGTAATTTTCGATGCAATAGTCGTCTCGTAGCTGGATTTTTTTCTCCGCGACAATCTCGAACACGCGGCCCGATGCTTGTGGCAGGTTCGAGTACGGCCCGGTCAGTACAAATTTCATGTACTTCCCGCCTTTGAATTTTTCATAGGCCACACCCTCGGGCAGCTGTTGTGGGGCGGCGGCGACCGAAACGCCGGCACGATATATCTTCGGGCCTACTTTGTAGAGGCTCATATAACCAGTGGTCTTGTTGTGTTCAGAGATTGCCGGAACGAATTTGTGCAGAGTTTGCCAAGCCGCTGGGGCCGTATTCTGGAATGGACCAGTCTTTTCAAGAAAAACGTAATGCGTCTCCGGCCAAGTGACAATTTCCGGCGTTTCCGTAAGGTTCATAATCTTGCTTTCCTTCCGCTGCGTTGAATGTCGCTCTATCTTGGAAGAGTTATCGCTGAAAAGCAAAATTTGATGAGCGACGAGCCCGGTTTGACGCGCCGGTCTATCCTCCAAAACGCGCAGACGGCTGTCCGTAAACTGTGCTTCCGTACAGGTGGCAGCAACGTCGCCAGCAGCTAGGATTCGGGCATCAACTCATCCTTAAAGCTTACTAATGCTGGAGAACGCATGCGCACACGAATGATTTTGCCGGCAACTCTGCTGCTGGGGGCTATACCATTTGCGGCGGAAGCACACGATAGCACCACCGTAACCGCGGTGGTGGACAAGATCGTGACCCAGGAGCAGGCCGAGGTGCAGATGTTGCGCCGCTATTCGCCGCTGGTGGAAACCTATATCCAAACGGTACGGCCAGACAAAGAGCACGGTGCGATTCCCGACGGCGATAGATATTTTCTGGGCCGCGCCGAACTAGCGAAAGGCGTGGAACTCGAGCCGCTCATCAATGACAGCGGCAAGCGAAAACTTCTCCTGAGTGTCGGCCGCTTTTTCTCGAGTGACTTCTTGCCGCGCGGGTTTCTGCAAATGATTTATCTGGACGCGGACGGCTTCGACCGCCAGCACTACAAGTTCACATATGCAGGCAAGGAATTTTTGGGCGAAGTACGCTGCGTGATGTTTGACGTTGACCCGCTACCGGGCTCCGGAAAAGGGCGCTTTGCAGGGCGTATCTGGGTGGAAGATCAGGATTACCACATCGTGCGCTTCAACGGCGCCTACACCGGATCTTCGAGCAGCAGCTTTTATTTTAACTTTGATAGCTGGCGCTCCAACTCCACAAAAAACGAATGGCTGCCTTCCTTTGTGTATAGCGAAGAAGGCAACGTGCAGTACGGAAAGCGAAAACATTCCGCCTTCCAGGCCTTCAAAGCGCAGACACGGCTGTGGGGTTACGACCTGAATCAACAACACCCGGAACAGACGCTAACCAGCGTCGAGGTAGAAGGACCGCAAATTAAAGATCAAGCCGAGATAGGCATGGGCTATTCGCCGCTGCATGCCAGACGCGCCTGGGAGCACCTCGCCGAAGAAAATGTCGCGGGAAAAATGCAGCGCATGGGCCTGATGTCGCCTTACGGTGACGTGGACAAGATGCTGGAAACGGTGGTAAACAATCTGGAAGTGACCAACGATTTGGACATCCAGCCGGAAGTGCGTTGCCGCGTGCTGATGACCTCCACTCTCGAGTCCTTCACCATAGGCCACACCATCGTGTTGAGCCGTGGATTGATTGACGTGTTGCCCGACGAAGCCAGCCTGGCGGCGATCCTGGCCCACGAACTCGGACACGTGACACTGGGCCACCGCATGGACACGCAGTTCGCGTTTTTCAGCCATCTGCGTTTTGACGATAAAGAAACCTTCCATCACTTTGGATTTGCGCGCAATGCCGAGGAGGAAGAGTCCGCCAACAAAAAAGGCGCGGAGTTGCTGAAGAAATCTCCGTATCGGGATCAGTCCGGATCAGCGCAGGCATTTTTCCAGGCGTTGCAAGAGCGCGCCAAGGAAATTCCCAATCTGATCAGCCCGCACCTGGGCGACAGCATCCCCAACAGTGCGACCATCGCCTCGTCTGAAATTTCGCGCCAGCCGGCAACTAAATCCGCTGCGAATACGCTCGCAGCCTTGCCGATCGGCGGACGCATCATCGTTCAGCCGTGGGACGACCGCCTGGTGATGCGCAAAGTGGAACCCGAGGGCACCATCGCTGAATACGAAAAGATGCCCTTTGAAGTGGCGCCGTTTCTAATTTACCTGACGAGACCGGGCGCCAATTCAGCCATGAATGAATCAGGCGTAATGGCGGTGAAATCCGAGATAGACGCGGATCAGCCGTTACCGTTGTCAAAGCCTTAAGCCACGCCTTGTTAGTCGCTTTGTGCCGGCGCTGGAGCGGGAGACGCGCCGTGTCTTCGCAGGCTCTGAATCCAGCTTTGCAGCCGGTCCATGTAGATGTACACCACCGGCGTAGTGAACAGCGTGAGCATCTGGCTGAGGATTAATCCCCCGACGATGGTGATACCAAGCGGGCGGCGTAACTCAGAGCCCACGCCGCTTCCCAGCGCCAGCGGCAAGGCACCAAGGAGTGCCGCCATCGTGGTCATTAAAATGGGCCGGAAGCGCAGCAGGCACGCTTCGTAGATCGCCTCCACCGGGGACTTGTGCCCTTCTCGTTCCACTTGCACCGCGAAGTCGATCATCAAAATGGCGTTTTTCTTCACAATGCCGATCAGCAGAATAATTCCAATCAGCGCGATGATATTCAGGTCCGATTTCATGATACGAATCGCCAGCAGCGCGCCAATGCCCGCCGAAGGAATCGTAGACAGAATTGTGATCGGGTGAATGTAACTTTCGTAAAGAATGCCAAGCACGATGTACACGGCGGCCAAAGCAGTAAGGATCAAAATCCCTTCCGTGGCCAGAGAATCCTGAAATGCTTGCGCGTTGCCTTGAAACATGGCGTGCACAGTGGCGGGAATTCGCAGTTCACGTTGGGCTACCTCAATATGCTCAACAGCAGGGCCCAGGGAAGCTCCGGGCGCAAGATTGAATGACAGCGTGATGGCCGGAAATACGCCCTGGTGATTTACAGATAGCGCCGTATTGGATGGCTCGTAACGCGCAAAGGCGCTGAGCGGAATTAATTTCCCGCTTTTAGAAGGTACATAAATTGTGCTGAGCGCCTGCGGCCCTTCCTGCGCTTCTGGCGCAACTTCCATAACCACATGGTACTGATTCAGTCCTTTATAAATATTCGAAACCTGCCGCTGTCCAAAGGCGTCCGCCAAAGTGTTGTCGATATCCAGCACACTCACGCCCATACGGGAAGCCGTGTCGCGATCGATGAACAGGGATGTTTGCAGCCCCTTCATTTGCTGATCGCTATTTACATCGCGCAGTTCCGGAATCGCGCGCAGGCGTTCCATAATTATGGGCGCCCAATGATTCAGATCGTCAAGGTTGTCCGCCTGTAAGGTGTACTGGTATTGCGCGCCACCAAAACGGCCGCCGATACCCAGGTCCTGAACGGCTTGTAAGTACAACGAGGCTCCCGGTATCGCCGCGGTCTTCTCGCGGATGCGCGCAATCACCTCATCGGCGCTGATCTTGCGCTCCTTCAAGGGTTTCAAGGCCGCGAACATGCGGGCCGTGCCACCGCCGTTGCCACCACCAGCAAAGGAGGCCACTGTGTCGACGGCTGGGTCGTGCAAAACAACGTCGGTAAACTGGCGCATTTTCTGCGCCATGGCTGCGAACGACAAGTCCTGATCGCCCTGGATGAGTCCGGCGATGCGCCCAGTATCCTGTTGCGGGAAAAATCCTTTTGGCGTCTTCGCGAATAAATAAAGATTGAGGCACACGGTGCCGATGGTGAGTAGCAGGATCAAGAACTGGTGGCGCAGCACCCACTTCAGCGAAAAATCGTACATGCCCAACACGCGATTGAAAGCTCGCTCCGAAAAACGGTACAGCCGGTTGTGCCTTCCGGTATCGTGCCGCAAAAACCGCGCACACATCATCGGTGTAGTAGTAAGCGAAATGAACAGCGACACTATTATGGCCACGCTGAGCACCACGGCAAATTCGCGGAAGAGCCGGCCCACGATGCCGCCCATCATCAAGATGGGAATAAACACCGCTACCAGCGACGCGCTCATGGAAATGACCGTGAAACCTATTTCACGGGCGCCCTTCATCGCCGCCGCGTACGGGGCCATCCCTGATTCAATGTGCCGCGCGATATTTTCAATCACGACGATGGCGTCATCGACGACGAATCCGGTGCAAATGGTGAGCGCCATTAAGGACAAATTGTCGAGGCTGTAATGGCAAAGATACATCACGCCGAAAGTGCCGACCAAGGAAAGCGGCACGGCCACACTGGGAATTACCGTGGCCCACACATTTCGCAAGAATGCGAAAACCACAAAAATCACCAGGATGATGGAGATGATTAGCGCGACTTCCACATCATGAACCGACGACCGAATGGTCATGGTGCGATCAATGAGCACGTTCAAATGCAGTGAAGGCGAGATGGAGGCACGCAGCACGGGAAGTAACGGCAGGATGCGATCGACGGTGGCGATCATGTTTGCGCCGGGCTGCCGGAAAACCGCTAGGATCACCGACCGCTGACCGCCGGCGAGACCCAGATTGCGAGT
>Ga0209526_10001518_pt1 | contig 15608 bp, 11 predicted proteins | sample JacPinW_OM2H0_M1_FD_188566 | JGI IMG/M metagenome (GOLD analysis project Ga0209526, IMG submission 188566) | Forest soil microbial communities from Algoma, Ontario, Canada - Jack Pine, Ontario site 1_JW_OM2H0_M1 (SPAdes) (version 2) | ecosystem: Environmental > Terrestrial > Soil > Boreal... | reverse complement strand
CGCGGGCATGGCCGCCTTGTTCCGCCAGTTCTCCTTCCCGGGCGGGGTACCGAGCCACGTCGCACCGGAGACGCCCGGCTCGATCCACGAGGGCGGCGAGCTCGGCTACTCCCTCTCCCACGCCTACGGAGCCGCGTTCGACAACCCCGGGCTGATCGTCGCCTGTGTCATCGGCGATGGCGAGGCCGAGACCGGGCCGCTGGCCACGAGCTGGCACTCCAACAAGTTCGCTGACCCCGCGCGGGACGGCGCCGTACTCCCGATCTTGCACCTTAACGGATGGAAGATCGCTAATCCCACCGTCCTGGCGCGCATCCCCGAACCGGAACTCGAAGAGCTGCTGCGAGGTTACGGGTATGCCCCCGTCTTCGTGTCCGGCGCCGATCCCCAGGCCATGCACCGGGAGATGGCGGCCGTGCTTGACTCGGTCATCGCCGATATCCGGAACATCCAGGACCGCGCACGTTCCGGCGAGGGCCGCGATAACCACCCCGGCCGGCCGCGCTGGCCGCTGATCGTCCTGCGCACCCCGAAGGGCTGGACCGGGCCCGCCGAAGTGGACGGCCTCCCGGTGGAGGGAACCTGGCGCTCCCATCAGGTGCCGCTGGCCGCGGTCCGGACCAACCCGGCGCACCTGCGCCAGCTCGAAGAATGGATGCGCTCCTACCGCCCGGCCGAGTTGTTCGACGCCGACGGCCGGCCCCGCCCGGAGATCCTCGGCTTCGTCCCCGCTGGCGAGCGCCGGATGGGCGGCAACCCGCACGCCAACGGCGGCCTGCTGCTACGTGACCTGGTGCTGCCGGATTTCCGGGACTACGCGGTGCCGGTGACCCAGCCCGGCGCGGGCACCTCCGAGCCCACCCGGGTGATGGGCTCGCTGCTGCGCGACGTGATGCAGCTGAACTCCGACGCGCGGAACTTCCGGGTGTTCGGGCCCGACGAGACGGAGTCGAACCGGCTCGGCGCGCTGCTCGAGGTGACCGGGAAGACCTGGGAAGAGGCCACGCTGCCGGTCGACGAGCACCTGGACCCGGCGGGCCGGGTCATGGAGGTCCTGTCCGAGCACACCTGCCAGGGCTGGCTTGAGGGCTATCTGCTGACCGGGCGGCACGGCCTGTTCTCCTGCTATGAGGCGTTCATCCACATCGTCGACTCGATGTTCAACCAGCACGCCAAGTGGCTCAAGACCAGCCGCGGGCTGGCCTGGCGGCGTCCGGTCGCCTCGCTGAACTACCTGCTCACCTCGCATGTCTGGCGGCAGGACCACAACGGGTTCTCGCACCAGGATCCGGGCTTCATCGACCATGTGATCAACAAGAAGGCCGCGGTGGTCCGGGTCTACCTGCCGCCGGACGCGAATACCCTGCTGTCGGTCACCGACCATTGCCTGCGCAGCCGGGACTACGTGAACGTGATCGTCGCCGGCAAGCAGCCCAGCCCGGACTGGCTGGACATGGACTCCGCCGTGCTGCACTGCACCCGGGGCGCGGGGATCTTCGAGTGGGCCAGTTCCGACACCGACGGCGAGCCCCCGGATGTGGTGCTCGGCTGCGCCGGCGATGTGCCGACCCTGGAGGTGCTGGCCGCCACCGACATCCTCCGCCAGCACCTGCCCGAGCTGAAGGTCAGGGTGGTCAACGTGGTGGACCTGATGCGGCTGGAACCGGAGACCGAGCATCCGCACGGGATGAGCGACGCCGAGTTCGACGCGCTGTTCACCCGCGACCGGCCGGTCATCTTCGCCTACCACGGCTACCCGTGGCTGATCCACCGGCTCACCTACCGGCGGGCCGGGCACCCCAACATCCATGTCCGCGGGTACAAGGAGGAAGGGACCACGACCACCCCATTCGACATGGTGGTAATGAACGACATGGACCGGTTCCATCTCGTTATGGATGTCATTGACCGGGTTCCTGGGCTCGGCGCCCGGGCCGCGCGACTGCGCCAGCAGATGACCGACAGCCGGGCCAGGCACCGGGCCTGGACCCGGCAGTACGGGGAGGACATGCCCGAGGTCCGGGACTGGACCTGGCCCGCGGAGCAGGGATGACCCGCGTCCTGGTGGTCAACACCGGGTCAAGCAGCATCAAGCTGAGCCTGCTCGACGCCGGTGACCAGGTGGTGGCGGCCACCGAACTCCAGTGGCGGGATGGCGCGGAACCTCCCGGCGAGCTCACCGGCTTCGTCGCCGGGCTGGACGGCATCGGCGCGGTCGGCCACCGGGTGGTGCACGGCGGACGCACGCTGCACACGGCGACGGTGATCGACGGTGCGGTGCGGCAGGCGATCCTCGAGGCCACCGACCTGGCGCCGCTGCACCAGCCGCGGGCGCTGGCCGCCATCGACGCGGTGACCGCGCTGCTGACCGGCGTCCCCGCGGTGGCCTGCTTCGACACCGCGTTCCACCATGACATGCCGGCCGCGGCCGCTACCTACGCCCTGCCCGCCGCCTGGCGTGACCGGTTCGGGCTGCGCCGGTACGGCTTCCACGGGCTGTCCCATGGGTACGCAGCGCGGCGCGGGGCGGCACTGCTGGGCACCACGCCCGACCAGCTCAGGATGGTCACCTGCCATCTCGGCGCCGGGGCCTCGCTGGCCGCCGTCCGCTACGGCCGCAGCGTGGACACCACGATGGGCTTCACGCCGCTCGACGGGCTCGTGATGGCCACCAGGCCGGGCAACACCGACCCGGGCCTGCTGGTCTGGCTGCTGCGTGACGGCGGGATTCCGGTGACCGAACTGGCCTCCGGGCTTGAGCATGAGTCGGGGCTCTACGGGCTGGCCGGCTCGGCCGACATGCGCGACGTCATGCGGTCCGCGCAGGCCGGCGAGCCGTCCGCCGTGCTCGCCCGGGACGTTTACACCCACCGGCTGCGCCAGCAGATCGCGGCCATGGCCGCCGCCATGGACGGGCTGGACGCGCTGGTCTTCGCGGGCGGCGTCGGCGAGCACTCAGCGCCCATCCGGGCCAGCGCGGCCCTCGGTTTCCTCGGCATCGCCGTGGACGCCGAGCGCAACCACGCGGTCCACAGCGACGCCGACATCTCCGCCGACGGCGCCGCGGTGCGCACGCTCGTCGTCACGGCCCGGGAGGACATCGAGATCGCGCACCAGGTCCGTGCGCTGCTGACGTCGGCCTTGGCCGCCCGGTAGCAGCCAGCTAGGCGGGTCCGCGGGACACGCCTTAGCCGCCGCGGCTCCGCGGGCGGCTAGCCGGCTGGGGGCAGGGCCAGCCGGCCCGGGGTCAGCGCCCGCCGGGAGAACACCCGGCCGCCCAGCCGGTGCGCCGCCTCCCGGGCCAGGTCGGAGGGCGGGACGGCGACGACCGGGCAGTGGGCGTGGGCCAGGCAGTAGCGGCTCACCCGGCTGCCGATCAGGTGCCGCAGCGGGCCGCGGCGGCCGGCGCCCACGACGAGCAGGTCCCGGGTCCGGCAGGCGGCATTGACGAGCACCGGGCCGGCCTCGCCGCGCTGCACGGCAGGTGCGGCCCGCAGGTCCGCGGGCACGCCGCCCCAGGCTCGGTCGAGGGCCTCCCAGAGCCGCTGCCAGGCGGCCTCTTTCCAGACCTCACGCAGGTAGAGGCAGGGCTGACGGCGGTCGGCCAGGTCACCCCCGGGGGGCAGCCAGGCGAGAACAGGGATCAGCGGGGCATCGCGGTCGCGGGCCAGGTCCGCCGCGAAACGCAGCGCCTGCAGGCTTCCGGGCGATCCGCTCGCACCGACGATGATCCGACGTGCGCCGGACACGGTAACGCTCCTTATAGATACGGACGGCTGTCACCATCCAGATAACCTCGCCGGCGCCGCGCCGCCAAATGCCCTAGCGGCATCCAGGCGGCCAGAGGTGCGATTCATACGAATTTCTCACCATCCGGGAAGCCGGCCCTCAGGGACGGGCACCACGCGGCCGGTACAGCCACGCTCATTCTGGCTCTTGACAGTCACATCTTTATGAGAGTAACTTTCTCTTACGAGAGACTCTGGAAAGAGGGTGAACGTCATGAACGTATCCGACAGGCGCCGGTGGTGGGCGCTGGTCGCCATCGCGGCCAGCGTGCTGGTCGTCGGCCTTGATCTGACCGTGCTTAACCTGGCGCTGCCCACGCTCTCCGCGCAACTGCACGCCTCCACGAGCGACCTGCAGTGGTTCTCCGCCGCGTACAGCCTGGTACTGGCCGCAGCGTTGCTGCCGGCCGGCCTGCTCGGTGACCGGTTCGGGCGTAAGCGGCTGTTGCTGATCGCGCTGGTGGTGTTCGGGGCCAGCTCGGCGGCCTGTGCCTTCGCCACGTCCTCCGGCGGGCTGATCGTGGCCCGCGCCGTACTCGGGCTCGGCGCCGCGGCCGTCCTGCCGATGTCGATCGCCGTCCTGCCGGTGCTCTTCACCGCGCAAGAGCGGCCGCGGGCGATCGCGATCGTGATGGGCGCGACCTTCATCGGCTATCCGGTTGGCCCGCTGCTGGGCGGCTGGCTGCTGGACAACTTCTGGTGGGGCTCGGTCTTCCTGATCAACGTGCCGGTCGTGGTGCTGGCCCTGACCGCGGTCGCCCTGCTGATGCCCGAGTCGCATGGTGAGCGAGGCCGCCCGATCGATGTCACCGGAATCGGGCTCTCCAGCCTGGGCCTCGCCGGGCTGACCTTCGGCTTCATCAAGGCCGGGCAGAACGGCTGGAGCGACGCCGTCACGCTGACGGGCATCCTCGGCGGCGCCGCCCTGATCGTCGTCTTCGTGGCCTGGGAGCGCTACGTGACCCGGCGCAGCGTCGCCGGCGCACGGCGGCAGCCTCTGATCGAGCTGGCGCTGTTCCGCTCGGCCTCCTTCACCTGGGGAACGATCCTGACCACCATGGTCTCCTTCGCGCTGTTCGGCATCCTGTTCGCCATGCCGCAGTACTTCCAGGAGGTCAAGGGCGTCAACGCGTTCGGCAGCGGGCTCAGGCTGCTGCCGATGATCGGCGGGATGGTGCTCGGCATGCTCGTCGGCACCCGGCTGCAGACCGCGCCCAAGAGCCCGGAAGGCGCACCGCCCGCCGCTCCCCGGGTCAGCGCCCGGGCTCTGGTGGCGGCCGGCTTCGCCGTGATGGGCGTCGCGCTGGCGGTCGGCGCGACCACGAGCACCCACAGCGGAACGTTCTTCGCCGCGGCCTGGTTCGCGGCGGCGGGGGTCGGGCTTGGCTTCGCGATGCCCGCGGCCATGAACGCGGCTCTCGGCGCGCTCTCGGCGCAGCGCAGCGGCGCGGGCTCGGCCCTCATCTCCGCGATGCGCCAGGTCGGGGCCACCATCGGAGTGGCCGTCCTCGGCACCGTGCTGCTGTCCGCTTACCGCAGCCGGCTCGACCTGACCGGCGTGCCGGCGGCGGTCAGCCAGGCCGTGCGCGGTAGCGCGGCGGCCGGCGTCGAGGTGGCGCGGAAGCTCGATTCGGTCCCGCTGCTCGACTCGGTGCGCACCGCCTTCGTGCACGGGATGGACGTCATGCTGTGGGCCTGCGGCGGGATCGCGCTCACCAGCGCGCTGCTCGCGCTGGCCTTCCTGCCCCGGAAGGCCAGCCCGGGCCGGGCGGATCCGGCCGAAGCCAGCCTGCCGGTCGCGGCCGCAGGTCCAGGCGAGGAGAATCGGGAAGATGAACGGCCCGTTCGACGCTGACCGGCCCATTGGGCTGCGCGAGCGCAAGAAGGCCAGGACGCGTGCTGCCATCCGGGAGCACGCGTTGCGGCTGTTCCGCGAGCATGGGTACGGCGCCACCACCGTGGAGCAGATCGCTGAGGCGGCCGAGGTCTCCCCGGCCACGTTCTACCGCTACTTCCCCACCAAGGAAGACGTGGTCCTCCAGGACGACTTCGACGTACTCGCGATGGACGCCCTCAAGGCCCAGCCGGCCGGCCTCGGCCCCATCGCGGCCGTACGCGCCGCCATGGCCGAGATGCTTGCCTCGCTGACGCCTGAGGACCTTGACCGGTTCCGCGAGTCCACCGAGCTGACCCTGGCGATCCCCGAGGTGCGGGCCCGCGCGGTGGATGAGTTCAGCCGCACGATCCAGGTGATGGCCGAGGCGGTGGCCGGGCGGGCCGGACGGCCCCCGGATGACTTCGCGGCCCGGAACATCGCGGGCGCGATCACTGGCGTGATCATGGCGGTGACGCTGCCGGGCCATCAGATGAAGTCCGAGCCAGCGGACATGTTCGCGTCCATCGACGCTGCCCTGGCCCATCTGGAGGCGGGGCTACCGCTGTAGCCAGGTTACCCGCCGTAGCCGGGCTACCGCTGCGGCCCTCAGCGCTTACGCGCGACTGCGCCGTACCAGTTGACCTCCGAGGCCAGCGGCCGCGGGCCGGTTTCCTCCGGCCGCCACTCCGACACGAGCACCAGGCCCGGATCGATCATCTCCAGGCCACGGAAAGCCAGCTCGGCGAAGTCGTCCGCGGTGCGGGCCTGCGCGGGCACCCCGCCCTGCCGGTAGGCGCGCTCCAGCCCGGCCACTCCCGCGGGGTCGTGCTCGGGCGTGACGTGCGAAGCGACCAGGTAGCTACCCGGCGGCAGCGCGTCGAGCAGGGCGGCCACGAGCGCGGCCGGGTTGTACTCGTCGGTCACGAAGTGCAGGATCGCGACGAGCATGAGCGCGACCGGCTGGGTCAGATCGAGCGTGCCCTTGACCTCGGGACTGGCCAGGATCGTCGCTGGCTGGCGCAGGTCCGCGTCGATGTAGGCGGTACGGCCCGGCGGAGCGCTGTTGAGCAGCGAGCGGGCGTGCGCCAGGACGACCGGATCATTGTCGACGTAGACGACCCGGGACTCCGGCGCGATCGCCTGGGCGACCTCGTGCACGTTGTTCGCGCTGGGCAGGCCCGTGCCGATGTCCAGGAACTGGCGGATTCCGGCGTCGCGGACCAGGTACTGGACGGCACGGCCGAGAAAGGCCCGGTTCTCCCGCACCGCCGTGCGCACCGCGCCCCAGCTCTTCATGGCCTGCTGCGCGGTCTCCCGGTCCGCGGCGAAATGGTCCTTGCCGCCGAGGTAGTAGTCGTACATCCGGGCCGCGTGCGGCTTGCTGGTGTCAATCGCAGGTCGCATGGGGCCGCCTTCCGTTCCTGTGGCCGCCATTCCTGACGCCGCCGGGCGCCATCCTAAGGCTTGCGTCCGACGCCACCGTTGGCGTTGACCTCCGCGGGCAGCGGCCGTGGCCGGTTGCCTTCCGGCCGCCACTCTGAGACCGGCACCACACCCGGATCCACCATATCCAGGCCGCGGAAGGCAAGTTCGGCCAGCTCGTCAATGGTCCGGAGCTGGCCAGCCAGCCCGCGACCCTGGTATGCGCGCCCGGCTCCGCTCACCGCTTCCTCGTCATATTCCAGCGTGGCGTGGGACGCGACCAGGTAGCTGCCGGCCGGAAGCGCGTCGAGCAGCGTGGACACGCTGTGCGCCGGGTCGTCCTCATCGGGCAGGAAGTGCAGGACGGCCACCAGCATCAGCGCCACCGGCTCGCTGAGATCAAGGGTTTCCGCGACCGCCCGGCTGGCCAGGATCTTCTCCGGCTCCCGCAGGTCAGCATCGATGTAGGCAGTGCGCCCTTCCGGGCCGCTGGCCAGCAGCGCGCGGGCGTGGGCCAGCACAATCGGGTCATTGTCGGCATAGACCACACGGCACTCCGGCTCCAGCGCCTGGGCCACCTCGTGCACGTTGTTCGCGGCCGGCAGCCCCGTCCCGACGTCGAGGAACTGCCGGATCCCCGCCTCCCGCACCAGGTACCGCACGGCCCGGCCGAGGAACGCGCGGTTTTCCCGGGCCGCGGTCCGCACCGAGCGCCAACTCCGCATGGCCGACTCAGCCGTCTCCCGGTCGACGGCGAAATTGTCCTTGCCGCCCAGGAGATAGTCGTAGATGCGGGCCGGATGCGGCTTCGTCGTATCAAGACTCAGCCACATCGGCTCGTCCTCCCCGTAGGTACTCCCACGGCAGCGCCCGGTCATTACCGCCGCAGCTGAATCATAAGGCTCGCGGGCGGTCCGGTCGGCAGCACTCCGTAAGAGCGTGCCACCGCGACCGGCGTAACATCTGTGAAACTTTCCCGTTCGGCCGCATCCGCCGCCAGCCGTGCGTGGTGGCCTGATTCCGCGTCTCAGCTACTGTCCGCGGCGCGGCCGGCTCCGCACTGGGCGGGAATCTGGCTGGTCCGGGCGGTCCGGCCGGCCGTGACCGCGACGCGGCCCGGCGGCCGCCCGCGACGCTCCGGCAGGCCCGCGCGGTCCATGGTCGCGGGCCCGTGCCCGCCGCCATGTACAGGCCCGTGGAATGTGCCTATCTTCGCCGCAGAGCGCCCGGTGCGGCCTGCCCTGCTCCCCCATCGCCGGGCGAGGACTGCTTTGAGGAGGACCCGCATGAGATTCAAGCTCCCCGCCCGGGCGGGGTGGTCGCGCCTGCGGCGCGGCGTGGCGGCCGCGGTCACCGTGGTGCTCGGCTGTGCCGGGCTCGCGGCACTGGCCACGACCCAGGCCAGCGCCGCGCCTGCCTGCCAGGTGGCCTACTCGGTAAATCAGTGGAACACCGGGTTCACCGCGGCGATCACGATCACCAACAACGGCTCCCCGATCACCAGCTGGACGCTGGCCTACTCCTACACCGGCAACCAGGCCCTGACCCAGGGCTGGAGCGGGAACTGGACCCAGTCCGGCCAGAACGTCACGGTGACCAACGCGAACTGGAACGGCAGCCTGGCCACCGGCGGCTCGACGCAGATCGGCGCCAACTTCAGCTACAGCGGCACCAACACCGCCCCCACCGCGTTCACCCTCAACGGCGTGGCGTGCAACGGCGCCGGCCCGACTCCGACCCCGACCGCGACCTCGCCGACTCCGACGCCAACCTCGACGTCACCGACCCCGACGCCCACTCCGACCCCCACGGGGACGGGCGGCACAGGCGGCGGCTCGCTGCTGGTGAACCCGCCGACGTTCTCGGTGGCGCAGGGGACCAGCGATGTGTTCGGGGTGTCGCTGTCGGCCGCGCCGACCGGCAACATCACCGTGACCGTGGCCGCGTCCGGTAATGCCGGCCTGACCATCAGTGCCGGCACCACGCTCACCTTCACCACCAGCAACTGGAACTACGCGCAGCCGGTGACGGTCGCCGCGAACTCCTCCGGTACTGGGGCCACCACCTTCACGGCCAGCACCCCTGGCCTCGCATCGGTGAGCGTGACCGGCACCGAGACGGCCGCGGGCTCGACCACGACGCCGGCGCACGTGGCCAACCCCTTCACCGGCGCGACCTCGTACGTCAACCCCAACTACACCGCTGAGGTGGCGACCTCGGTAGCAGGCGCCAGCGGCACGCTCGCCGCGCAGATGACGCGGGTCGGGCAGCAGTCGACCGGCGTCTGGCTTGACCGCATCGCCGCGATCTACGGCGGGTCGGGCAACAGCAACCGGATGAGCCTGGAAGCGCACCTGCGGGCCGCGGCCAGCCAGGCGTCGGGCAGCACCCCGATCGTCGTCCCGATCGTGGTCTACGACCTGCCCAACCGTGACTGCGCCGCGCTCGCCTCCAACGGCGAGCTGACCGTTAACAACAACGGCCTGCAGTACTACGAGCAGAACTACATCAACCCGATCGCGCAGATCCTCACCAACTTCGCGCACACCAACATCAGGGTGGTCGCGGTCGTTGAGGATGACTCGCTGCCGAACCTGATCACCAACACCGGCATTGCGGCCTGTGCTCAGGCGCAGCAAAGCGGCGTGTATGTCAGCGGCATCCAGTACGCGCTCAACAAGCTGCACGCGATCCCGAACGTGTACAACTACATCGATCTCGGCCACTCGGGATGGCTCGGCTGGCCGAGCAACTTCGGCCCGGCGGTTTCGCTGATCCACTCGGTGGCTGCGGGCACCACCGCCGGCGTGAGCAGCGTCGACGGCTTCATCAGCAACACGGCCAACACCGTCCCGACCACCGAGCCGTTCATGACGGCGACCCAGAACGTCGGCGGCCAGCCGGTGAACTCCGTCCTGTTCTACTCATTCGACCCGTACATCGACGAGCTGACCTACGACCAAGCGATGTACTCCAGCCTGGTCAGCGCCGGGTTCTCACCCAACGTCGGGATGCTGATCGATACCTCGCGCAACGGCTGGGGCGGCCCGCTCAGGCCCACCGGCCCGAGCACCTCGACCAATACGACGACGTTCGTCAACCAGTCGAAGATCGACCAGCGGCCGTTCCGCGGTGACTGGTGCAATCCCAATGGCGCGGGTCTCGGGCCGTTCCCCCAGGCCAGCCCGAACTCGTCGTTCAGCCACCTGTACGCCTACGTCTGGATCAAGCCACCGGGCGAGTCCGACGGTGACTACCCGAGCGGCAGCCACACCCACGGCGACCCGCACTGCGACCCGAACGGTACCCAGACCGACGGCAGCGGCCACACCTATCCCACCGACGCCATACCGGGATTCGACATCCCGGCCGGCAACTGGTTCCCGGCTCAGTTCACGCAGCTGGTCCAGAACGCCTTCCCCGCCGTCCCGTAACCACAACCGGCCACCGCTACCGGTGAGCCACTGACAGCGGCCACCGCGCCCGCCCGGGCGGAATGTCCCTCCGGGTAGGCGCGGTGGCCGCCTCATGCGTACGGGGCTCACCAGCCAAGTTCGTGGAGCCGGTCGTCGTCGATGCCGAAGTGGTGGCCGACCTCGTGGATGACGGTGCGCCGCACCTGCTCGACCACCTCGTCCTCGGACCAGCAAATCCGGCAGATCGCGACGCGGTAGATGGTGATCCGGTCCGGCAGTACGCCCGCGTAGTTCGTTGTGCGGCTGGTCAGCGGGATGCCCTCATAGAGCCCGAGCAGGCCCGGAGGGCCGACGTCGTGCTCAACTGTGACCGCCACGTTGCGCATCAGCCTGCCGAGATCATCCGGCAGGCCGTCGAGCGCCACGACGACCATCTCTTCGAAGCGGTCCGGGTCAACCTCGATCACACACTCATTGTCGGCGCTCACGTCCGACGGTGCCCACCGGTGGGCGCCTGAACGTGGCGCGCAGACCGCGCCCCCGCGTTTCCGCGGAAACGCGGAGCAGCCCAGAAACCTGGTGCGCGGCGACGCGGTACCCGGTTAGCGTTGAGCCGCCACCCGGAGGCGATCATGAAACAGATCAGCAAGAGGCTGATGAGCTGGGCGTCGATCCTCGAGGAGCAGACCCTTGAACAGGCACGGCACACGGCGTCGATGCCGTTCATCTTCCCGCACCTAGCCCTGATGCCTGATGCGCATCTGGGCAAAGGCTCGACGGTCGGCTCCGTGATACCAACTCTCGGCGCGATCATTCCCGCCGCAGTCGGGGTGGACATCGGCTGCGGCATGATCGCGGTCCGGACCCAGTTCACGGCCGGGGATGCGCGGCGCCGTGGTGATCTTGCAGCACTGCGGGAGGCCATCGAGGGCGCCATCCCGCTGGCCGCGGGGAACTACAACACGAGCATCTACAGCGCCGAGACCGACGCCCGGGTGGAGGCCCTTGAGCAACGCGCGGGTGCTGACAGCGCCGAGCAGATCGCCCCGAACTGGCGGCTCCAGCTGGGCACCCTCGGCTCAGGCAACCACTTCATCGAGGTCAGCCTCGACGAGGAGGACCGGATCTGGCTGTTCCTGCACTCCGGCTCCCGCGGTGTCGGGAACAAGCTCGCGATGAAGCACATCAAGATCGCCCGCGGGCTGGCCACGAAGTGGTGGATCCCGCTGCCCGACCCTGACCTCGCCTACCTGGTCGAGGGGACGCATGAGTTCTGGGACTACATCCGGGACCTGCGGTGGGCCCAGCACTTCGCGCTGCTCAACCGCGAGGAGATGATGCACCGCGTCATCGACTGCTTCGCAGCCTGGATCGGCCACGATGTCGAGGCCGCCGAGACGGTGAACACCCACCACAACTACACCGCGCAGGAGAAGCATTTTGGAAAGGACGTCTGGCTGTCCAGAAAGGGCGCCATCGACGCGTCCGCGGGGGTGCCCGGGCTGATTCCAGGCTCGATGGGCACCCGCTCCTATGTCGTGACCGGCAAGGGCAACCGCCTCGCCCTGAACTCCGCGCCGCACGGGGCCGGCCGCGAGTACAGCCGGTCCCGCGCCCGCAAGGAGTTCACGCGCTCACAGCTTGATGCCGCCATGGAAGGCATCGAGTGGCGGCACAGCGACGCCTTCCTGGATGAGATCCCTGGAGCATACAAACCGATCGACGTAGTCATGGAGGACGCCAAGGATCTCGTCGAGGTCCGGCACACCCTGCGCCAGATCGTCAACGTCAAGGGCGACTGACATTCGGCCTGATCATGTGGGACGTCCGGCTCTGGGCGGCGAGCGCCCCGGCGAGCATCGTGGTGACTTAGACCTGGGCAGATGGTCACTGATGGACCGGCCCCGGCGAAACGGGAGATGGTCATGCGAGCGCTTGTTTACCACGGTCCCGGCCTCAAGGCCTGGGAAGACGTGCCGAAGCCGGAGGTCGCCGCCGACACGGACGCGATCGTGCGGGTCGACGCCACGACGATCTGCGGTACGGATCTGCACATTCTCAAGGGCGACGTACCGGCCGTCACCGACGGGCGGATCCTCGGCCACGAAGCCGTCGGAACGGTCGACGCGGTGGGCCGCGGCGTGAAGACGGTCAAGGCCGGCGACCGCGTCCTGGTCTCCTGCATCTCCGCGTGCGGGACCTGCCGGTTCTGCCGGGAGGGCCACGCCGGGCAGTGCCTCGGCGGGGGCGGCTGGATCCTCGGCCACAAGATCGACGGCACCCAGGCCGAGTATGTCCGGGTGCCGTTCGCCGACACCTCGACCTACCCGGTACCGGACGGCGCTACCGACGAGGACATCCTCATGCTGGCGGACATCCTGCCGACCGGCTATGAGGTCGGCGTCCTCAACGGCCAGGTGCGCCCGGGCGATGTGGTCGCGATCGTCGGGGCCGGACCCATCGGCCTGTCCGCGATCACCGGCGCCCGCCTGTTCAGCCCGAGCCACATCGTCGCGATCGACCTGGCCGACACCAGGCTGGAGGCGGCGAAGGCGTTCGGCGCGGATATCACCGTGAACAACAGCCGCGAGGACCCGCTGGAGATAGTCCGCTCGCTCACCGACGGGCTGGGCGCCGACGTGGCCATCGAAGCGGTCGGCGTGCCCGCCGCCTTCGAGCTGGCCGCTGAGCTGGCCCGGCCCGGTGGGCGGATCGCCAACATCGGCGTGCACGGCGAGCCGGCCACCCTGCACCTCGAAGACCTGTGGATCAAGAACATCACCATCACCACCGGCCTGGTCGACGCGTACTCCACGCCGACCCTCCTGAAGCTGCTCGCCAGCCACCAGATCGATGCCGGGCGGTTCATCACGCACCACTTCGCGCTCGATGACTTCGACCAGGCCTACGACGTCTTCGCCCGCGCCGCCGACACCGGCGCGCTGAAGGTCGTCCTGAGCCGTACGGCGTAGCTCAGGACATGATCGCGGTTGATTGGTGGCCTGGGGACCAGCCGCCAATCAACCGCTTACCGGTACCACCAATCACCGACCGTCAGGCGGCGCAGACTGGGCTGTTGAGGGTGAGCCGGGCGCCAGGTTGGCCAGCCAGCGCCCGGAACGTGCCGCGCCGCAGCCCCCGGTACATGGTGCGGGGAATCAGCGCGGAACCTCCGTTAAGCGAATGTGAGGTTTTATGAGGTGGTGCACGCGGTGCCGTTGACCGAGAAGGCGGTAGGCGCGGCGTCGCTGCTGGTGAAGGTGCCGGTGAAGCCGATGGTGACCGAGCCGGCCGGGGCGATGGTCGCGTTGTAGGACTGGTTGACCGCGGTCACGTTCTCGCCGGACTGGGTGAAGCTGGCCGTCCACATGCTGCCGATCTTCTGGTCACCGGGGAAGGTCCAGGTCAGCTTCCACGGGCTGATCGCGGCGGTGCCCGTGTTGGTGAGCACGATCTGACCCTGGAAACCGCCTGGCCAGCTGTTCGTCAGCGAGTACACGGCCCGGCAGGAGACCGCGGCGGCGGATCCGGTCGGCGACGGCGTGCCGTTCCCCGCGCCGGAGAGCGGGAACTGGTCGCCCGCCAGCAGGGACTGCTTGGCCGCGCTGACCGGTGTCGCGTCATAGTTGTTGTCCAGCAGCGCGTAAGAGTCCTCGCCGTCGAGCGCCCAGTAGGTCCAGCCCATCGCGGGGTTGCTCTTGATGTAGGACATGAGGCTGGAGAACCACTGGCCCTGCGACCCAGGTGTGCTACTCGACACGTCCGCGGCCGCGTTGCCGGTGCCGAACTCGCCGACCCACACCGGGGCGACGTTCTGGGTGTAGAGGTAGCCCCAGAACTTGGCCCAGACCGCGTCCAGGCTGGCGGACGTGGTGGAGGAGTTGAACCAGGTCTGCTGGAACAGGTTCGGGCCGTAGTCGTGCGCGGAGTAGACCACGTGGCCCGCGGAGCTGAGCGTGACCGGGAACTGGCCGGCCAGCGCGAGGTCGCCGCCCCACCAGGTGGAGTCAAAGCCGCCGGAGGAGTTCGGGGTCTCGCCGATGCCCTCGCAGAAGATCAGCGCGTTCGGGTTCACGGCCAGGATGGCGTTGCCCGCCTGCTGGTAGGCCAGCCTCACGTCCGTAGCGGCGACGCCGGTGCCCCAGGTGGCGCCCTGCGCATACGTCATACCGGCCGGGGTGTGCGGCTCATTGCGGAGGTCGAAGCCGATCACCGTCGGGTTGCCCGCGTAGCGCCGGGCGAGCGTGGCCCAGTCGCTGACCCAGGCCGAACTGCTGTACGCGCTGGTGTACCAGAGGCCGTTGGCCTCCGCGGTCTCCCCCGCCTCGGACCGGTGGTTGTCCAGGATGACCTTCAGGCCCACCTGGCCCGCGTAGGTGATGATCTTGTCCATGATCTGCAGCGAGTTCAGCCCGGCCAGGTCGGTGTTGATCGGCCCGGTGCTGTTGTACTGGCTGAAGTTCTGCGGAACGATCGGGGTCTCCACCATCTGGTTGGAGAACGGGATGCGGATCGTGTTGTAACCCAGGTTCTTGATGTCGTTGATGACGGCGTGGTAGTCCTGCGCCCACAAGCCGTGCGCGATCTCATCCGGGGTCTCGAAGCCGTACCAGTTGATCCCGGCGATCCGCACCGGGTTCCCGCTGGAGTCGAGGATCTGATTGCCGCTGGTGTGCCAGAACCCGGCGCCGACACCAGCCGCGGCGGGCGCGGCGGGCGCGGCCGAGGCGCTGTTGGCCGCGTGGACCACCGCGCCGGCCCCGGCCAGCCCGGCGGCCACCAATGCGAGAGTGCCAGTGAGCGCCGCGACGGCAGAAGGTAGCCGCATCCAAGTCTCCTCGGGTCAATACCAGTACCGCCGCGGCCAGGCCGTGGGGCCGGGCGCCACCCGGAGATGACGCCCGGCCGTCGAGCGGACCGTGTCGGGTCGGGGCCCGCCCGCCGCGGCACATGCAAGCCGCGGCGGGCAGCAACCCGAGCGGAACGTATCCGAGGGGGCCGCCGGCTGGTCAAGGCCGATCCCGGCCCGCTGCCCTCACCCCCGGCCTTTCCGCTGGTCACAGGCAACGAAGGAACGTTAGGAGGATGAAAGTACCTGAAACCAGC
>Ga0209526_10001517_pt1 | contig 15613 bp, 8 predicted proteins | sample JacPinW_OM2H0_M1_FD_188566 | JGI IMG/M metagenome (GOLD analysis project Ga0209526, IMG submission 188566) | Forest soil microbial communities from Algoma, Ontario, Canada - Jack Pine, Ontario site 1_JW_OM2H0_M1 (SPAdes) (version 2) | ecosystem: Environmental > Terrestrial > Soil > Boreal... | reverse complement strand
CTCATCGTCGATTGCGATTACAGCACGGACTTGTTCGACAAGGCGACCATCGCGCGCTGGATCGGCCATTACCGGACGCTGCTCGAAGCCATCGCCGGCGATATGGACCAGGCGGCCTTGCGGCTGCCTATCCTGACCCAGACGGAGGAGAACGCCCTCCACGCGGCCTTCGCGGGGCCGATTCATATCATCCCGGAACTCGCCATTCACGAATTGATCGATTTGCAAGCGGCCGCTACTCCAGACGCCGTCGCGATCCGCTTCGAAGATAGCACCCTCACCTATCGCGAACTTATCATGCGCGCGGATCGTGTGGCTTGGCGGTTGATTGCCGCCGGGGTCGCACGCGAGACGCCGGTCGCGATTTATCTCGACCGCTCGACGGAGCTAGCCGTCGCCATGCTCGCCGTCCTCAAGGCGGGCGGCGCCTATGTTCCGCTCGATCCGATCTATCCGCCCGCGCGCATCCAAGCGATCGTTTCCGAGGCAGATGTTAAGATCGCATTGACTTCGGCAACGCTCGAAGACGGTATCAAAGCGGCGATCCCGGTTTGCATCGGCATTGGAGAAGCCGGCGCGGACTCGGCTGAAGAACAACTGCCCGCTCTTCCGCGCGTGCGCCCAACCGATCTCGCTTATCGCATCTTTACCTCCGGTTCGACCGGCCGTCCAAAGGGCATCGATATCGAACATCGCTCGGTCGTGAACCTCCTGACCGCGATGCGGCAGTCACCCGGCATTAGCGCCGCCGATGTCTTCCTCGCCGTGACGACGCCATGCTTCGACATTGCCGCTCTTGAAATCTTCCTGCCGTTGACGGCCGGTGCCGAGCTCGCGATCGCGAGCCGGGCCGATGTCATGGACCCGTTTTCCCTGGCCGCGCTGATCACTCGCACCTCGGCAACGATGATGCAGGCCACCCCGGCCCTATGGCGGGCATTGCTGGAAGCGGGGCTCAATCCGACGGGGTTCAAAATCCTGTGCGGCGGCGAGGCGCTCGACCAGAAACTCGCCCAGGATCTCGGATCGGGCGAACTGTGGAACATGTACGGACCGACCGAAACGACGATCTGGTTGCTCGCGGAACGGCAAAACGGCGGCGCTATTGATTTCGGCCGGCCGATCGCGAACACCCGGATGTATATCCTTGATACGGCGGGAAATACGGCGGCAATCGGGGTCACGGGAGAGCTTTGGATCGCCGGCGCGGGACTCGCGCGGGGATATTATAAAAATCGAGCGCTCGCCCAGCAAGTCTTCACGGACAATCCGTTTTCTAGCGGCGCGAACGGGCGCCTCTATCGCACTGGCGATCGCGCACGCTATCTAGCGAGCGGTCGCTTCGAACTGCTCGGACGCGCCGATAGCCAAATCAAATTGCGCGGGTTCCGCATCGAGCTTGGCGATGTCGAAGATGCGCTGCGGCGCGTTTCCGGCCGCTCGGAAACAGCCGCCGTTTTGCACGGCGATGACCTCGTCGGCTATATCGCGGCGCCTGAAGGCACCCCCCTGAACATGAGCGGGTTGCGAACCAAATTGCGCGAGGAATTGCCGGATTACATGGTCCCCGCGCACATCGTGCGTCTCGACGCGCTACCCCGCACCCAGAACGGCAAGATCGACCGCAAGGCGCTGCCAACACCCGATCCCGCGCACGCGTTACCGGAGCGGGCGGTTGCGGCACCCCGGACACCGCTCGAGGCCAAGCTCGCTACTATTTGGCGCGAAGTTCTGCAAATTGGCGAGATTGGCATTCACGACAATTTCTTCGCGCTCGGGGCGGATTCCATCGACCTGTTCCGCATCGCGGCGCGGACGCGGGACCAGGGCCTCGGCCTCGGTGCGGCACAGCTGATGCGGCATCCGACGATCGCCGAATTGGCGCGGGCCGCGAATGACCAGCCGGAGGAATCGATACTCGCGGCAAGCAATGCGGCGCCCTCGCTGCAAAGTTTCAGGCGCCGCGCGGGTGCATCGAGATGACAATGGAAGACGTTCATCGCTTGCCCGGTCCGGAGACCAAGCCGAGCGAAGCACTGTTATTTCCCTGCTCGTCGTCGCAGCAGCGATGCTGGTTCATCCATGCGCTAAGCCCTGGAAGTTCGGTTCTCAACATTGCCCTGCGTTGGGAGCTCAAGGGGCGATTCAACGCTTCGACGATCGAGCAAGCCTTTCAAACGATCGTCGACCGGCACGAGATCCTGCGCACGAGGTTCCTCGAGAAGGACGGCGAACTTGTGCAGGAAGTAGCCGACCGCCTCGATTTCCATTTGTCCGTTGTCGACCTGACTGCCATTCCCGAGGAAAAGCGGCTCGATGAAGCCATGGCGTTGGGCCGCCACGAGGCGCACGTGTCGTTCGACATTGGACAACTGCCGCTGATCCGAGTGACCTTGCTGCGCCTGTCCGCCGATCATGGAATTTTCCTAGTGACCACCCATGAGATCGCCTTCGACGGCTGGTGCATCCGCCTCCTCGCCCATGAATTCGGCACGATCGCCGAGGCGCTGGAGGCCAACCGCGCCTACGATCTGCCCGAGCTGCCGCTGCAATACGGCGACTATTGCCTCTGGCAGAAGGAATATTTCGCCAGTGCCGGCTTCGAGACGGAGATCGCCTATTGGAAAAACAAGTTGGCGGAAGCGCCCTATTTCGAGATTGTTCCGGACCATTTGCGCCCGGCCGAGCCGACCAATCAAGGTGAAATCCTCGCCGCTTTCCTGCCGCCGACGCTTGGGAACAAGCTGGAAGACGCGGCGCGCAAACACAATTTGACGCCGTTCGCCTTTGGTTGCGCCGTGATCGGGGCGATGCTGCACCGCTTCACCGGCGAGACGGACGTGGTTTTCGGAACTCAGATCGGCGGACGCGACGAAGTGGACATCGAGAACTTGATCGGTGTCTTCCTCAACAATCTCGTGATGAGGTTCGATGCGTCCGGCGATCCGACCTTCACGGAATTCCTGGCACGGGCGAACGGAACGGTTCAGGAGGCGCTCATCCACCAACGGATGCCCTTCCACAAGCTGGTCGAGGTTCTTAATCCTCCGCGCGATCCCGGGCGCACGCCGCTCATCTCCATCAATTTCACCGTCCTGCGTGATCTCATGGATCATAAAGACTACGGCGGCTTCTACCTGAATGCCCTCCCCTCGCTGTCCTCCGGCGCGCTCTATGATTTCAATTTTTTCATGGTGCATTGGCCGCAAGGCTGGCGGATAGCGATGGAGTACAAGCCCGACCTATTCGAAAGACAAACGGCCGAGCGGCTGCATGGATTCCTAATGGCCGCTTTCGAGTACGCTATTGCCAATCCCGATGCGAGATTGTCCTCGCTGGTTCCGCCAGTGCGAGACAGGATCGCTCCACCCAAATCCAGCGACGGTTTCGCCGCGATCGACGCGTCCCGCCCGCCACCAAGCGTGCCTCCTATCGGAGAGCCGACCGATGCCGAAACAAGGATGATGGCGATCTGGCGGGATGTCCTTCAAGTTCCGGAAATCGGCCCCACGTCGAATTTCTTCGAGCTCGGCGGGCATTCGTTGATGGCTATGCGGCTCATGACCAAAGTCGCGAGCGTCTTTGGCGTCAAAATCAATGTCATGACCCTTTTTCAGGCGCCGACCGTGCGAGAGTTCGCAGCCCACGTGTCCAGGATCGAAACGCCGCTGGAACGTTGGCGCATCGTCCAGATTCAACCGCTCGGTGACAAGACGCCAATTATCGCCATCAACAATACGATGATCTATTACAATCTCGCGCGAAGGATTGGAATGGATCGGCCGTTTCTTTGCGTTCAGCTGTTTGATCCCAGCATTCCTCGTTCATTGCCCCCACGCGACATGAATGAGATCGCGGCCGATTATGTGCGCCTAATCCGCGAAGCGCGGCCGCACGGTCCTTATATCCTATTTGGACTTTGCGCAGCGGGAGTCATCGCCTATGAAGCGGCGCAGCAATTGAGACAGGCCGGAGAGTCAGTTCCTCTGGTCGTGATGGCCGACACCTGGTTGCCCGGCTATATCAAGAGCCTTCCGTTGATCCGGCGTTTTCTGTTTCGCTGCTCCTACCGGTTGCACTCCTTTAAGCATAAATGCGGACTCGTTTTAAGCGGCAAGCGGTCGGTGGCGGAGTTTCTTGTGTCCTTTGGGCTGGTGCGCCGGAGCAGGATTATGGACTTGGCCGCCGCGCTACACCTCGTCAGCCGGGCAAAGCTGGGAAAGGATGCCTGGGCCAACCAGTGGTTCATGCCCTTTCTCGAAGAAGCGCGAGGCCGCTACCGGGCATCCGCATCGGTTGGCAACGCGGTGATGTTGCAAAGCGACGAAGTCGTGACCCGTTTTGCCGACCCGAAGATGAATTGGTCCGATCTCATCAAGGGTAGGCTCCTCATTCACCGGGTCCCCGGCTGGCACGTGGATATGTTCCAGGATGAGGGAGCGGACCGGACCGCCGAACATCTGCGGTCTCTGCTCGACCAAGTGGATGCGGAGCGCGACCAAATGGTCCGGAGCGAAAGCTCGCGGGTTTAAGGAATTTACCCCACTCATGCCCGCATCGGCTCTTTACCCATAAAGCCGAAACAACGCGCTTGCGCTGAAATACCACGCTACGGCAAGTGTTGAAAAAGGTGACAGACTTTTTATGGATCGGCTTTACTATATTGAGCGACGATTGATCCCAAAGCAATCAAGAGAGGTTGACCAAGACCAGAGGCACGGGGCCACCGCCCCGCGAAGTAATCGCGAGAATATCGGATATGAATTTCGATCACTGGCGTGACCGGTACGGTTGGATAATCGGCGCGCTGATCATCCTGACGGCCATTGTTATAATCATTGTACAGTATCGTTCGATGCGGCCAACGCGCTCATTCACTCTCGTCGCGTTAGCGACGGGATTTGGGATCGGCGGTCTGCTCTTCGTCCCATCGGTGCCCCGGATCTTAACGGCCTTGCGACATTTCGTGATCGCCCGGGCACCAACGGCAACTTCCGGCCCATTTCAGGTTACGGCCGTCAACGCCGCTCTCCAAGCGCCAGCGGCCAATGACCCAACGATCTTTGTGCAAATCTGGTATCCTGGGGCGGCGAACTTTCCCGCAACAGACTTGTTGTCCGAATCCGCGATGCCGGTTGCCTGTTCAAAAGTCATGGATGATCAGCGCCTATCTGATACTCGGTCACAATTTCCCATTCTCCTCTACGCGCCATGGAATGGCGGCGTAAAGGACGACAATGCCTCGACTGCCGCGGAGCTTGCGAGCCATGGATATGTTGTGATGGCCATTGACGACATAGATCGCGATCCGCGCTCGCCGGCCGCTACGGACGACTGGCAACCCTTGACTTTCGACTTTTCGTCCGCTGAGGCATTCAAAACCACTTTGCGGATCGGCGATCGCAAAGTCCGCCGCCAAGCCGAAAAAGCATTAACGGCGCTCGACCGGCTCAAGGCCTGCGCCAACGCGGACTGGCGCGCACGGGTCCAATTCGACCGGGTTGGGTTCTTCGGCTTTTCCTTTGGTGGTTCCACGGCCGCGGAGGCCAGCACGTTCGATAAGCGGGTCATCGCGGCGGCCAATCTCGACGGGTGGCTGTTTGGGCGAGCAGCTTCTGGCATGCTCGATAAGCCTTACATGGCCATCCTCATCGACGACGATGTCTTTCCACGACCGGATCAGCTCCAATCTCACGACCCTAACGAGCGATATGCGTCGAAGCTCACGGATCGTGATATGCGTGAAGAAGTGCGGCTAGCCAACCGTCCCGACGGGTTTGGGTTCCAGATTGTTAATTCGTTTCATGAAAACCTTTCCGATGAGATCTTCAAGCGCCGCTTTTCCAAGGCGTGGTTGCTCACGAACCCATATCGAATCAAGTCGATACGTGATGCCTATCTCCTCGCATTCTTCGACACTTATGTCCGCAATACGCCTTCCCCTCTGCTCACTCAATCGCCGTCGCCCTTTCGCGAGGTCGAAGTGCTGAAGGCAAACGAATATTGGCTCAAGGAAGCCGCCATGAGCATGATTCAATCCTCCGCCGGATCGGATTGATCCCGCCGCATCGCCTCTTTATCCATAGTGTAAGCAGCGGCATCTTTCGATCGCCCGCAATTCGTAGCATTTGCGTGCAATCCGTATTTGAACAAGTTTGAACCTCTACTACTGGGTCAGAACTCATTAATCTTTCCGCGCTGACAATAGGGGTGGTGTTGGCGAAACGGTTGTGAAATTGTGAGCGGGAATTTGTTTTGGCTGAGCGACGAACAATGGAAGCGGATCGAGCCGGTTTTGCCGATGGATGTCCGCGGGGTTCGAGCGGGTGGACGCCCGCCGCGTCATCGGCGGCATCGCGCAGGTGGTGAAAAGCGGATTGCCCCGCGGCCTATGGTCCGCCGCCGGCGATCTATAACCGCTTCGTGCGCTGGGCGCGGCGCGGGGTCCGGGAAAATCTGTTCCGGAAACCTGCCGGAAACGGGGAGATCGGCAAACCCGCAGATGATCAACTCCACATCGCGATTGTCGTTCTTCCGCCGCCACAAACGACCGACGTCCGCGCCGGTCAAGGCCTTCGCGAGATACGATCAAGGATCGCCTCTCCATCCCGAACGGCCCGGAGATGGCGGCGCCAGAACCGGGGCCGGTCATTGGGTTCGTAAGCTATGCGCTGGCGTTCTATTTCAATCCAATTGTCATCGAATTCTTTGGCAGCATGCTCCTCGCGCGGGTTGCCGCCACCTGTAGGCCTACATGAGGGGTGGATTTCGATCGTCGCGTGTGTTATGATTCAATCATAATTTCTATGATTGCATTCGTCGTTGTTGACCGGCGTATGACACATTACTTGAACTGGCGCTTGCTCTGATGGCAGGGGGTTCGAAGATGTGTTGGTTAACTTCGGGTGGGACCTTGTGCCGGGCATGATGACGTTCGGCAAGCGGTAACGCTTGGCACACGCCGAAAGCAAGCCATCATGCGTATTATGACCAGGTGGGGATGATACATTCATGTCAAGTCTCAATAATAGGCAGATATTGTGCGACTTTTGGTATTTTCGGGAACTTGATGACATAGCGTTCCCGTTCGAGAAATATGCTGAGGAAAAGATAGGACCGCGCTTTGCGCGTTTTCTCCTGCGCGTTTCCGTCTTGCGCGCGCTGCTTCTGATCTGGCTCGGTCGGGATTTCACGCTTATTGCGCCGAATTGGTATCGGTATGGACGCCTGATCTGTGTCCTGCAGGCGATCTTGCGTAATCGCAACATCGTCATTTTCGAGTGCATCGATATCGATGTTTGGAAGAAAGGTCCCATCATCGCGGCGGCCATTCTTTTTGTCGACAAATATTTCATCGGGCCCTGTATGCGGGCGTCCGTTCTAACCGTTCAGGTCATGACCAACCGGGAGCGACAGATATTTGTCGAGCGCTACGGCCTTCCGGAGGACGTGCTCCAGACCGTTCCGTGGCCGCTTTCAGGGTGGCGGGACGGCGAGGTCCACACTCCGGCCAGTGCGACGAGAGACAGATACGTCCTCGCGTCCGGGCGCTCTGGCTGTGATTGGAAGACGCTTTTCGAAGCGGCGCAATTCGGAAATTGGCCTCTCATGGTCGTGTGCTCGAGCAAGGACCTCGCGCGCGTTACCGCTCTCAACAAGAACGGGCGTGCAATAGTTTTCAGCGAAATCGCCGTCGTTGAACATGAAAAACTTCTTGCTGGCGCCGCGATCTATGCCCTTTGCCTTAAAGAGAGTTCGAAGAGTACCGGCCAGGCTCGACTCTCGGCTTCGATCGCGGCCGGAGTCCCTGTCGTTGCTTCCGACGTACTCGGGTTGGAGGGGTATCTGATCGATGGCGTGACGGCGATCGCCGTGGAGGCGGGGCATCCCGCTTCGCTCGCCAGAGCAATCGAAAATCTTATGAATGAACCGGAGCGGCGAAACGCGCTCACGGTGGCTGCAAAGCAATATGCGGCCAAATTCACAAAGCAAGACTATTTTTCCGCGCTCAGAAAGCTATTGTCACGTCGTCTCGAAACGAACCGTCGCTGACCTCGACGAATATGCCCAAACTAACCCGTTATGGGGCCATCAGAGGGTCGCTGTCCGATCCGGGCGCGCGCTCCGCTCGCAAAGGCTTGCGGTGCGACAAGCCGATCATGCGTTCCGGCGCATTAGTGACGATCGGGTTCTTCAATCTCTATTTGGCAATGCACTACATCAGACTGGCGTTATCTCAGACTTACGAACCTTCGCTGCTCGCTGAAACCAACCTTATTGTGCTATCCCTCACCTTTTTGTTTCTCAAAGACCGCAACACGGAAGCCCCTCAAGTGGCCAAATTTTGGTGCGTGAAACTTGACCGGGTGGACGGCCCCCGCTCCCCGGCATCGATGTGCCACAATGTGGTCGTCGGTGAACGCCACAACTGAGAGGCGCCGTCCGCATATGATTTTTGCACGCGCCGTGGCAGGCTCTTTTTTGCAACGGCACCCGCGATGTGATGGTATCTACGAAGTTGCCGCCGTAGCACAGCCCAAGCGGGGGCTTCCGCTGGCGCGCTGGTTCTTCCGAGGAGGTAAAATGAGCAACCTTACAAATCCCGAATTGATTCAATACATCATGTGTCCTATGTGCGGTGGCGACCTAGCCGAATTCATGAATTCATTAAGATGCACTCAGTGTTCTAGTGAGTACGAGATAAGAAAAGGCATTCCACTTCTATATCCAATGGATATGGACACTGCTCATTTGCGTGAGGAAGAAAATCTTGCGACAATGATGAAATCTGACAGGCTTAACTCAAAAGAACAATTCAGCTCTTCGCAATGGAAGTTTTCTAAGCGAGAGTTTTGGTCAATGGTTGAAAACAATATACAAAAACCTCCTAAAGCGTTTATAAATATTGGGTGCGGATATGATGAGAGTTTCAGCAAGATTGAAAAGTTTGGTAATGTGTTTGTCAATTCCGATATGGTCTACGATATGATGATTAGTTTACAAAGTAATTCTGGAGCGAAATCATGCGTTTGCGGAGATATTAACAAACTGCCATTTAAAAAAAGCGTATTTGATTATGTAATCTCAATTGATGTCATACATCATGAATGCGACAGTGTATTTACGATACTAGAATCTTTCAGAGACCTATTGAAACCTGGTGGTACATTATTCTTGGAAGATCCGAATGCCTGGGGAATGTTCCAGATGGCAAAATCCATATTTCTGCCCAAGCCTTTATACAGATATATGAGGTCGACCTACCATCGCATGAAGCGATCATTGCATAGGCCGGCAGACTATGAGTTTCCAACGAACGTCTGGCAGATAAAATCCATGCTTAATAAATTGGGATTTAAGAACATCAAGATTCACTCTCATAACGCATATCCGTGCATTGGCGAGACAAGCTACCGATTTTACAAGTTGCTCAGCAGATTCGAGTTTATTCGTAAGTTTCATAATTATCATTACATGATAAGTGCCACAAGACTGTGAGATTCTAATATCACGCAGGCTGACGGCGATCGCCGTGGAGGCCGGGCAACGCTCGCCAGAGCAATCGAAAATCTTATGAATGAACCGGAGCAGCGAAACCGCTCACGGTGGCTGCAAAGCAGTATGTGGCCACATTCACAAAGCAAGACTATTTTTCCGCGCTCAGACACTATTGTCACGTCGTCTCGAAACGAACCGTCGGTGACCTCGACGAATATGCTGGATAAGGATGTGAACCTGCGCAAACAAATACATTATGGGGCCGTCAGAGGGCCGCTGTCCGAGCCGGGCGGGGGCGCCGTTCGCAAACGCTTGCGGCGCGCCAAGCCGATCATGCGTTCCGGCGCATTAGTGACGATCGGGTTCTTCAATCTCTATTTGGCAATACACTACATCAGAATGGCGTTATCTCAGACTTACGAACCTTCGCTGCTCGATGAAACCACGTGCCTTATTGTGCTACCCCTTGCCTTTTTGTTTCTCAAAAACCGGAGGTCTTGGTTGCCCACCCTGTCTATGCTTGGTTACTGGGCGGTTCTTATGCTCGGAGCGATTATTGTCCCCAATAGGGGTGTTTCTCAGCCAATTTCCGCAATACTAACTGTGGCACTTGATACCAAGCTCGCCATTATGACGTTTGCTTTTGCATGGCTTTTCAAGAGGACGGGCAGCGCGACGCAGGTATTTGAAAGTCTCTCTATTCTGATCATCATTCTGTGCCTGATCAATATTCCCTTCATTTTCCACGATCTGAGCACCGGCGTGGGCATCAAGGGCGATCCGCTGGCGGTGAAGGGTGTTTTTGTGCAGCCGCACGGGCTTTTCTTGGCCCAGACCGAGGTCGCATGGCTCAATACCTTCGGCGCCTTCGTGGCCGCAACGCGTTACAGACTACGGAAGCGGACGCTAGACCTTATGCTCTGCGCGCTGTTTGTCATGATTGTCTGTCTCGTTGTTTCGATCAAGGAGATGGTCGGATGCTTTGCCGGCCTCCTCATCATCTTCCGCACGCCCCGGTCAGGATATGGTTCGTTCGGCATCCAACTTGCGGTGCTGGCAGGCGTTGGGGCTTTCGTGCTCAACTATACGGAGCTGGGGAGCGCCATATTGGGTCATGTCGGCATGTTCTACGGCAGCGATGCCATCGAAAACGTGCGGGCCGGCATGCTGGAGGCGTCCTTCCGCATCGCGGCCGAGCATTTCCCGCTCGGAACGGGAGGTGGAACTTTCGGAAGCGCGGCCTCCTATCAATTTGGCAATTACAGCCAACTGTATTTCGACTACGGGATCTATTTGCTTTGGGGTGGAAGTCCGGATTTTAGCAGCTTCCTCCAGGATATGGGCTGGGCAAAGTGCATTGCCGAAGGCGGTGCGCTGGGCGTCATCTTTTACCTGCTTTTCCTCGTGTCGTGCGGCGTGTATCTTTTCTATCCTAATCCGAAAGCGCCCTCCACCGATGAGGTCTTGCGCCGTTTGTGCCTCGCGTTCCTGTTGCTGATCTTGGCGATTTCGACCGCGTCGTCGCCGTTCACAGACGAATTGCTTACCTTTGTCGCAGCCATCAGCCTCGGCTATGGCATGAGCAGACCCTTACCGGCCGGGCACGCGCGAAATGGCGTTCGGTCGGCGGCTCCCACGCGATGACGACAGTGTCACGTTCGATCCATTGGTCGAAATTCTTTGCTGTCCTGGCGACGGTTCTGCGGCTCGGGGGAGGGCTGATATCGTTTCTGATCCAGGTCCGGTTCCTCGGGCCCCATCAGTTCGGGGTCACTGGCTTCGCTATGACGATTGCGGGCCTGGCTTCGCTGGTGTCAGATTTCGGCATGAACGCCTATGCCATGCGTTGGGGTAGTGCCAAGCCGGAGCAGGGGGATGTGCTGGTACCGCTCTGCGTGATTGTCAAAGCGGTCCTCAGTGCTATGCTCCTTCCGCCCTGTCTGGTCTGGGTGCACCTAGTGGGACTTTCGGCCCGTGAGGAAAGCGCGGCCGCGCTCACCATCATCGGCTTCTCCACGGCCGCGACCGCCGACCTCGCCCTCGTCGGTCTGCGCGTCCGGTTGTTGTTCGACAGGGAAATGATCATCGTAGCGTGGACGACCTTCGTCTCCCTCGCCCTGCTGATCGTCGCGGCGGCCGTAACCCGCGACGTGCTGCTCACGGCGCTTTCCTTCGCGGCCGGACGGGCTCTTTATCTCGTTGCAGCGCTCAACGCGATCCGGAAATCCCTGACCGTATTCCGGACGACGGCACGCGGGATCTTTCGCGACGGGGTCGCCTTGCTGGTTTCCGCGAAGGTGTATGCCGTCGATCTCATTGTGTCGAATAGCATCAATCAGATTGACGTGGTGATCATTGCTTTCTTCGTCGACACCGCTACCGTCGGCCGCTATGTGGCGGTGACCCGGCTCGTCCAGAACGCTCTGCCGCTCGTGGGCATGTTGGCGACGGTCTATCTGCCTCCGCTGGCCAGTCACCATGCGAACGGAAAGACGGATGACTACCGGTCCCTGGCCAGGCACATGAACATCGAGTTCTTTGCCGTCGGCATTGCCGCCGGTCTCTGCGCGATCGTCATCGGCCCGCTTACCCCGATCATTTTTGGTCCGGCCTATGATGCCGCCCGGCCGCTTTGGCCCGGCTTCGGAGTCTTCATCATGCTGCAAGTTCTCGGGGCCGCCTATGGCACCCAACTGGTGGCGTCGGGACAGATCCGTTGGCGGGTTGGCACCCAAATCGTTGCCCTCGCGTTTACTTGCGGCGCGTTGGTTCTCCTGCTTCCGATCGGCGGCATCTTGGCTGCTCCGTGGATTCTTTCCGGGGCAGCGCTGATTCTCCTGCTGTCCTACGGCGAGGCCGCGGCTCGCCAGTATAATGATGCGGTTTCGATTCGGCTGTACTTTCTGGTTTGTTGCGCCACCGCCGCCGGTATTTTTGTCGCGTTCCGGTGAGCGTGTTCTGGTGAGTGTATTGACGGTGGTAATGTTCCGTGAGAGCCTCGTGGCGGTGCTCTGTGGACACGGAAATGGCACTTTACATTACTTGAACATGGAAACTTGGCAACGGCGCGCGAGATCGCCGCATGTTCATAGTCATTTGCAGCACGGTCATCCGCACATATCGCTAACTTGCTTCAAAGGGATGAGCCCCAAATTTCTTGATGGCTGAGAATTTCAGTTGAGTATCCTTTTTGACGAAAATCATATTGTGGTGGAATGATATCGTCGAAATTTGAGCCGCAAGCTCGTTCAATTCATCATTCATATTCTCGTCACTCAGGAACTCGCAGGAATTAAGATAGTGCGTTAGTTCCAAAAAATACGTCATGCAAGTGGTCCCGGGCTGACCAAGGAATTGACCGCCACAGTCAGGCCAGTAAGAGGTCTGAATATCTTCTATTACATACACTCCACTATTCACTAATGACGGAAACAGTTCCTTGAAAGTGAAAATCTGATGGGCGCACAAATGCGAGCCGTCATCTATGATGATATCGAATTCTCCCTCGTTCTTAACAACCTTCACGAGGTCATCTCTCCTTGACTGATCGACCTGATAAATCTTGACGCCAGGCGCAGTCAGTATGGACTTGTCTTCGATATCGCAGGCCACAATCTTCGCGAATGGAAAATACCAACGCCATGCGTTGATTGAACGCCCGCCGAGCTGCCCTGCATACCCGCCAATGCCGATCTCCAGCAACTTTATCGGTTTCCACCGGAACTCTCGGAAGAAAAGTCGATAGTGCGGACCATATCGATGCCAATTTGGTGAATGTTTATCTGAGCCGTTCAACGTGAAAATGTGTTCGAGCGGCACAGGGAGCCAGCGGAACACGTATGATGCCAATCCTGCGGCGCGATAAACGGCCAACTGATTCTTGTTAACTAAGGCTCTTCGCCGATCGCCTCTCGACGTGAGAATTCTTGCTGCTGTTGCAACAGCATTGAAAGCATTGAACATAATCGCAGCCCCCTACCTGGACGTTTGACCAGCATGAACTATAGTCATCTTCCGGCCCATTTGAACCTGAATTCTCACGCGAAGTGCAACACCCCCGCCGACTGGAGTCTTCGGGAATTGCAATGTGAATCACGTTGCAGAGGAGCTGAACATGGCGGTTCAGGCAAATTCCGCTTCCGCGGCAGCGAAGGGACGGTCGCGCATTGCGATCTTCGCCACGGTCAAGGAGGCGGAGGCGACAGTGATCGACGAGGCTGCGGCCCTCATCAACATTGCCGCCTGGAATGATCATGCCCTGAGGGTGCCGTGGGGGGTGCAGCCGGCCGTCTATGCCCGCGTTGCCAACACCGGACCGGTGTTCGGCGGTCAGTTTCTGTCAAACGGCGGAACCGTCCGGTGGCAGATAACTGGAACAGACTTTTACCTCGTGCAGTTTGGGCCGGGCAGCGACGACTATGCCGCCGCGCTCATCAATGTGGAGAGTTTTTTCGCCAACACGTCCGGATCGGGCCGCCTATTCTTTCCCCCCACTAAAGTCCGGTTCCCTCGAACGATCTACTTTCCGATCAAGGTGTATCACATCGAGGGGAACTCACACGACACAATCCTCAGGCCGAAGGCCGGAGCGGTCTATGATGATGATGTGATGTTCCGGGTTAATGTCGATGCCAATGGGAATTGGATTTCGGCCTATCCGGGGCCGCGCTCCGGAACCATCGGTAGTTTCCAACTCGCCAATGACGCCAACATCGATATTCGCGGGTTCGAATTTGGCGGTTCCTATAAGATCGCAAAGATCACGGCCCTCGATTTTAATCAAATCTGTGCGGCCTCGCCGCACTATACCGACCAGGTCACGGTCGAGGATCTTGTCAACCAGCGCCAGCGCACGTCGCCGCAAGGTTGGCCAGATCGAAAGAGAGCGACCTTTTCTTCCGGGTTTATCGGCGACGGGTTGCGTATTAAGGGTGTGCACTCGACTGGCAACAGCACTGCCATGGCCATTTATGTCAGCCTCTGCCGCGGTGGCGTCATCGAAGGATCGATCAACGGGATTGTGCGGGTGGTCAATTGCGGGGCCCTGACCCTCATCGGAGGGCATTTCGAAGCCGGCGGTCTCATTGTGGAAGAGAGCAATGTCACCGTTTCGTCGACCATGTTCTTCAATCAAAATGCGAATGCTCGTGTCCCGATCGAGACCGTCAACACGCACGCTGTTAATGGTGAAGTCTTTACGCTCATCCTGGATGACGTCACATTTCTCTCAGCAGGGGCACTTCGGTACCGCGAGGACGATCCGACCGAGGGTTGGCCGGTCGGCGTTCCACCGGCCTCGCTGCGGGCCGATGTGCTAAGGGCAAACGGTGTCGCGTTGATTGTCCGCAACTGCGCACGTTCCTTCAGCCGCGACGGATCCGGCAGCGAGCGGGGGCGCATGGGCATCATCGTTGCAGGGGAATTTGGGTTGGTTTCCGATTGGAACAGCAAATCGGGAGCGCTGTCCCAGGCCGGACGGATCGACGTCGACGGAAAGGTGCGCGCCAATATTACGACCGAGAGCGAATCCATCAGCGGCTTTCTGACCGCGATGGGCAACGATCGTTTTGCTCGATGGAACGCCAGCTCCGGCACGTATCACTATGCTTGCCAGGTTCTTCATGACACAATCCGGATGCTCGGTCACTCGATCGGCGCGACCGCGGTCGCGGTGCAGGTGAAGGGGGAAGGCGGCGTGCTCCTGTCGGGAACGCAAGTGTCAGGTGTCACCTACCGGTTTTTCCGGGGAAGCTCGGCGGGCTCGTACGACAGATATGTCGACATACCCGCGGTCCATTTGGGATTTCCGTACGATTTTGGCGATCACCTGAACGGCTTTCCCTGGCTCTCGCGCGAAGAAGGGCCAGTCGACAAACTGGCAATTCCCGACTTCTATGGCTCCGTCACCTTCTTCGGCCAGAACATCGTGGCTCTGTATCCTTCCGCCACGGCGGACACCACCACGACGGCGACCGGCACCTTCAGGATCGGCGACGAGATTCGCTTCCCCGGCTTGCCGACCGCCAAAATGGGTGGCCAGATCAGCGCGCTGGTCCGAACGACTGGAGGGAGCGGGACAGCCGCCGGCGTCGATTGGAAGATGATCATTCACCCA
>Ga0209526_10001516_pt1 | contig 15621 bp, 17 predicted proteins | sample JacPinW_OM2H0_M1_FD_188566 | JGI IMG/M metagenome (GOLD analysis project Ga0209526, IMG submission 188566) | Forest soil microbial communities from Algoma, Ontario, Canada - Jack Pine, Ontario site 1_JW_OM2H0_M1 (SPAdes) (version 2) | ecosystem: Environmental > Terrestrial > Soil > Boreal... | reverse complement strand
TCGAAGGTCGCGTATGCAGCATCATCGGCAGTCGCCTTGTACTCGCGGCCGTGCTCGTCCCAGCGCTTCGGAATGTGCGTCGCGCCGAGACAGGAAACACTCTTGACTGCGCCCCAGAGATTGTCGAGCACATAACGCCAGTGGCAGAGCATGTCGACGATTATTCCGCCGTCTTCGTCCTTGCGATAATTCCACGACGGTCGTTGCGCGGGCTGCCAATCGCCTTCGAACACCCAATACCCAAATTCGCCCTGCACCGACAGGATGCGGCCGAAGAATCCGGAGTCGACCAGCATCTTCATCTTGAGCAAGCCGGGCAGCCAGAGCTTGTCCTGCACCACCCCGTGCTTGATGCCCGCGGCCTTCGCCGCGCGGTAGAGGTCCATCGCTTCGCGGACGGTGGGTGCCACCGGCTTTTCGGTATAGATGTGCTTGCCGGCGGCGATGGCTTGCTTGATGAGCCTGGGCCGCAAGCCGGTCGATGCCGAATCGAAGTAGAGCGCATCGTCCTTGTTCGCCAGCGCCGCATTGAGATCGGTGCTCCAGCGGGTCACACCGTTGGCGGCCGCGAGCGCCGAGAGCTTGTCGGCGTTGCGGCCGACGAGGATGGGATCGGGCATCACCCGCCGGCCGTCGGCAAGACGCACCCCACCCTCGCTTCGTATGGCGCAGATCGAGCGGATGAGGTGCTGATTGGTTCCCATGCGCCCGGTGACGCCGTTCATGATGATGCCGAGTCGCTCAATGGCCATGTTTACTCAATCCTTGTATGCGGGCGTTGATTTGCTAACGCGCGATTCGGCCGCGCAAATGCAGAAATCCGAGCCGGTCCCGATTGCAATGCGTCGGCGCTCGATGATGGTGCCGCGCCGCATGATGTAGGCCAACATCCAGCGTGTCACTGCATCATCCTTTCTTCACTCGTGGCGATGCGATGCTGCATCGGCTCGAGGGTTGTCCAATCGGGCTCCGCGCCCGAGGCAAATCCTGGAATTTCAAGCGAGCCAAGGGCAATCCATCCATCGTGGATCGCCAGGCGCACCGAGCCATGGCTCGTAAGGTAGAGATCCGGATGCGCGGCGAGGAAGCGTTGCTGTTCGACGGCACCGGCGCCCTGGCCAGAGAAGCCATTGACGTAATGGTGCCCGTTGCGCTCGACGTGGGGGAGTCCGAGCACGCTTGCCAGTGCGAGGTCCTGTTGCACCGCGAGTCCCGCCTGCATCGTCAGGTCCTCCCCGGAAAGGAAATAGCGGCGCGGTGCGTACCTGTTCCAGAGCGTACATCGGGCGGCGTTGAGCAGCGATTTGTAGATACCCTTGCAACTCTTGCTCGAAACGCCGGAGTAGCCGAGCGCGCGCGCCGCCGGAAACGCGTCGAGGGTTGCGTCGGACTCGTCGATCAACAGCGGCTTCGAGCGCGCAAGCTCCGATACATCCGTTTCCAAAGCCAGCGCACGAGGCAGCGGCTGCTCCAAGTACAGCGTCGCGGCAACCAAGCGGGCGAGCGAAGGCGTCTCGGCGGCCTTGCGCCAGAATTCGGCGATCGTCGTCACGTCCGCGAACTGCTCATTGCCGTCCAGCGTGACGGTGTACTCCGGCAACCTGTCGAGGACGACGGCGATCTCGGTCAGGCGACGCAGGTCCGCATCAGGATTTCCACCGAGCTTGAGCTTGAAGCATCGGTTCCCGTAGACATCGATTACCTGCTCGAGTGTCTTCGGCAAACCATCACCGACGCTGCCGCCCGCGTCGTGCGTCTCGATCGGATCGAGCATGCCCACCGTGTGGCGGGCCGCAATTCGGGCGAGAGACCCGAGCCCGCCAAGGAATCGGCCAAGGTCGAAGCGCGCAAGGTCGGGAGTGAGCGAGGTATCGATGCCGGGCGCGTTACCGCGGATCGCGACGTTGAACGACATACCCAGCGCGTGACACAGTGCATCGAGGATCGCGCGATCGATGAGCGACGGACCGTAGTTGGACGCGAGCGCGTTCAGCCCCAGTGCCTGGCCGGCAGCGAGCAACGAGCCGTAGTGCGCCGTCGCGTGGCCGAACGCGGTGCGCGATGACGGTTCCGACGTATAGGCGTTTGCCGCGCTGGCGAGCGCCTTTCGCAGATCCGAAACGTTGTCGGCATTCGATTTCTCAGGCGACTTGTCGAACCATTTGGGAATCATCAACTCGGCCGCCGCGCCCTGGGCCTCGGTGCCGCTCGACGCCGTGTCGGCAAGCCGGATCCGCGCACGCACGAAGGCCTGGGATGCATGCGTCACCGTCGCCGCGCCGAAGCGAAACGGAACGCGCAGCGCGACCGGGCGCTCATAGAGGTCGATCGCGATCACGCGAAATGCCGGTGCAGTCATGGAAGCGATCGCGAGACGCTCCGCTCACGCGTCCAGCGAGCCCTGAGCGTAGAAATGCGCCCGGATTTTCTGTGCAAGCGCGCCGAATTCCGCGCCGCCCATCATCGCCAGCGTTCGCGGGCGCGGCAACGGCACATCGTAAATCGCAGCAATCGAGCCCGGACGCTCGGTCATGACCAGTACCCGGTCGGATAGAAAAATCGACTCGGGAATGCTGTGCGTAATGAGCAACACGGTTTTCTTCGCCGCCGACCAGATGCGCTGAAGCTCGAGGTTCATCTTCTCGCGAGTCATCGCATCGAGCGCGCCAAACGGCTCGTCCATCAGCAGGATCGCCGGATCGTGCACCAGAGCGCGGCAGATCGACGCGCGTTGCTGCATGCCGCCGGAAAGTTGCCACGGATACTTATTCTCGAATCCTTTCAGTCCGACCATCTCCACCAGCTCGCGAGCGTGTTCGAGACCGCGGCCGTGCGGCAGCTTGCGTACTTCGATCTGAAGCATGATGTTTTCGAGAACCGTGCGCCATGCCAGCAGTACGTGGTTCTGGAACACGATGCCGATGCTGCCTGCGGGCCCTTCGACGCGCTTGCCGGCGATCTCGATCGACCCTCGCGTCGCGGGAAGGAGGCCTCCGACCAGCTTTAGAAGCGTGCTCTTGCCACAACCGCTCGGTCCGACAATCGAGAGGAACTCCCCCTCGCGAATGTCGAACTCCAGCGGTTTGAGCGACTCGACTTCGCCCTCGGCGGTGCGGTAGGCTTTCGCGACTCCGAGCATGCGGATCAGCGCCGGGCGCGTCGAATCGCCCGGAGCCGTTTGCATGGTCGAAGCGCCCAAGGCAGATCAGGGAAGATAGTCGAGCACGACCCAGTCTTCGGCCTTGCCCTTGGTCGCGGGGTCGAGGCCGCCGTACTGCGCAAGCAGATCGAGCGACTCGCGCACATCGGTCATCGAGACGCGCAGCGGACGCTCCTTGGCCGTCTCTTTGGTGTGATAGAGCGCGGTCGTTTGTTTGAGACCAATGATCAGCGTCTCGCGTACGCCGGCTTTGGAGTTGGCCTTGAGCATCGCATCGACCGCGGCCTCGGGATTCTTTTCGGACTCCTCGAGCGCCCGCGTCGTCGCGCGCAGGAAACGCTTGACCATGTCTGGCTTGGACTTGAGCGTTTCACTGTTGACGATAATGCCTGAGCTGATCATGTTCACGCCGTAATCGGCGAAGCGAATCGGGTAGACCGGCTTCTTGGTCGCGTCCTGAAGCTTGATCGCCTGATCCATGACGTAGCCGAGCAGCAGGTCGGCCTGTCCATTCATGACTGCGTTGAGCTTGGTCTGGGCGTCGCCGGCAACGGTCTTGAAGTCGGTTTCCTTGATCCCTGTCTTTTTCAGGAACAGCGGCCAGATCTGCGACATCGAGTCGCCCGGAGTGATCGCCACGGTCTTGCCGACGATGTCCTTGGGGGCGCGGATATTCTTTTCGGCAAATCCCATGACCGACATTGGCGAGAGTTGCAGCGCAACGCCGACGCTCTTGACGGGCGCGCCCTTGGCAGCGGCTTTGATCATCGTCGGGACGTCGACATAGCCGAAGGTGGCCGTGTTGGCGGCGACGGCCTGCACCGTCACGCCCGAGCCCCGTCCCTCCTGGATGTCGAGATCGATGCCCTCCTGGTCATAGAACCCGCGCTCCTTGCCGAGAAAGAGCGGCGCGTGCTCGCTGTACAAATACCAGTTGAGCATCAGGACGACCTTGTCCTTGGGTTGGCCTTGAGCGGTGCCGGAGCACAACATCGTCGTGGCGACGACAATCGCCACAAGCCTCAATAATGACTTCATGAATTCCTCCTCGGGATGGACGGCAACTTTAAACGGGTCAGGCGGTAACGGTCATGACATCGGCACGCCGAGACTGATGCCAGGGAATCATCATCTTCTCGACGACGTCGACGATGGCAAACAGGATTACCCCCATCATCGAAAGCACGAACAGCGCAGCGAACATCAGCGGCAGATCGAAGTTTCCGTTGGCAATCTGCAAGACATAGCCGATGCCAGAGTTCGAACCGACGAATTCGCCGACGACCGCGCCGACGACTGCCAGCGTAGCGGAGACCTTCAGTCCGCTGAAGATACTGGGAAGCGCCTGAGGAAGGCTGAACTTCAGAAACATTTGCAAGCGGGAGGCGCGCATCGACCGGGCGAGATCGATCATCTCGGTCTCCATCGACTTGAAGCCCATGACGGTAGCCACGACAACGGGAAAAAATCCGAGCAGGAATGCCGAGATCACCTTGGGAAAGATGCCGAATCCGAACCAGACGACGAACAGCGGTGCGATCGCGATCTTGGGCACGCTCTGAGAGAACACGAGCAGCGGGTAGACGTAGCTTTCGACCAGCCTGGAATAGGCGATCAGCATCGCGATGGGTATCCCGAAGAGGATCGAGAGCCCGAATCCACCCAATGTTGCATAACCTGTGAACAGGCTCTCCCGCCAAAGCCGCGGCCATTCGGCGACGAGCATTTTGGCAACCTCCCAAGGCGCAGGAATGAGGTAGGGCGGAATCTTGAAAATCCTGATCACGAGGTCCCAAAGGACGAATATCACGACGATCAGAATCAGCGGGCGGGCCAGCTGCGATTCGACCACACGCCGCGGCCACAGGTGCACGGTGGACATCGATGCAACTCCTCCTGACAACGTTACCGGCAGTTAGTGCGCCGACAGCTACCGGTGCTCGCGTCAATGATTTGGTCTCGGCCGCTTCGCTTAACCTGCTCGCGCAGCTTTCGTACGCGCTCACACCTATCGGTGTTCGCCCACTCTTACGATCTTCATCGCGTTGGTGCCGCCTGACTTGCCCATGGGCTCGCCGATGGTCAGTACGATCAGGTCGCCGCGCTGGACCTGGCCACGGGTCAGCAGCAGATCCTCGGCGGCGCGTAGCACCGCCTCGCTGTCGTCTCCCTGCTCGAGATAGAGCGGCTGCACGTTGCGGTAGAGCGACATCTTTCGCTGCGACGAAACCTCGGGCGTCAGCGCGAAGATCGGGCAGCCGCAGTTGTGCCGCGACATCCACAAGGCGGTCGAGCCGGACTGGGTCAGCGACGCAATGGCCTTGACCTGAAGATGGAACGCAGTAAAGAGCGCGCCCATCGCGATCGACTGGTCGATGCGGGTGAAGGTGCGATTGAGAAAATCCCGGTCGAGCTCGACTTCATACGACTTCTCGGCCTCGGTGCAAATCTGGCTCATCGCTTCGATGGTTTCCACCGGGAAGCGCCCGGCAGCGGTCTCCGCCGAGAGCATGACCGCGTCAGTGCCGTCGAGCACTGCGTTGGCAACATCGGACACCTCAGCGCGGGTCGGCACCGGATTGTAGATCATCGATTCCATCATCTGCGTGGCGGTGATGGTGAGCTTGTTGCGCTCGCGCGCGAGCCGGATCATCCTTTTTTGCAGCCCGGGAACGGTCGCATTGCCGACCTCGACCGCGAGATCGCCGCGTGCGACCATGATGCCGTCGGATGAATCGATGATCTCCTCGAGCGCGGTGATCGCCTCGGCTCGCTCGATCTTCGCGATCAGCAGAGCCTTGCCGCCGGCGGCGCGCAAGAGCTGCCGCGCCATATACATGTCTTCCTTGTTCTTCGGGAACGAGACGGCAAGGTAGTCGGCGTCGATGGCGACCGCGGTCTTCATATCCTCCATGTCCTTGGCGGTCAGCGCCGGAGCAGTGAGCCCCCCGCCCTGACGATTGATGCCCTTGTTGTTCGACAGCACGCCGCCGACTTCCACCCGCGTCACGATTTCGTTGCCACGCACCGACTCGACCCGCAGCCGGATCAAGCCATCGTCGAGGAGGAGCACCGCGCCGGGCGCTACGTCGCGCGGCAGCTCCTTGTAGTCGAGGCCCACACCTTCTTCGTCGCCAAGCTCGCGGTCGGCATCGAGCACGAATGTCTGGCCGCTCTTGAGGGTCACTTTGCCGAGTGCGAACTTGCCGACGCGGATCTTGGGCCCCTGCAGGTCCGCCATGATCGCGACCTCGCGGCCGATCGAATGCGCCGCGTTGCGGACCAGAGTGGCCCGTTGCTGGTGATCGTCGGCGGTGCCGTGAGAAAAATTCAGACGCATGACATCGACGCCGGCAGCGAGCATCCGCGTCAGAACATCGAGGCTGCTGCTCGCGGGCCCTAAGGTCGCGACAATCTTGGTCGTTCTCTGCATGTTGTTCCTGATTAGGCGGCTGCCCTTGAGAGCCTCAAGCTGCGGACCGCTTTTCGAGAATCTCCACCGCGGGAAGCTTCCTGCCTTCGAGGAATTCGAGAAAAGCGCCCCCGCCGGTGGAAATGTAACCCATGCGGTCCTGGACCCCGTATTTGGCGATCGCCGCCAGTGTGTCGCCGCCTCCGGCGATGGAAAATGCCGGCGATTCGGCGATCGCCAGCGCCAGCGCTTTAGTGCCTTCGCCGAAGGCATCGATTTCAAACACGCCGACCGGGCCATTCCAGACTATCGTTCCCGCCTTGGCAATGATGGTCTTCAACGCCATCACGGTCTGAGGGCCGATGTCCAGAATCATGTCGTCGACGCCGATGTCCGAGATCGCCTTCAGGGCCGGGGTCGCCGTTGCGGATAATTCCTTCGCCACGACCGCGTCGACCGGTATCGGGACCTTGCCCGGAAACGCTTCGAGGATGCCCTGTGCCTCGCCCACGAGGCCGGGTTCCGCGAGCGAGATGCCGATGTGGCCGCCGGCTGCGAGCACAAAGGTGTTCGCAATCCCGCCGCCGATGATCAGAGTGTCGACCTTCGCCGCAAGGTGGGTCAGTACCGACAGCTTGCTCGATACCTTCGAGCCGGCAACGATGGCCACCAGAGGTCGAGCCGGATGCGCCAGTGCCTTTCCCAGCGCATCGAGCTCGGCCGCCAGCAAGGGGCCGGCGCAGGCGACCGGCGCGTATTTGGCGATGCCATGAGTCGAGGCCTCTGCTCGATGCGCGGTTCCGAAGGCGTCGTTGACATACACATCGCACAGCGCCGCCATTTTTTTCGCCAGATCGTCACTGTTTTCTTTTTCACCGGCGTTGAAGCGGCAGTTCTCCAACAAGACGACATGGCCCGGCTCGAGCGCCTTGAGCCAGGCGCCGCCGTCGACCCAGTCGCGGACCACGGGCACTTCCGCGCCCAGCAGTTGCGACAAGCGGCTGGCGATGGGCGCCAGCGAATCCTCCTCGGTCCACAATCCTTCCTTGGGCCGTCCGAGATGCGACGTCACCATCACCCGCGCGCCGGCATCGAGCGCCTGCCTGATGCAGGGAACGGATGCACGGATGCGGGTGTCATCGGTAATGTTGCGCTTGTCATCCTGCGGAACGTTCAAATCCGCGCGTATGAATACCCTTTTCCCCGCAACTGTCGTGTCGGATAACCGATTAAAAGTCATGGCTGGGATCAGCGCTCCGGCGAGACCGGAGGGCGGACGCCCCGGGCACGCAGCGCGTTCAACTCGTCGAGCGCACGGCTGGCCGTGGTAACGAACAGAAATGGAAATAGGGCGTGCGCCATCGCCGCGAGTCCACCGAGCGTCATGCGCGCGCCGAATAAAAGGGCGAAGCGGCCATGCTGCGCGTAGGTCTCGCCCACGGACGACGGATGGGCGGTAAAGAGATTGGTCATGACACTCCCTCGTGTCGCTATCGGGCCGCCATCAAGGCCATCGTCGTGTCCAGCATGCGATTGGAAAAGCCCCATTCGTTGTCATACCACGAAGACACCTTGACCAGCCTTCCCGAGACCTTGGTGAGCGTCGCATCGAATACGGAAGAACGTGCGTCGTGGTTGAAATCGATCGAAACCAGAGGCGCGGTGTTGTAGCCCAAAAGTCCCGCCAGCGGTCCGGACTCGGAGGCGGATTTCATGGTTGCGTTGACCTCCTCGACGCTTGTATCGCGAGCGGCAACGAAGCACAGATCGACGATCGAGACATTGATGGTCGGCACGCGAATGGCATAACCGTCGAGCTTGCCGTTGAGCTCCGGCAATACGAGGCCGACGGCGGCCGCGGCGCCGGTTTTGGTCGGAATCATGCTCATTGTCGCCGAACGCGCACGGCGCAGGTCTTCATGATAGACGTCCGTCAGCACCTGGTCATTGGTATACGAGTGTATGGTCGTCATGAGGCCGTTGACGACGCCGATCTTGTCATGCAGCGGCTTGACCAAGGGCGCGAGGCAATTAGTGGTGCACGAAGCGTTCGAGATGACGGTATGCGCGGCCTTGAGCGTCTGATGGTTGACGCCGAAGACGATCGTCGCGTCGACATCCTTTCCGCCCGGCGCGGAGATGATCACTTTCTTGGCTCCGCCCTTGAGATGCGCGGACGCCTTTTCCTTGGTAGTGAACAGGCCCGTGCATTCGAGCACCACGTCCACGCCCAGCGCGCTCCAAGGGAGCTCCGCCGGGTTGCGCTGCGCCAGCACCTTGATGCGGTCGCCGTTGACCACCATCGCGTCGCCGTCCACCTCGATACGTCCCGGGAATTTTCCGTGCGTCGTGTCGTAGCGCGTCAGATGCGCGTTGGTCTCCGGGCTGCCCAGATCGTTGATGGCGACGATCGCGAGATCGTGCCGATGCTTGGCCGTACCTACGCCTTCGTAGTGGGCGCGCAGGATATTGCGGCCGATGCGGCCATAACCGTTGATTGCGACTTTGATGCTCATTGCTTGTTCTCCTTGAGGCGCTTCGAAATCGCTTCCCACAGCGCGCGGCTTTGCTCGAGTTTCATCGCGTCGAGATACGCCTGCGGAATCATGCCGCGGTAGGTTTCTCGCCAGCTGTAGACACGGACTCGCGCGATCGCCTCCGCGTCGCCGGTGCGGGCGGGCCCGATGACGATAGAGCAGATCTGACTGCGCACCGCTGCGGTGGGGGTGTGTGCGCTCACGGCGCACCCGAAGTCGCTGCGTGCACCGGGTCGATCGCCAGCGCACGCACGCTAACGGCCAGCAATGCCTTGTCCGCAACCGAAGTCGTGACCGACGGTAATACGCGTTGCGTTTCGGGTGGCGCGCACTCTGCTTTGGAACGCGGGCTGGTCATGGATTCAGGAACGGGGGCGAAGGGCGCGGATGCGCACGACGGACAGACGGTGCTGCAAGGGGTAAAATTATCGCCCAGCCATCGAATTTGGGCAATAATAGCGAGTTTAGCCGGATCGGTTCGCTCATCTCGCCCCGGCGGGGCGAGCTCATTGTGCAAAAAACGTTGCACAGCAACGACGGGACAACCGCTCGCGGGAGAACGCAACAATGGACGGCATCCACCTGCTCGGAGAATGGTACGGCTGCGCGGCGGACATCCCGGAGATGACGCGCGTCCAGCCGCTGCGAACGCTATGCCTCGATGCTGCCGAAGCGTCCGGGATGACTATAGTCGGCGACAGTTTTTACCAGTTCGAGCCAGCCGGCGTCACCGGCACCGTGCTTCTCGCCGAATCGCATCTTGCCATTCACACCTGGCCCGAACACGGCTTCGTCACCATCGACGTTTACGTCTGCAACTACACGACCGACAACTCGGCCAAGGCGGAGCGACTGCTACGCGCGATGCAGGACGCGATGAAACCGCAGCGTGTCAAATTCCAGGCGATCCATCGCGGCGGACGCGATGCCTGATGTTGCAGCGCCAGGTGACCTTCTGCCGGGCGTCCTGACCGAATACCTGACGGAGGATTGCGGCTTCTTCGTTCGCTCGTCGCGCGAGTTCGAACGCTTTCAGACGCCGTATCAGACGGTCGAAGTTCACGACACTCGATCTTTCGGAAAGTTGTTCCGTCTCGACGGACATCTGATGACATCGGAAAAGGACGAGTTCTTCTATCATGAGAATCTGGTCCACGTCGCGGCGATCACCCATCCGGCGCCAGAGACCGCGCTGATCATCGGCGGCGGCGACGGTGGTTCGGCCGAAGAGCTGCTCAAGTACCAAACGATAAAGTCGGTGACTCTGGTCGAGATCGATATCGCGGTGCTGGACATTGCACGCAAATATTTTGTCGAGGTCCATCGTGGAGCGCTGACCGATCCCCGACTGACGGTGAAGGTCGAGGACGGGCTCGCCTTCGTACGCGGCGCCACGGACACCTACGACATAATCGTGCTGGATCTCACCGATCCCGGCGGAGCGTCAGAACCACTGTACGGCGTCGAGTTTTATCGGGCATGCGCGGCGCGGCTCAATCCCACCGGTGCGATGACGCTGCATATCGCTTCTCCGGTGGCGCATCCGGAGCGGGTACGCTCGGCGATGGCCAATCTGCGCGCGGTCTTTTCAGTCGTCATTCCCTATCTCGTTTCCATACCGCTGTACGGCGGCTTGTGGATGATGGCCTGCGCGTCGCCGACGCTCAATCCCGCCTACCTGTCGCCGCTGGAGGCCAATCGTCGCATCGCGACTCGGGGCCTACGCGATCTGCAGTATTACAACGGCGAAATCCATCGCGCGTCCATGGCGCTACCGAACTTCGTCCGCGATCTCGTCGCCTAGGAAAGAAGCTACCTTTTCGCCGAGGCCTTGGCCAAACGCCCTGGACCGGCCCCGGAAAGGCCCCGAGACGACCGGCGGCGGCTCCCGGGCTTGAACCTGCCGCTCCTGGCCGCATCTAAGGGTTGAGGCGGTTTCCCTATTCCGCCCCGGGGTATCGGATGAAGACCTACACGATGTCACTCGCTCAAGCAATGCACGGTGCTGATTTCGTGCAGCTGAACGGCATCGTCTTCGCGACCGAGTACCTGCGCGTCCCCGATGAGTCCACAGTTGCCGAGGACGTAGTAATGGAGCTCAAGCTTGGCGACACCGAGCTCGCGTTCACCCGCGAAGAGCTCGACGGCGCGGAGCACGTCGGCGACGGCACGTACCGGCTCACCTCCGGCGCGTTGTTGCGTTTTCTTACGACGGCGACCATTCACTAAGCTGCCAAGTAAGAGCAAGCGTCCGGTTTGCGGCCGGCTATGCGCTATGATGCGCCAAAAGCTGCGACCGGCATGTCAACGCGTCCGCGAAAGTCTTCCGCTCGGGTCACACTGGTGCTGCTCGGCGCCGCGGCATTGGCGTCGTGCGGGCAGCAGGAAAGCACGCTTCGTCGCGATCTCTACACCAACAAGGAAGACTGCCTCAAGGACTGGGGCGATGAGCTCAAGTGCGCGGAGGAGCCAGCTCCCGCTCGCAGCGGCAGCGGCTATCACGGTGGATATTGGTACGGACCTTTTTACCGCTCCGGCGAGTATGGCTCCAGCTCGACGATCAGGCCGCACGGCACCGTCGACTCGGCGCGCCCGGGCAGTCACGCCGTCGGAACGTCGCATATAAGCCGGGGAGGATTCGGTGGGAGCGGATCCGCGCACGCGTCGGCCGGCTCCTGATGAGACCGGCCGCGCGATTCGGCGTCCACGCCGGCTGCCGTCGATGAGTCGCCCGCTGTGATCCGCGAATCGAGGATCCCTCGCCCGAACTGGCGCGAGGATTGTGAAGCGGTAGGATTCGGCTTCCACTCGATGGATGGAACGTACTGGGACGAGTCGCACTGCTATCGCTTCACCGCCGACGAAATTGACGAGCTCGAAGCAGCTACGCGCGGCCTGCACCAGCTTTCTCTTGCCGCGGTAGAGCACATCGTCACTGCGGATCGGTTCGAGCAACTTGCGATTGCGCCCGGATTTGCCGACCGGATCAGGGCATCCTGGAAGGCGCGCGATCCGGCGCTGGCCGGCCGCTTCGATCTTGCCTTCGACGGCAGCACCCCTCCAAAGCTGCTCGAATACAACGCCGACACGCCGACGGCGCTGCTGGAAGCGTCGGTCGTTCAGTGGCGCTGGCTGCAGGCCGCGATCCGGCCCCAGCTGGCCGATGCCGATCAGTTCAATTCGCTGCACGAAAAGCTCATTGCCAACTGGCGCGCAATCAGCGTCACTATGTCGGCCAACGTGCCGGTGCACTTCGCTTGCGTCAAGGAAAGCGACGAGGACTTGGGAACGATCGAATATCAACGCGACGTGGCAACCCAGGCCGGCATTGCGACGCGCTTTGTCTATATCGAGGACATCGGTTGGGCGGACGACGCGCAATGCTTCGTTGATGATGACGGCGAAGAAATCGCGATGTTGTGCAAGCTCTATCCCTGGGAATGGCTGATCAAGGACGCGTTCGGTCCGCATTTGCTGCAGACGAAGATGCGCGTGATCGAGCCGCCGTGGAAGATGCTGCTGTCGACCAAGGGCCTGTTGCCGATCCTGTGGGAATTGAATCCGGGTCATCCCAACCTGCTGCCGGCGTCATTCGATCGCTTTCGCGTTTCCGGCGACTACGTCCAGAAGCCGATGTATTCGCGGGAAGGCGCCAACGTGACCGTCTATCGAGGAGGCGAGGTGCTGCGCCAGGGCGGAAGCTATGGCGAGGAGGGATGGATCTATCAGGCTTATACCGAGATTCCGAAATTCGACGACAGCTACGTTACCATCGGATCCTGGATCGTCGGCGACGAGCCGGCTGGAATAGGCCTGCGCGAAGATGCGACGCCCATCACCCGCAACACCAGCCGTTTCGTTCCGCATTACTTCATTTGAGCGCGGATCCGATCGGCGTTGGCACGCCGCTTTCCCCGTTCCGATGACAACACGAGGAGCATGACATGAACAATCTGTGGCAATCGATTGCCGGCTTTCCGGACTTCCTGCTCTACTTCGTGCTGGCGCTCGTTTTACTGGCGCTTTTCGTTGCAATCTATGTCCGCGTGACGCCGTATCGGGAGATTGCGCTGATCCGCGAAGGAAACATCGCCGCGTCGATTTCGCTTTCGGGAGCGGTGATCGGTCTTGTGCTGCCACTCGCGAGCGCGATCGCGCACAGCGTCAGCCCGCTGGACATGGTTGCCTGGGGAGTGATCGCGCTGGTCGTGCAACTCATCGTCTATGCCGTTACCAGCCGGCTGGTACCTCACTTCCGGGAAGCGATCGTGGCCGACCGCGCGGCGCCGGCAACCTTGCTGGCAATGCTGGCGGTGTCTGCGGGCATTCTGAACGCGGCCTCGATGACTTATTGATTGTCCGAACAGGCTCGCAAAAGCGGATCAGCGCAAGATCGGGTGAGGCAGCGGACGGGACACCACAATCGCAGAGCCAGGACGCGCGATGATGCTAAGCAGTGTCACTGATCGCATCCTGGTCAGGCAGTGTTACCGACCACGATTCGTATACCGCCTGCCGGGGCGCCTTCCAACGCAGCATCCAAATGTCCGGTCTCTGAAAAACCAGCTCCCCGTGTCCGCCATTGGCATCCGTTAGCGCAAAGCCTAACTGCGCTTCATTCGGCAGCCCGCAAAACTGAATAAAGGGGTTCGAGGGCGAAAGATGCGATTGAGCGATCGACAATGCCTCATCGAGACACCGATGCGCATGCTCGCGCACGGCAACGGCCTTCCGGGGTCGCTCCGGGAAGAGCAAAAGAAGGTGCTCCCAAGCCGAGTCGGCTGCCGAGGTCCACTCGGAAAACCGGGAATCACGCTGCTGCGTGCCGTAGCGGAAGGCGCGCGCACTTCTGGACGGAATCTGACCGTGTACGCCCACCAGTTGCAAGGTGTTCGGGGCACCGACACCGTACGAAGTCTTGCGCAACATTGGGGCGCCCTGCGCATTGCAGCCGATCGTTACGTAGCTGTGCGTATTACGATCAGGGATGAGTTCGTAGCCAAACAGCCCATCGTCGACAATAGGCAACAAGTCCAGCGCCAACCTGGCCGATAGCGGATAGCGGAAAGCAGCGGCAATGAGATGGCTTCGAAGCAGCGGTAGCAGATACCGGGCTTCGGAGAGCCGCGGACAGAAGGATCTGGGCATGGCAAACTCCCAACTGACGGATGAGGGAGCGTCTTTAAGGCGGGTCAGAGGGGCATTGAGTCTACGCCGTCTCTCGGCGACGATCCAACCCTAACGCAACCGTGGCCGATGCCACCGAGGAGCCTCGAATGACGGAATATCTCGCCCCGGGCGTTTATCTCGAAGAATCCGACGCAGGGGTCAAGCCAATACCCGGCGTTTCCACGTCGACCATCGACATCGAGACGGCAAGAGCTCTGGTCGCGGCGATCGAAGCGATCGTCGAGCGAACGCAACCAAACTGGACGCGCTCCAACGACGCTGATCCCGGCATCACGCTAATCGAGCTCTTCGCGTGGGTCGCCGAGGGCTTGCTCTTTCGATCGGGCGGCTATTCCGAGAGACGTCGAAACGCAGTGCTGGACGCGGCGGCGGAGGTGGTCGCACTCGCCGATGCTTGCGCCACCGAGCGCGAACCCTTGAAGCGGCCAAGCTACTTCGCCGGACGCCTCCTCGACGCCGCAACGCTCCAGTCCGAGCAGGATTACCTCCGCGAAAAGCATCGGCGCCACAACCGCAAGCTGCATGGATCCGGGATCGTGTGCGGCCTCGAGGTGCGAGTCAACGCGATCGCTGGCTCTGACGGCGATTGCATCGTCGTCGAGCCCGGCTATGCGATCGATCGCGACGGAGAGGAGATAGCGGTGTCTGAATGCGTACGACTGGCACTGCCGGCCGACGGCGACGTGACGTATGTATCGCTTCGCTATTGGGACCATGCTTGCGCGGAGGTGCCCTCGCAAGGCACCCTGGAAGTCAGCTGCATCGAGGAGGCTTGCGCCATCGCAATCGGACGAGACGTCTTGCCTCCGGCCTTGGAAATCGCGCGACTCGTTCGCCTGGACGGTCGCTGGACCGTCGATCCCGCGTTTATGAGGACGCGCGTTCGATCCGCTTAGACTTCGCGGACAGAGTGTCAATCCGCGCGTCCGGGTTGGCGATAGCTTTTTTGGAATTCCCACGATAAAGTATCTCGCCGGCAGAGCCGAGACGGCGCAAGACGCGTGTTCCCGGCCGCAATTAGAGCCAAGCACGTGTCGTATTCGCGTTTCCCCGATAACTTCGAACTTGGATCTCAGGTATTGATGTAAGGCGAGCGGCGCGTGACGATGTTGATTCATGGCGAGTTGAGCAGGCAGAGCTCGCCAACCTGTTCACACCGGTCATCGAGGAAGAGGAAGTGCCGCGCATCGGCGCCATCCTGAAGCGCACGTTTCAATAGGCGCGCAGCTCGGACGGGCGAAGCTGGCTGTGGATCGGTCGCAGCAAGACCGCGGGCCGAGGCGAAGCGTCGAGTAACCTGCGCTTTGATGCGGTGGTAAAGG
>Ga0209526_10001514_pt1 | contig 15624 bp, 9 predicted proteins | sample JacPinW_OM2H0_M1_FD_188566 | JGI IMG/M metagenome (GOLD analysis project Ga0209526, IMG submission 188566) | Forest soil microbial communities from Algoma, Ontario, Canada - Jack Pine, Ontario site 1_JW_OM2H0_M1 (SPAdes) (version 2) | ecosystem: Environmental > Terrestrial > Soil > Boreal... | reverse complement strand
AACGACCAGACGACCTTGCGTGAATTCCTTGCGAATCCCACCCGCGGCATTGGTAAGAATCACCGCGCGTACACCCATACGGGCGAAGACGCGAACGGGAAACGCGACTTCCTTTGCAGAATAGCCTTCGTAGAGATGCACGCGGCCCTGCATGGCCGCTACGGCGATGCCGTCGACATTGCCCAGTACCAGTTGTCCAGCGTGGCCGGTGGCAGTGGAGCGAGGGAAGTGCGGAATCTTGGCATAAGGGATTTTCGTGGCTTTTGTGAATTCGTTTGCGAACGCACCGAGGCCAGAGCCGAGAACGAGTGCGATTTTTGGTCGGAGCTTGGTCTTTCCAAGGATGAAACGCGCGGCATTTTCGGCATAAAGGAATTCCGCGCTCCGCTTTGCAGAAACACCTCCGGATTTCTTACTCATGTGAGGATTCCGACGATGCAAGCCGACATGAGATTGGCCATCGTTCCGGCGAGCATGGCGCGAATGCCGAACTTCGCCAATTGCCCACGCTGCTCCGGAGCCAGAGCGCCGATGCCGCCTATCTGAATTCCGATGGAGCTGAAGTTCGCGAAACCACACAAAGCGAACGTGGCAATGGTAAAAGAGCGCGGATCAAGGGTGTTCTTCAACTGCCCGAGTTTCGCGAAGGCGACGACTTCATTAATCGTCATGCGCGTGCCAAGTAGATTGCCGATAACACCGGCGTCCTTCCAGGGAATGCCGATGAGCCGTGCGACCGGAGCAAAAATCCAGCCGAAGAATTGCTCGAGACTCGAAGGAAACCACGGGAAATGGTGCGCAGCCAGGAAGTTGTGCGCTCCGCCGACAAGATAATCCGCCAGCGTGAGCAGCGCGATGAAGGAAATGAGCATGGCGCCGACATTAATCGCGAGCTGCAGGCCGTCGGAGGTTCCCCGCGAGATGGCGCCAAGAAAGTTCGCTTCTTTTTCCATTTCTGGCATCTGCACGCGGCCGGCAGTGAGGGGTTGCTCGGTTTCCGGCACCAACATTTTGGCCATGAGGAGCGTTCCCGGCGCGGTCATGATCACAGCAGTGAGCAGTTGTTTAGCTTCAATCCCTGAGGCGATGTACGCGGCCATGATGCCGCCGGAAACATGAGCCATCCCGCAGGTCATGACGCACATTAGTTCGGATTTTGTGAGCTTGTTCAGAAAAGGCCGAATGGTGAGAGGCGCTTCCGTTTGGCCCATGAAGATACTGGCTGCGATGTCCAGGGATTCTGCGCCGCTGGCCCCCATAACGCGGGTCATGACCCAGGCGAAGGCGCGAATAAAAATTTGCATCACGCCGATATGATAAAGAAACGCGAAGACAGCCGCGATGAAGATGATGGTGGGAAGGACCTGAAAGGCAAAGATAAAGCCGATGGAAGAATGTGGCTTGCCCAGTTCGCCAAATAGAAATTCCGAGCCCGCGAAGGCGAAGCTGAGGAGTTTATTTACGGCATCGCCTAAGGACTGAAAAATCGCGCGTCCGATTTCGAACTTGAGAACGAAGATCCCGAAGGCGAGTTGAAGACCAAGGCCCCAAAGGACGGTTTTCAGCCGGATGGCCTTGCGGTCCGTTGAAAAGAGGTAGGCGAGGCCGAGAAGGACCGCCATGCCCAGCACGCCAACAAATCTTTCCATTCGTTCTCCTTCACGCCGCTGCTCGCTGCTCTCAACGGAAATGCATACTGCTACTTGCCCCCGATGATCTGACGAATCTGCGGAGAAACCGGCGGAGCGTTGTCGGCGAATATGAATGCCGATTCGAGAAGCTTTTTCGCTCCGTGGAGTTTTGACTCCGCATTGTAGTGGATGGTCACGAGCGGTTCACCCTTTTCGACCCTGTCGCCAATTCGTTTGTGGAATTCCAGGCTGACGCCGTGATCGATGCGATCTTCTTTCTTGGCGCGGCCTCCCTCCAGCATGGCGAGGGCGATGCCCATGTCCATGCAGCGAGTTGCGGAGAGGTAACCGACGGTGTGGCTCGTCACGTCAGCCTTATGGTTTGCCCTTGGGAACAATGAATAGTCCTCGACGACGCGCTCTTGGCCGCCTTGCAGGCGGATGCACTCCCGGAACTTTTCCAGCGCCTGCCCGGAAGCGATGAGGGATTCGGCGAGGCGGCGGCCTTCATTCACCGAGGCTGTGCGTTCACCAAGGAAAAACATCCAGGCGGAAAGTTCGATACTGAGGTCGCGGAGATCTTTGGGGCCTCTGCCTTTCAGAACTTCGAAGGCTTCGATGACTTCGCTGGAGTGCCCGGCAGCACGCCCCAGGGGCTGATTCATATCGGTGAGCAGAGCGACGGCTTTCTTTCCCATGCGTTCGGCGGTATCCACCATGACCTGTGCGAGGCGGATTGCGTCTTCTTCTTTTTGCATGAACGCGCCGGAACCAGTCTTTACGTCGAGGACTAGGGCATCAATGCCCTCGGCGAGTTTCTTGCTCATAATCGAAGCACAAATCAGCGGAATGCTTTCGACGGTAGAAGTAGCATCGCGGAGGGCATAGATTTTCTTGTCAGCAGGCGCGATTTCCGCAGTCTGGCCGATCAGAGCCATTCCACACTCGGCGAGGACACGGCGAAAATCGGATAGGGTCAAGGAGGTATTGAAGCCGGGGATGGCTTCAAGTTTGTCGAGCGTTCCGCCGGTGTGGCCGAGACCGCGCCCGCTGATCATGGGTACAGAGACACCCCCGGCGGCCACGATAGGGGCGAGAATCAGGGAAGCTTTGTCGCCGACGCCGCCGGTGGAGTGTTTGTCCACCTTTTTCCCGGGCAGATCCGAAAGATCTAGGATTTCGCCCGAATGCAGCATTGCTTCCGTGAGAGCGACGGATTCGGCGGGATTCAGGCCGCGCAGCCAAACGGCCATGAGCCACGCAGCCATCTGGTAGTCGGGAATATCGCCGCGGGTATATGCGGAGATGAGGTAGTCAATCTCTTCGCGGGAGTGCTCCCCGGCGTCGCGTTTTTTCCGTATGAGGTCGACAGCGCGCATGCGATTGGAAAGAAGGCTGAGCCTAACATCGGCAGGAAGGAGCGTCAACGAAGGTGGAACTCCGGTGGAACTCCGGAAGCGTGAAAATTGAGTCGGAGTAGAGATGAGGCGTTCTCGTTTCGAACCGGCCGGTCGTAGTCAATTTCCGATTGTTCGATATATCTCCGAGTCAGCCCTACGTATGGGCCTCTTACCGTAAGACTCCAGCACCCGCCATCCCTAAATTGACTCTCACTCTCTCTCGCACTAGAGTCTTGCTGCGCAGCTTTCTTCGCTCGCGCAAATCTTTTCCTGAGGCTGCCCGTGGCTCATCGCAAACGGTTTGTTTTCTGGCCCTGGCTTCTTTTTCTCTTTCTGCTTGCTTTCGCCCTGCTCCTTCATTCCGATGAGTGGAAGCCGCGCCACGCCTTGGTTTCGCATACCGGCGTCATGAATCTAGACATGCCACCCACGCCAGCCGAAGTTTTTCTTCCAGGTCCCGCCGATCCTGCCGATTCCGCTTCCTGGCTCGCCGGAGTGCAAGCCTGGCGCGCCGATCGGCGCTCACGTGTTCGCTACAACACCACAGATTACACGCGCTCCGAACTCGGCTGGTCGCAGCGCGTTTTTTCGCAAGTGCAACTCCTCGTTTGGGACCGCTCGCTCTACGATCCCGGCCGGCGCGAATACACCGTCAACCGTTTTCTCTCCGAAACCGAGCGGCGCATTGGTCCTATCGACGCGGTGCTCCTCTGGCACGTCTATCCAAACCTCGGCCTCGATGAACGCAACCAATTCGATCTGCTTCGCGACCTACCCGGCGGCCTGCCCGCGCTAAAAAACGTTGTCGATGATTTCCATCACCACAACGTAAAAGTGTTTTTCCCCATTCTCGTTTGGGACACTGGTACGCGCGAACCCACCCTGCCCCTCGCCAGCGAACTCGCCGGAATTCTCAAAGAAATTGGCGCGGACGGAATCAACTTCGACACTCTCGAAAGCCCACCCCCCGCATTTCGCGTCGCGGCCATTGAAGGGGGCCATCCACTTGCCCTCGAACCCCAGTTTGAGATTCGCGACGAATCCCTCAGTTGGAGTACCCTCGGCTGGAACGACTGGGTTACCTGGGAAGATGCTCCCTATCCATTCACTCCGATGGTCAGTCAGTCACGCTGGATCGAGCCGCGTCACATGGTCAACGTCACCGACCGCTTCACGCGCGACAAAACCAACAGCCTGCAGCACGCGTTTTTTAACGGCGAGGGCTATGCCATTCTTGAAAATCTCTGGGGCTTTTGGTACCAGATGACGCCGCACGATGCCGAGGCTGTGCTACGCTTCACGCGTATCGAACGCGCCTTCCCGGATAACTTCATCAGCCGGGATTGGCAGCCGCACACGCCTACGGTTCAGTACGGCGTCTTCGCCAGCAAATTTCCCACAGCGTCGCGCACGCTTTTGAGCGTCGTGAATCGCAATGAATACGACATTGACGGCGAGCAGCTTCGCGTCCCTTATCGCCGCGGTCTTCACTATTTTGATCTTTGGCATGGCGTCGAACTGACGCCGGATATTCACGGCGAGGAAGCTTCGCTCAGTTTTTCGCTCGAGGGCCTCGGATTCGGTGCCGTTCTTTCAACGGATGAAACTGCATCCGCTCTTGCTCTAGAGCCGCTCCTCTCGTTTATGGCGGAGCGCTCGAAACAGCCGCTTCACGCCTATCCCAGAACATGGTCGCCAGTTCCGCAAACGATGGTCGAAATTCCCGCCACCAAGCCCGCCGCTTCAGCTCCGTCTGGCATGGTCGAAATTCCCGAAGGCGACTATGACTTTTCTGTTCGCGGCATCGAAATCGAAGGGGGAAATGACCCTGGCGTCGATGTGCAATATCCCTGGGAACCGATCGCACGTCGCAGCCACAATCATCGCTTTCACTTTCATCGTTTTTTTCTCGATCGCACGCTGGTTACCAACGCGGAATTCAAAGAGTTCCTCGAAGCCACGCACTATCACCCAGCTGATGACCACAATTTTCTGCGCGATTGGTCCGACCGAACATTTCCAGCTGGCTGGGCCAACAAACCGGTCACCTGGGTTTCCATCGAAGACGCCCGCGCCTACGCCGCATGGGCCGGCAAACGCCTTCCGCATGAATGGGAATGGCAATACGCAGCGCAATCAACTGACGGTCGCGTCTATCCGTGGGGCAACACTCTCGACGACCAGGCCATTCCACCCAGCGATCGCGGACGCACACGTCAGGCTCCTTCCGACGTGGCCACCTTTCCAAAGGGCGCCAGCAGTTATGGTGTTCTCGATCTGGAAGGAAATGTGTCTCAATGGACCGACGAATTTCGCGATGAACACACGCGCGCATCGATTATTCGCGGCGGAGCCGCCTATCATCCGCTTGGCTCAATCTGGTATTTTCCCCAGACCTACCGCCTCGATGAACATCAAAAGCTCTTGCTGATGTCTCCCGGAAGGGATCGCGCAGGAACCATCGGCTTCCGTTGCGCCGTCGACGCTCAATAACTCAGTCGCTTTGCCACCGCGAGCGTTCTGCGAGCTGACTGCTCCACATTTGTCATCGTTGAGCGGACCAAAGCGAATCGGAATGATCGGGGAACAATATAGGTGCTGAGATGAAAACGCTTCCAATTAGACAGCACGCCGTGCCCAGGTGGATCATGCGGACTGCTCTCGTTGTGGTCGCCTTGATGGCGCCCCTGCGAGCGCAAGAGCTTTCCCTGCAGTCCCTGGTCACGCCTTCCACAATTGTTGTAAAAGATGGCCGGCCAGTTATGTTTGCGATTCATGGTTTCATCGAATTTAAGTCCCTAGCTGAGGTGTTTTTGTATATCGACTCGCATACACAGCGCTGGAAGCACAGCAGCGCTGCGTTCGATACCGGCCCTCTATCGCGGGAGTTACTCCGGCGGGGAATCGAAAGCCGCATCGTTTCGATGGTCGACGAGCGCCCTCTGCAGGTGCTGATGACGCATACTGGGGAGGAACTCCAACAAGCCATCGCGCAAGTTCAGGAGCCGGTGCCGCCGGGGTACGCCGAGGAGTTCCTGGCGGTGCAGTCGAAATGGAAGCATTCTCTCAATTGCTGGAGCGCTTCGCCCTCCATTCCAGGCCGAGTTCTCTCCAACTGGTACCCGATCAATGAAGGCATCCAGCTCCACGGGGACAAATACGATTCGACCGAGCATTTTTGGCAGGCGGTGAAATATCATCCCAACATAACCGTGGGGGAATTGATGGAGTTGATCGTCCTTTTGGAAGGCCGAGACTGGAGCGCATGGCTCAATCGCCTAGACAGCGACCCAAGGCTATATTTGCCGAACGCGTACGCAGTGGAATTTCTGCGCCACAACCTAGCGCCAGAAAGATTGCGGTGGTTTCGTGAAGAACTTAGGCTTCATGGGCTGAAGGCCGGTGATCGCGCCCGGCTGGTCCAGCAGCGCGGCACGGATTCGTTCCGCTTCAGCGCGTTTGAAGAAAAGGTTTTGTGGGGAGATTTGGCGGATTTGTTCCACCTTGTTTATACCTTTTCGCTTCCCGACGACCCGATGCGGAAGATCTTGGCAGAACTTCGCTTTGATACCATTTACATCGGCGAAAGGCAGATGGCCTTCATAAGCGAGGAGTTCCGCTCCCAGATGCTCGAGATCTGGAAAGTGAAATACCTCGAGATGCCAAGGTTCCGCGAAGTCATCCAGTTGATCCCGCTGGAAATCCGTCTGGAACATTTCCTGAACGATGCTGACTCACCGGATATTCCCGTCCCGATTTACGTCGGGTTCCTGAATCAGATTCGGAACCTTGCGCGAACGACGCCCTCTCCAACGGCTGCGCCGGGAGCCGACCACGTGGCCGTTCTGCATTAAATGGACGGGAGGGTTGGCTTGCGGGACACTGAACCCGGCGTCCCTTTGGACAATTGGACATGGCGACGACTGGCTCGTGATATAGTTTCGCGGTTTGTCCAGGGAAGCCTGTCAGCAGGTTTGGAGAAAAGAAAGAAGGAGAGTCCATGGGCGCGAGACCGCGAATCGCTGTAGTGGGAAGCGCAAACGTAGACTTGACGACATTCGCGGACGCGTTTCCGCGCGGGGGAGAAACTATCTTCGGCACAAGCTTTAACCTGGGGTTTGGCGGCAAGGGCGCTAACCAGGCCGTGGCCGCGCGGTTGTGCGGGGCGCATGTGGTGATGGTTGCGAAATTGGGGAACGATCTCTTTGGAGAGGCGACGGTAAAGAATTTTGCTGCTCTCGGGATCGACAACAGCCTTGTGGGCATTGTGGACGGAGTGTCGAGCGGGGTCGCGCCGATTTTCGTGGAACCGAATGGGCAGAATCGCATCATCGTCGTCAAGGGTGCGAATGACACATTGCGTCCAGCGGACGTGGAAGCCGCCGCGAGTACTTTGCGAGGGGTGGACGCAATTATTCTGCAGTTCGAGATTCCGCTGGAGACCATCTACTTCACGGTGCAGTTTGCGAAAGCGAACAAGATTCGCTGCATCGTAAATCCTGCGCCAGCGCAACCTGTGAATCTGGAAAGCCTGTCCGACGCGGATTATTTCATTCCCAACGAGACGGAGGCCGAGGCGCTGACTGGGATGCCTGTCAAGTCCATTGAAGATGCTAAGGCATGCGCGCGTGCATTTTTAAAGAAGGGATTTGGGCGGGTGATTCTCACATTGGGGGAGCGCGGTTCGCTGCTGGCGAGTGGAGAAGGGATAGAGGTCATTCCACCGTTTACAGTGGCACCGAGGGACACTACAGGCGCGGGAGACGCGTTTATCGGAAGTTTTGCGGTGTTCCTTGCCGAAGGTTTGCCGGAGAAAGATGCGCTGACACACGCGAATCTATATGCGGCTCTCTCCACGACAAAAGTGGGGACGCAGAAATCGTTTCCGGCGCGCGCGGAATTTGAAGCCGAGTGGGAACGGCGCGCAGGGAAAGGATAGCAGCGATATTCCCAGGAGGAGCTTGAATCGAAGTATTCATCGGAGTGAGGAGCGTACATGTTTGTATTGCAGAGTTATTCCGGGGCCGTAATTTTTACCATCATTACCATGTTTTGCTGGGGTTCGTGGGCGAATACACAGAAGCTGGCGAAAAAGGGCTGGCGATTCGAACTTTTCTACTGGGACTACACGATTGGAGTGCTTCTGCTGACTCTGATTCTGGGGCTGACACTCGGCAGCCATGGAACCGAGGGGCGTCCGTTTCTGACAGATCTACAACAAGCTTCGCAGACGAGCCTTATTTCGGCACTATTGGGCGGGGCCATTTTTAATGCGGCGAATATGCTGTTGGTGGCGGCGATCGATATCGCGGGAATGGCGGTGGCATTTCCCGTGGGCATTGGGTTGGCGCTGGTGCTCGGCGTAGTAGTGAACTACCTGGAGCATCCGCTCGGAAATTCCGCGATGCTCTTTGGCGGTGTACTGTTGGTGACGCTCGCAATTGTGCTGGATGCAGTCGCGTACCGGCAGATACCAGGAACCGCAGCAGGAGTAAGCACCAAAGGCTTGATCCTTTCCTTGGCGTGCGGCATCTTGATGGGATTTTTCTACCGGTTTGTGGCGGCGGCTATGTATCCGGATTTTACGAAGCCGGAAACCGGGAAACTCGGGCCGTATGCGGCGGTGTTCGTGTTCGCTGTAGGAATTTTCCTGAGCAATTTTATTTTGAACACTTTTGTAATGAAAAAGCCGTTCCGCGGCGAGCCGGTGTCGTACGCGGATTATTTTAAGGGCGGATTGGGCACGCACCTGACTGGCGTGTTGGGCGGAATCATCTGGGGTATCGGAATGTCGTTCAATATCATTGCTTCTGGGCGCGCGGGTTTTGCGATTTCCTACGGACTTGGACAGGGCGCGACGATGGTGGCGGCATTCTGGGGTGTGTTCGTCTGGAGGGAGTTCCGGACCGCTCCGGCGGGAACATCAAAACTGATTGCGGCGATGTTCTGCTGCTTTCTGGTTGGATTGGGCCTGATCATTTTTGCGCGAATGACCTAGCAAATTTCCACGCCGGATTTTTCGAATAAGCCAAATCCTTTTTTTGGATGCAAACTTGTGAAGGGGCCCATTTTTCTTGATTTATGACTTTCCCTTCGCAGGCCGACATAATTTCTCTTGCTTCTTCCACAGGCACAGGTGAGGACCTTACTTTTGTCTTGACACTCCCGCAAACGGACCACTAACCTGAACGCACTTTTTGTGTTGGGGTGAACACTCTGAGAAGCGCCCGGTCCATGAATCCTCTGCCCCAGGCAGCGGAGCAAGATGCTGTTTTTCTTGATCTTGCCGTATTTTCGTACAGGTCTGCCTCGAAACGTTTGGCTGAACGCGTTCGAAGGTACCCACCAATACTTCTCAAGAGAGTTTGGTCCGTTGTTGCGTTTCTGGTCATCGCGTGCAGCACGACGGCCGCCCCGCGCAAAGTGATCATCGATACGGATCCCGGCACTGACGACGCGATGGCCATTATGCTCGCGTTGAATTCGCCGGAATTGGATGTGCGCGCGTTCACGGTTGTGCCCGGCAATGTTACCGCGGCGCAAGGTCTGGAAAATGCACTGAAGATGGTTTCCCTGGCGAACCGTTGCGAAATCCCGGTTGCGGCCGGGGCTCAGCATCCCTTATTTCAGAAACTGATTACTGCGGAGTTCTGGCATGGCAAGAACGGGCTAGCAAATATCGAACTCCCACGAAGCAAGTGCAACGTGGACAAACGCTGGGGCCCGGATCTGATCATCGAGATGGTGCATGCGTCACCGCATGAGATTACACTCGTGCCGGTTGGGCCGCTAACGAACATCGCCCTGGCCTTGCAAAAAGATCCATCCATTGCGCCTTTGGTGAAAGAAGTCATTATCATGGGTGGCTCAATTTCCGGCGGCAACGTGAACGCGGCGGCGGAAGCAAATATCTACAACGATCCTGAAGCAGCGCAGATTGTGTTCCAGGCTGGGTGGCCGCTGACGATGGTCGGTCTGGATGTCGGAAATAAGACCCTGCTCTCGCGAAAGCATCTGGAACAATTAGGGAAGACGCACGGCCCGGTGAATGATTTCATTTACGGGGTGGCGAAGTATCTGATCGAATTGAGCGAAAAATTCGGCAATACCGGAACGCCAATGTACGATCCGTTGGCGGTTGGTGTGGCGATTGACGCAACGATCGTGAAGGCCCCACCGATGCACGTGGATGTGGAAACGGTGGGGGTCTACACGCGCGGAGAAACAGTGGCCAACCGGAGCGGAGCGATCGAGCGAAATGTGCTGCATAAGTTTCCGGACGGCGATCACTACGTGATCGAGGGATTGGACAATATCGAGCCAAACGCGAAAGTTTGCACGGAAGTGAACGCAGAAGAATTTTTGGGTTTGTTCGTTTCTCGAATTAGGGGGAAGTAGGCGTTTGATTTATTGCAATTGGGGTAACGGGTTTGCTGAAAGGAGTCTTCATTATGAGGGGTAGATTGTTCTTTTTGTTAATCGTTTATCTGAGTGTCCTGTGTTTGTCTCCGGCGATGTATGGCCAGGCAATTGGAAGCTTTTCTGGCAATGTGGCCGACAAGACTGGGGCGGCAATCAGCGGGGCTTTAGTCACGGCCACGTCGCAGGGAACGGGAATATCTCGTGCGGCGACTACGGATGACACGGGCCACTATCTGATTCCCTTGTTGCCGGTAGGCGTTTACACCTTGCGAGTGGAATTCAAGGGATTTCAAACGGTGGAGAGCAAGGACGTGAAGCTGCAGGTGGATGAGGCGCGCGAAGTGGATTTCACGCTGGCACTCTCCTCGGTGTCGTCAACGATCGAAGTGTCGGCTGCCGCGGTCGCCGTGGAGACGTCCAATCCTTCTCTCGGCCAGGTCATCACCTCACAGCAAGTGACGCAACTTCCCTTAAACGGACGTGATTTCGTTCAGCTCGCCACGCTCACGCCGGGCACCGCTCAGGAAACCAACCCCAACAGCTTTATCAATGGTGGCGCCAGCAGCGAAGTTTCCGCTCGCGGGTCGTTCTCACTTTCCGTCGGAGGTTCCCGCACCAATAGCACCGATTGGCTGCTGGACGGCAACGACAACAACGAGCTGACAGCCGGCGGCATCGCGATTTTGTCTTCCATCGATTCCATTCAGGAATTTAAGGTTCTTACTTACAACTACTCCGCGGAATACGGTTTGCGCGCGGGACCGACGGTACTGGTGACCACCAAGTCCGGGAGCAACGATTTCCACGGTTCGCTGTTCGAATTTCTGCGCAACACATCCCTGGACGCCAGAAGCTTCTTCGCGACCTCGACGGAGAAATTCAATTTGAACCAGTTTGGCGGCTCCATCGGGGGCCCGATCCGCAAAAGCAAGACCTTCTTCTTTATCGATGGCGAGCAAAAATTTCAACGCAAGGGCATTACCTTCACGGGTCTTGTTCCCACTGTCGCGCAGCGGACCGGTGATTTCACCGGTATCGCCACGCTGAATAATCCGAACGTACCGAATGCTCGGTTTAAGTGTGATGCGAGTGGAACCCCGATACCGGCCAATCCCGACGGAAGTCAGACGGGCGGAACTGCCTGCGACAAGATTCCCTCGAATCTGATTAATCCCATAGCAGCGCAGATGATTAATCTCTACCCACTTCCGAATGTCACTGGCAAGCCCTTCAACTTCGTGAACGAACCGGTCCGCAAACTGGATGAAACCAAGTTCGATATCCGGCTGGATCACAACTTTTCGAACGCAGATAACATGTTTGCGCGATTCAGCTACGATCAGGCTAGTTCGTTCGTTCCTGGCGGCGCTCCCGGCTTTGCCGAGTCCAGTGCTTTTGCCAGCAATCAGGGAATCATCAACCACGGCAGGAATATAGCCCTGTCCGAGACGCATATTTTATCGCCCAGGACCGTCAACGAGGTCAGCGGTGGCTACAACCGCATTTTCAACTACATCACGTCGCAAGGCACTGGAAGTTGCCAGGCCGCTAAGATCGGTATTCCCGGCGCAGACCTGAACTGCAATTCCAGCAACGTCTGCCCTCCAGGAGGCGTCAGTTGCGGTTTGACGTCCACGCAGTTTAACAATGGATACTGGGCTCTCGGTGACCGCGGCTTCGCGCCGTTCACCGGGGGCACCAATGTTTTTTCCATTGGCGACACGCTGGACCTGATTCGCGGTAAGCACGACATCAAGGTTGGCGGCTCCATCCGCGCTAACCAGATGAACGTAAAAACCGAAGGCTTCCAGGATGGCTTCTGGATAAACACTGGCTTCTGGAGTGGTGAACCGCAGGCGGACTTTCTGCTTGGCCTGCCCAGCCTCGCCATCCATGACCAAACGTTCAATGGCGTCACCACGGGGCGTCGCTGGAAAACCTTTCGCCCATTCATTCAGGACGATTGGCGGATCACCAGCAACCTGACTTTGAATATCGGCGTGGCCTGGAATTTGACCACACCCATCTCCGAGGTCGACAACCGCCAAGCCGACTTCGATCCAGCCACGGCGAAATTCCTGATCTCCGGGCAGGGAGCAGACAAATGGGCGGGGATCCAATTCGACAAGAGGGCGATCGAGCCGCGCATAGGCCTAGCATGGAAGCCTTGGGGTAAAGACAGCACCGCCGTTCGCGCAGGTTATGCCATTTACCACGATTCTTCCTGGAGCCAAGGCGCGCAAGGCTTGTGGCAGAACCCTCCTTACTACGCGGAATCCGATAGATTCGCGTTCGGCGGCGCCTGCACGTTCGCAACGGCAGCTTGTGCAAAGCCTCCTTACAACCTGGCGCCCTCGGCCATTAGCTTGTCCGATGGTTTTCAGATCTTTACCGGGCCGCCCATTCCGGCAAACTTCAGCGGCACCATCTGGGCACAGAACAGGAATTTCAAGCTTGGCACTGTGCAGCAATTCAACGTAAACGTCGAACACCAGTTGCCGGGCCAAGTTGTTCTCACCGTGGGGTATGCGGGCTCGCGCGCCGCGCACATTCTCATTGACGGAAATAACACTAATGTCACCACCCCGAACGCATGTGCGGGCGGGCCCAATCCGGTGTCCGGATATACGTTGGGATGTGGACCTGGCGGAGCATTTATCGGCATCCCCTATCCTACGTTTCCTTTCTCGACCATTGCGAATATCACGGATCAGGGCACGGCCCATTACAACGGCTTGCAGGTTAAAGCAGAAACCAAGAGCTCGAAGTATGGGCTCTACGCTTTGATCGGCTACACGTACTCCCGGACCTACGACAACGGTTTCAGCGACGGGTTGGGAACTACGATTGGAGCAACCTATTATCCTCTGCCGGGCTGGTCGAAACTGGATTGGGCGAAGTCTCAAATCAACCTGAACCACAACTTCACCGCCAGCATTATCTATGACATGCCCTTCGGTAGGGGAAAGCGTTATGGTAGCGACTGGAACGGTCCCCTCAATGCGATCCTAGGGAACTGGCAGTTGACCGTCATCGAGAAAATTACAACCGGGTTCCCGGTGTACGTCGTCAACAGTTCCAATAGTTCCGGCGTTAATTTCCAGAACAACGGACTAAGCCTGAATCGTCCAGACATCATTGGAGATCCTAACAAGGCGGGACAAGTTGCCGGCAATCCCAACTGCATTGCGCCTGCGAAGATCCATACTCCGGAGAATTGGTTTAATCCTTGCGCCTTTGCCCCCGCAGCTGCAAACGAGCTCGGGAATGCTTCTCGAACTCCTCTGAACGGACCTAATTTCGTGAACACAGACTTCTCCGTTATCAAGCAGTTCACCCTGCCTTGGGAACAGATGGGTCTGACGTTCCGGGCAGAGTTTTTCAATCTGTTCAACCATGCCCAGTTTGGCCTGCCTGTAGTGGCAGGTACGGGTTATGCCGACATTAGCGGTTTCAATCCTACGGCTCCCCCTGGTAAACAAGGTGGCTTCAGTACCGAGAGTTTCACCGTCAACAATCCACGGCTCGTTCAATTTGGACTGAAACTAACCTTCTAGGCCGACACGTGACCAAACTCGTTCACTCTAACTTTAACCGGCCCACCGGTTGCTCGGTGGGTCGGTCGTTTTACTGGCTGATTTTTGTTGCTCTTTTTGTTGTCGCGGCGCTGCCCGCTTTGGCGCAAGAGAAGATCAAGGTCATCGTGGACCAGGATGCGCGCGGTCCGGGAACTAGCGACCAGCAGGCCATTCTCGTATTTCTGCAGTCGGAAAAGTTTAATGTGCTGGGCATCACCACGGTCAGCGGAGACCAGTGGGTGAAGGAAGAGACGCAACACGTCTTGCGCCTGCTGGAAATTGCGGAGCGTACCGATGTTCCGGTCATTCAAGGGGCAGAGTTTCCCCTCTTGAATTCCAAAGAAGAGACGGAGCGTTGGGAAGCGCTCTATGGCAAATTCGAATACAAGGGGTGCTGGACGGACAAGTTTGAAGCTCAGCGTTCCACTGTCTACGAGGAACCCTACCACCCGCCGGATGTCGTGCCGCCCATGCGCGAGGGTGAACCGCACATCAAGGCACAGCCGGGGACGGCAGCCGAATTTATCGTGAAGATGGTCCACAAGTACCCCGGGCAAGTCGTTCTTTGGGCTGGGGGACCGCTGACGAATTACGCACTGGCGCTGAAGCTTGATCCCGAGGTTGCCACGCTCGCCAAGGCGTTTGTGCTGATGGGGGGCGGATTATATGCGGATAAGGGTGCCATTGATCAAGGGGCTCGAGACGCGAGGCGCGAGTTCAATTGGTGGTTTGATCCGGAAGCGGCCCGGATCGTTTTGCGAGCATCATGGAAAAAACTGACGATCACACCGATCGATATTTCCGTAAAGACGCGCTTAAGCCCGGAAATTCAAGCAGCGATTGCCAAGGTAGATACGCCGGTCACTCGGTACCTCGGAAAGTATTCCCTGACGGGCTACATGTGGGATGAAATTGCGGCAGCGGCGATGATTAACCCGTCCATCATTACCGGGCAGAAGCAACTCTACATGGACATCGACATAGACCACGGGGCAAGTTACGGCAAGACGCTCTTTTGGGATTCCTCGGCCAAGCTGCCTCCCTACCTTCGTCTGGCGGACGTTCAGTTCGATATCGACACCGAAAAGTTCTACAAGCTCTACATCGATCTGATGACAAGGCCACCGGGGCAAAAATAGAGTCCCCGCAACCCTTTTTCTCAAATTCTTTTCTGGAGACTTATCTTGAACATGAATAGACTTTGCTTCGCCATACTATTTTTTTGTTTGGCGAGTCCAGTTGGATGGGGCCAATCCCGCCGCAAGATCATTATCGATCAAGACTGCGCAGGCCCGGGAGGCAGCGACCTGCAGACGATTCTCTTGATGATCCAATCGCCAAAGGTGGAAGTGCTCGGCATCACCGTGGTAAGCGGGAATCAGTGGCGGGACGTGGAGGTAGCTCATACGTTGCGCATGTTGGAGATTATCGGCCGGACCGATATCCCCGTGGTGCCTGGCGCGATCTTCCCGCTGGTGCGAACTCATGAAGAAGCTCTGTTATGGCAGGAGCGATACGGAACCGTCGCCTATGGTGGGGCTTGGGATCCGCGCTGGTGCAACCGACCCAGGCCAAGCACGACAGAAGTAAGAA
>Ga0209526_10001513_pt1 | contig 15626 bp, 16 predicted proteins | sample JacPinW_OM2H0_M1_FD_188566 | JGI IMG/M metagenome (GOLD analysis project Ga0209526, IMG submission 188566) | Forest soil microbial communities from Algoma, Ontario, Canada - Jack Pine, Ontario site 1_JW_OM2H0_M1 (SPAdes) (version 2) | ecosystem: Environmental > Terrestrial > Soil > Boreal... | reverse complement strand
GGAAAGTTGATGGTCAAAATGCACACCATAAGTACTAGCCGAGAAAAGATCCCGTTCGTCGCTCCGAATCGATCGGCTAAAAAAACGGTTCTGGACCACAATCTGTAAAAGTGTGCATTCTACGCGGCTTTCTGGAAAGCGACGAATTGGGTCTTAGTGGCTGCCAAGCGCTGCGCCTTCAGCAGCAGGTAATCGAGATCGCGGTAGCCGCGACCACGGCGCAATAGCGCTTTGATGTTTCCATTGACGGCTTCCACCACGCCCAACGGTACCTTGGTTTTGCAGTAGTTCAGGATTCCTTCCAGATGATTCAACAACATCCGCGCCAGCTTCTCCAGAGGCTTGAGCCGCTGCCAGCGCAGCTGGTCAATCCAGCTTTGTAGATAACGCAACATGGCTCCTTCATAGGTATAGTTCCAGAGTCGATCCAAGCTCTCCTTCAACAGATAAGCCTTCATCACCCGCCGGTTGAGGGCAAACAGTTCGTTGAGCTGCCGTTTCTTATGAGTGTTCAGATGAACCCAGCGGGTCAACAACAGCCAGTGCTTGCCTTTGATCAACTCCCGCGCCGCCCCACCCTTGCGGAAGAATTCCGCGCGCCTGACCTCGGAAACCGCTTCGTTGGCGTGCTTCATAACATGGAATTTGTCGTAGATCAGGCGACATTGCGGAACCCACTGCTCCAGGCTCAAACGATAGGGCTCATGCATGTCCACGCAAGCCGCCCCGATCCGATTCCGTTGAAACGCGCTCAACTGTTTCTCGAAGAACTCATCCAGCGTTTCTTGCTTCCGTTCCCCCCCGAACCACAGCGGCTCACCCGTTGCCAGATTGCTCACCACCGTGAGAAACTTTTGCTTCTTCCCTAGATAGATCTCATCCACCCCCATCTGCCGCAACGCCGGTTTCCTTCGTCCCCCCGCCCAGCGCTTCAGATAACGCAGATCCATGGCTCGAACCGTGCTGCGGGACAGCCCAAACTGTCGCGCCACACGCCGCACCGCCGCACTCTCACAGGCCAACCCCACCGCCTCTTCGAAGCGCTTGCTGAACGGCGCCTTGCTCGGCAACTGCGGCACTTTCTCCGCCTTGACCCCGCAGTCCGGACAACGTACCCGATACAATTCCACCACCACCGTCGTCCGAAACTCGAAGCAGGGTAGATCTCGTACCTCGCGCTCGTAGCTGTCATAGGCTTCGGCTAGCTTCCGCCCACAGCCCGAGCACACCAGTTTCCGGTTTCCTCGCTTCCGTCGAACCCACAGCTTCAGCGTTTTTGCCTGCTCCTCGATTTCGTATCGGTGGACCCGATACCCCGGCCAATCCAGTACTTTGCTCCAGTCGGTCTCTCTCATCCTGTCGAGTGTAACCAGAGTTGCCCAAAATCAAAATGCCCATTAAATCAGGAGGCGTTACAGATTCTCGTGCAGAGCCGGATTTCTAGGATCGAGGCTTGGCAGCGAATTTCTGCCACATTTGGAGGAGGGCAACTTCTGGATTCGCGCCTCGATGCCCATGACACTTTCTCTCGAAGATGGCGAGGCGGCCTCCAGGAAAATGCGCGAAATTCTTCTGCGCCATCCGGAGGTTATCACCGTGGTCTCGCAGCACGGCCGGCCCGATGACGGCAGCGACGCGGCACCTTTCTCGAACGTCGAGCTCTTCGTGCCGCTCAAACCGTTTGACGAATGGCCGCGGGGCTTGAGCAAAGAGAAATTGACTGAACAAATTCAGGCAGAGTTTCAAAACGAACTGCCGGGAGTGGTCTTTAACTTCTCGCAATACATCCAGGACAACATCGAAGAAGGCATCTCCGGCGTTAAGGGTTCGAATTCGGTCAAAATCGTCGGTCCCAATCTCGAGACCCTGACTAGGCTAGCCGAGCAGGTCCGCGACGAAATGAATCACGTGCGCGGCGTGGCCGACCTTGGCATTTTTCCCGTACTCGGTCAGCCCAATCTGAACATCAAGGTGGATCGCGCCAAGGCGGCACGGTACGGTCTGAATTCCGGTGACATCAACTCCGTCATTCAAGCAGCAACAGGCGGCGCGGTAGCGACTTCGGTCCTCGAAGGTGACCGGCAATTCGATCTCGTCGTCCGCTACACGCCTGAATACCGTGACACCATCGAAAAAATCCGCAACATCAAGGTGGCCTATCAAACAAGCGCAGGGGACAACGCATATATACCTCTAAGCGAACTGGCAACAATCACGCTCGATACTGGGGCCTCCTGGATTTATCACGAGAGCGTACAGCGCTTCATCCCCGTCAAGTTCAGCGTTCGTGGCCGCGACCTAGGCAGCACAGTCGCGGAGGCTCAAGATCGTATTTCCAAAAGCGTAAAGCTACCGAGCGGATATCGACTGGTCTGGGCGGGTGAGTTTGGTGAATTCCAGGCGGCCAAGGAACGGCTGACAGTGGTCCTGCCAGTCACTCTCGTCCTCATCCTGGGGCTGCTGTACGCCATGTTCAATTCCCTGCTGGAGTCGCTCCTCGCTTTGTCCGGGATTCCCTTTGCCATTGCGGGTGGCATCTTGGCGCTCTACATCTCGGGTCTGGCCTTCAGTATCTCGGCTGCGATCGGTTTTGTCTCCTTACTTGGCGTGTCGGTCATGAACGGCATTCTGATCATCACTTATTACAACCAGGCGCTGCTTCAAGGCGGAACACCGGTGGACGCCATGTTTCAAGCTGCATCCACCCGTATGCGGCCTTTGCTCATGACGAGTCTCTCTGCCTGCATCGGACTTTTTCCGGCAGCGATTTCCACCGGCATTGGAAGCCAGGTGCAGCGTCCACTCGCTACGGTGATTGTCGGCGGCATGTTGCTCGGCCCCGTCATGCTGCTTCTCGTGGTGCCCCCACTGAAAGTGGAATTCCTAGGTCGTAAGAATGGCTCGACACGTGGGGTTGAATCGAAATGAAGACTGCCTGTTTTCTTCTGCTGACAATCGTGTGGGCGGTGTTGATGGATGAGATGGCCCATGCTGCGCTCTCTGGCCAGGTCTCCGAAACGGCATCCGCTGCTAGTGCTGGGACAACAGTAAGCAACCATGGGGTCACGGCAAGCTCTTCAGCCGACAGTGCGAACGGGAGGGATACCGATGAGCAGCGAGCCCACCGCCGCGCTCTGCGGCGGAGCCACGCCAACTTGCCTAAGACCAAGCGTCCGACGACGGTTCCGAGAAATTGGCTGCGTTCCGGGTCAACTGCCTTCCATCTTCGGCAGCCTGGTACAAGAAGGTCTAGTGGTGGCGAAGGAAGGGGCGTACTCCGGGGCGGCACGGTCAAGAATACCGTGCCCGTTCAGCTGCCAAAAATCGTCCGACGTAGCCCGGCAACGGTCAGCAATGTGCACCATCGCGGCCCCAACCCGGCGATCGTTAGTGGATTGGTGAACTCAAAGACCAGGCAGACCGGAGAAATGACCAGAACCCTTATGGGCCACAGGCGTTGAGGATCTCATTCGTATGACAGTCGCTCCCAAGTCGCGTCTTGCCCGTTTCATCGCGGTCTCAGCTTTCCTTCTCACCACGGGCTGTGCAGTGGGTCCGAATTTCAAGCGGCCTGCTGCTCCGCAAGTCCCAGGCTATACATCGACTTCACCATCGACCACGAGCAGCACGCCTACCGTTCCAGGTGGCGAGGCGCAACAGTTCATTCAGGGGCGCGACATTCCCGGAGAATGGTGGACCCTGTTTCACTCGAAGCCGCTCAACGATCTGATTGAGCGCTCGCTCAAAGCAAATCCCGATTTGAAGGCGGCACAAGCGGCATTGTCAGTGGCTAGAGAGAACGTTTTGGCGCAACGGGGCGCTTACTACCCCAGTGTTTCGGCGGGTTTTTCAGCAAGCCACTCGAAGACTTCAAATGAAGTTTCGCCATTCACCGCCTCTGGCTCGCTCTATTACAGTCTTTACACGCCGCAGGTCAGCGTTTCGTTCGTGCCCGATGTTTTTGGCTTGAATCGGCGAACTGTCGAGTCCCTAAAAGCACAGGAACAGCAGGCGCGCTTTGCCTTGGCGGCGACGCATATCACACTGAGCTCGAACGTCGCCGCTGCAGCCATTCAAGAGGCGTCGTTGCGGGCGCAGATTGACGCGGCTCATGAGCTCATCACCATCAACGCAAATATGCTGGAAATCCTGCGTAACCAATACGCAAAGGGTTATGTAAGCCAGCTCGGTGTGGCGGCGCAGGAATCGCAGCTCGCGCAAGTCACTGCTACATTGCCGCCACTCCTAAAACAATTGGCTCAGCAACGAGACCTCCTTGCTGCGCTCTCGGGTGGCTTCCCCAGCCAGGATATGCCGGAAACATTTGAGCTCTCAACCCTGCAACTGCCGCAGGAGCTGCCCGTGAGTGTCCCTTCGCAGCTCGTCGAGCAGCGTCCTGATGTTCGCCAAGCCGAGGAGAATCTGCATTCCGCCAGCACCCTAATTGGAGTCGCCCGTGCGAACCGCCTTCCGAACTTTGCTCTAACCGCAGACGTGGGCAGCATGGCGCTCATCTTCAGCAAGTTGTTTTCGTCAGGTACGGGTTTTTGGGATTTGGGCGCTGGTGCCGAGCAATATGTCTTTCAAGGGGGAACACTCGTACACAAGGAACGCGCGGCGAGAGCCGCATATGTTCAGGCCTCCGAGCAATATCGCATCACTGTCTTGACGGCTTTCGAGACTGTGGCTGACACTCTCAACGCGCTCCAGCAAGATGCCGACGCGCTCAAGGCTGCGGCAGCCGCCAACGATGCTGCTGCCGTCACCCTCGACCTCGCCAAGAAGCAGTTCCAATCTGGCTACGCGAACTACCCGGCGCTCCTGAGCGCAGAGCAGGCGTATCAACAAAGCCAGCTCAACCTGGCACAGGCCCGGGCAAATCGTTATGCAGACACCGCCGCGTTGTTTCAGTCTCTTGGCGGCGGATGGTGGAATCGTGCGGATGTGCCGAAGAACTAGTCCGAAAGAGCCAGCAGAAACTTTGCAATAGAGCTGACTCTACGTGGAGGACGGCATAGCGCCGCGGGAGATTAAATTCTTGATGAGACCGTCCCACGCATCTGCGGACTCCCGATTTTCCTCATTACTTTTCCGCATGCGCATGGGAAATTGGTTCTCGCTACGATTCCAGAACGCCTGGATGGGAGCTATCGGTGTTCTCATGATCGTGCTGGGGATAACGATGGCTCCGGTGGTTGCTTCACTAGGAATAATGCCAACAACAATTCTTTTTTTGCTCCTTTCCCCAGCCATGCTGATTGCCCTGTACTCCCTGTTTTTCGAGCAATCAAAGTTCTACGGGATCCTGGGCTGTGCGCTGATTGGAGTTGCAGTCTTGATTCAACCGCTTGCTTGGTACTGGGCGAAGCTGTGTGTGCCAGAGGGGGTTGCCTTTGTTGCCTTCTGTTTGGTCATATCGGCTCTCAGGGGCTTTGGACGCCCTTGATCAGAGAATCTGAAACCATGAATGGTGCGCGCGAGCTAACGAGGTGGCCATTGTGGCCCATGTTCATGCCAGGAAGAGGAAAAGCGTCTGAGTGCGGGAATACTGAACGACGAACCAGGCTGACGAATTATCCTTTCGGCAGTTGCTGAATAATGTGCTGTTCGATTCCCCGGTAAAGGGGAACGATGACCTCCTCAATCTTTCGCCGTGTGACGGTGATCAGTCTGTAACGTCTTCGCTGTGGTCCTTAAGGCTGCGATATTCGCGGCTGATGCCTCTCAGATTCTTTCGATCGGATCTTTGATCCGGCAAGGCAGGGCCACCACCCTGTAGTGGGCGAGCACGTCACGATATAGTGGATTCAGAGCGGGATCGTAGAGGCCCGGTGGTGAGCATAAAGTAGTTGCCAATCGAAGAGTGAGTGTTCGCGAAATACTGTGTGGCCAATCCATATTGCGTAGCCAGACTGTTCAGATAGGGCATTTCGGAACTGCCGATCACCTCGGAGTAGCTGCTGTTCTCTTCCACGACTAGCACCATATGTCCAAACTGTCGGACAGTCCCGGTGGGTGTTGGCGGTGGCGTCGGCCTGGGTGCGCCAGCGGAGGAAAGACTGCACCCTATGGAAGCGAGAAGAATAAACAATACTGTGAGCGGTGCTTGAGAACCAGAGAGCGTTACAGTGACGGAAACATTTGGACCGGGTCATGATGATTTGGCATTTGTGAGCGCCAAATCTCTAAGCGCAAAGGTTGGCTTAAACAGTTAAATGGGGGCCCACTGCTGCGCTGCCGGCCAAAAAAACCGAATTGACCGCGGGTCGTTTGCCCGTGAGGCCGAAGCTCCAGCGCTGATGTGCAAACCGGTATGTAGCTACGCGGCGGCTAAGCGCCTCGGTAACTGATGGTGGGATATCATCAGGCGATGACGCAACTGGGGCTGGCGATTACGTTTTTGACCACGACGATTCTGGTAATTGGATTTTTCCGCCATAGGCAAAGACGGCTGGCCTTCTATGGTTTGGCCGGGCTGGTTGGGCTCCTATCCGGAGAAATACTTGTTCTCGCCGGCATTCAGGCGGTGGCGATTTACTCTACTCCGATCGCGTGGACATGCTACATCCTGCTCGCGGACGCCGCCGTGCTGGCCATGCGAGGGCATTCCCGTCTGCATGATGCTCCCAGGCTGTTTGCCGGGGTTGCATTAATCTCAGTTCCACTCTGGTTGGTTTTTGAGGTTTACAATCTTCGTTTGCAAAACTGGACGTATTCTGGCGTGCCCCAAGCTTGGCCGCTCGCAATGTTCGGATATGCGTGGTCATTTGCGACGATTACGCCCGGAATTTTTGAAACTGCAGACCTGATTGAATCCTTCGGCTGGTTCCGCCCGGCGGAGAGTATCACATTCTCTCGAGTAGTTCAGTCGTGGATGGTTCTATTTGGCGCAACCTGTTTACTGCTGCCGCTGATCCTACCTCAGACTATGGCCAGACGGTTGTTTGTTCTGGTTTGGATTGGCTTCATCTTTCTCCTCGATCCGATTAATAACCAACTCGGTCTGCCGTCGCTCATCGACGATTTTCGCCAAGGCTGTCGCTCTCGTTTCTATGCATTGCTGCTTTCTGGTTTCGTCTGCGGCTGGCTATGGGAGTTCTGGAATTATTGGGCTGCTGCAAAGTGGCACTACATCTTTCCCATGTTCCAGCAGTGGAAACATCTTTGAGATGCCTATACCGGGATATTTGGGTTTCTTCCCATTCGCATTGGATTGTTTCGCAATGTATGTGACTGCAGCATGGAGCCTGAGGCTGCTCAAACGGCAGCCGAAAGATAACCGGCCACTCAGCGTGGTACAGAAGGTCTTAAGGTGAGCTCGCCATGACCATTGGCAGGCTGTGGGGCCCGGTGAAGGCTGATCGAGCCGCGGCATTCCTCGGTGCTCGCGCATGTGGTCACGCGCCTCCTGCAGGCTAGGCAATTTTCACGCGAATTTGTGTTCTTCTCCGGTCTCGGTGGATCATGGCGTTCACTCCCAGCTGCCCGGGCCCTCGAGCTAAACCCCAACCAAGGCAACGCGCATCAGTGGTACGGCTTATATTTTTCCTCAGTTGGTCGCCACGAAGAAGCTCTGGCTCAGTTTCAAGCGCGCACTGGCGGTTCGATCCCCTGAATCTGACTTTCAACACCAATCTCGCCGTTGGCTACAAAACGATCTACTCTTCCGCCGCCGAGATCCGGTGTTCTTCGCCTTCGATTTCCCCCGCCTCGGCGCTTTTCAGGTTCTCCTCCCCCTGCTATCCTCGGCTGAAATGATTAGCGCATTCATTCTCAGCCTCGATTTTCTGACAATTTCGGCAATCGTGCGTGCGACCACGAGCCTGGCAATAGTTCTCACTACCTCATTGCTTGTGTTTATGGTGCCGTGTTTCGCTGCAAAATCGCCGCGGTGTGTCCATAAGGGACGGAACGTGATCATCTTTGTTGCCGATGGATTGAGGAACACCTCCGTGAGTGAGACGGACACACCAACAATGTTTCGTATCCGTACAGAGGGTGTGTATTTCCGAAACAGCTACTCACTCTTCCCAACTTTTACAATGGCAAATGCTTCCGCGATCGCCACCGGACACTATCTCGGTGACACGGGAAACTTCAGCAACGTTATCTATACGGGTTACCCCATTTTCGAAAGCCTCAACTTTGGCAGAACTGCCGGCACGGTGACTCCCTTTCTCGAGGACAATCAAAGGCTCGCGGATCTGGACAGCCATTTTGGCGGCAATTTCTTGAACCAGACCACACTGCTCGCGTTGGCACGAAAGCACGGGTACAGGACTGCTGTTGTAGGGAAAGTTGGTCCAGCCGCCATTCAAGACATCGAAGAGTATCAGCCCTTCCGGCACGAGTTCCGCGCACCAGAAGGAGTCGTTATTGATGATTCCACTGGGAAAGAAGGTCTGCCGGGCCACAGGTCGGGCTTGCCACTTCCTCCAGAAATCGAAGCTGCACTAGCTGCTGCCAAAATGTCTACAGTTGCACCGGATCGCAGCAACGGATGCGGCAAGACAGACGAATGTAACAACGGATACGCGGGAAGTAATGCGAAGCGGGGCACAGCGGCAGCCAATACCCGTCAGCAGCAGTACTTCGCCGACACGGTTACCAAGGCCATCCTACCCACGTTCGTAAAGAGTGGCAAACCATTTCTAGTGGTGTTCTGGTCTCGCGATCCCGACGGCACGCAACACTATCAAGGGGACAGCTTGAACACACTGACGCCTGGCATCAACGGCGAGACCTCCCGGAGAGCCTTGAAGAACGTAGACGACAATCTCAAGCAAATCCTGGATTACGTTACCGCTGACGCCAAACTTCGGGCGAATACGGATGTTCTTGTTACATCCGATCACGGCTTCGCAACGATCAGTAGGCACGAGATTGACAGTGTGATGCACGTCACCCAAAGTCATTCGGCCACGTATCAATATCGTCTGGATTCTGGGGATGTTCTAGAGATCCCAAAGGGCTATCTGCCGACGGGCTTTCTTGCGATCGACTTGGCACGTGCGCTTGGCATGAAGCTTTACGACCCGGACAAGCCGATTTCAAAGGGAAACCGCATTGTTGGGTATGAAGAGGTGGATCCAACAATTTCACAGCCGACCGCAACTGTAGCCCAAAGACCCTCGATTGGGAACGGTTTGATCGGCAGCAATGTGCATCTTCCAGATGGATCGGATGCGAAAGTGATCGTCGCCGCATATGGGGGATCCGATCTGATCTACGTACCCGATTCCGACGTGAGCCGTGTGCGAGTAATCGTTGATTTCTTAACTCGTCAAGACTATGTGGGAGGCATTTTCGTAGATGGAGATCGATACGCCAATGTTCCCGGCACGCTGCCCATGCGTGCAATTGGCCTTGTTGGTTCCACACCCCTGCCGAGACCCGCGGTCGTCGTGAGCTTCAAAGTCTTTTACCTCGAACCCGGTAATCTACAAAGCGCGGTACAGATTTCAGACAGCAATCTTCAGGAAGGCCAGGGTATGCACGGAGGCTTCGGGCGCGATAGCACCTTCAACAACATGGCGGCAATTGGACCGGACTTCAAGGCGCACTATATAGATTTCTCGCCTGTAAGCAATGCCGATATTCCTGCGACGGTTGAATATATTCTCAATCTTGAGCTACCCAGCAGAAGACACCTTCGAGGACGCGTTCTTCGAGAAGCTTTCAAGGGCGGACCTGCTGCGCTTCCATTTGTACGCAGAACGGTCGTATCGTCCGAAGCAAACACCCGACGAACAGTGCTTCATTACCAACAGATGGGAGAGCAAAGATACTTCGATAAGGCTTGTTTCATCGATAGTGGAAACACACGTTCTGCTTCGTGTCCGTTCTGACCTGAGATCACCTGAACATGGCAGCGTGCCGAAATTGAACCCTTCTTGGCCCCTATCGCGAGTGGGCAGAGGAACCGTATCTCTGGGATGGGGCATACGACCAACTGGGTGAAGGTGAAGAACGCCGCTTGGCGGAACTGCAGGCCCTGGTCCGCTCCAATTGAGCAGGATGCGGTCTCTCGAACCGTCACTGCCTAACCCATTACCTCCGTAACACCACCACAGGACCGTTGCCCATCCTCGGCTTCGGCGCACACTGAACGCGGATAGGGGAATGACACAAAGGCGATCAGGCCGACAAACAAGCATAGCTCAAGCTGGAGACTTCTTTTCCTGGTTGCTCCCAACGTTGCTGTGCCTGATCCTAATCGTTTGCCTCATCTCGGTTGGGCTCAGTACAATTTCCCACGCTCGCGCCTTTCACGCTCTCCAGGACGCGCCGACACCATCGGCTACACACCCCATCCGAATCTCATCCGAGACGGTGGCGGTCTTTGTGTTCCATCTTGTCCGAGCATAGTGACGTGGCACAGTTTCTTGCTCAGCGGGCATGAGAAGCCGTCAACTGTGGATGCGGTTTTGACCACGATGCAGATCTCGCCGTGTTGCCGGCAATAAGAGCGCCAGCTACGACCGCTGCCTGTCCAAAAACCCTCAAGAAAGTCCAGGCTCTAAAACCTTCAGTCCAATAGCCCCGATTTCCCGGTTTTGAGCGCTCCAGAAACATTTGTTTTTGGCACGCTGTCGCCCACCTGGGCGGACGATCACGGCGAGTGCAGGTGCGTTCAGCTGGGCAGGGCCGAACGCGCATCGTCGATTATTTGAAGCTGTATCGGAAGTAATGACACCTTCGTCATTTGGTTCTCGCTGAAGCACTCCCTACGATCCGTACAAGCAGATATTATGCTTCGACTTGTACGATTTACGCTCTTCTCCGCATTTGTGTTGGCGGTCGCCTGCGCCAGCGCCCAAAGCAGCTACCAAGTGATCGCTTTCCACAACGGGGGTTCGATCACCGGCACCGTAAAGTGGTCGGGCCCAATACCCCGCGGACTAGACGTTCCCATAAACAAAGACCCGGAGATTTGCGACCCTGAATCGCGCAAAAACGTTGACCTCGAACGACTAGTTTTAGGGCCGGATGGGGGGGTAGCAAATACCATCGTTTTCCTGAGAAACATTTCGAGCGGCAAGGAAATGAACATTTCCGAGGCGAGACGTTCACTCGACCAGAAACATTGTCGATACGAACCTCACATTCTGCTAGTGCCGCAGACTGCCGTGCTCCAAATGAAAAGTTCAGATCATGTGCTTCACACAATTCACATGGACGGTGCTGCCACGTTTAACTTGCCGTTTCCGTTCACCGATCGGGTGATTACGCGAAACATGAACACACCAGGGGTTGTGAACTTGAGGTGTAACGGCGGGCATGTTTGGATGAATGCTGAAATGATGGTCGTTCCGCATCCGTACTACGCAGTTACTGACCAAAATGGCAGGTTCGAGCTTGGTGACGTTCCGCCTGGAAATTATGAAGTTGTTGCTTGGCACGAAGGATGGCATGTGCTGGGCAGGGAGAATGCGGTAGATGTCTTCACCCAAAAGCCAATCCTGCGAGCTCTCTTTAGCGAACCCAGAACTTGGGAACGTAGCATCAGTGTGCTCGGCGGGGATACGGCTCTTGTGAACTTCGTCATCACAGACAAACAAACAATGCGCGACCACTGAACGAAGGTAGCGCTCGGAAACTGCCGGTGCTAGAACGTCCGGTGGTAAGCATTCCGCCGCCCACCCGGTGCCGGCGCTTGCGACTCACGCTCCGTAATACAATTCAGTTCTGATAGGCTGCCTCTGAATGTAGGCCCTTTGTCGGCAACGTCCGCTGCACTGCTTTTGCCACGGCCGCTTGGGCCGGAACGGGGCCACCCGGTTGGCGGTGAGTTGGATCAAGCGAAAAGCGAAAAATGGTGCAGTTTTGTGGATATGTCGTGGAAGTAGATGCAGCCGATTTTCTGGTTACAGGACTCCGTGGCTAGTCCCGATGGATGACGACCCGTACACGTTCTTTCGTAACATTCTTGATCGCGAACTCCCATGGGATACTCAGCTTGGCCAACGACCACAACCTGGAAGAGCCGCCGCATGCGGCAAGCCCGTAATGCACGCCGCACAGAAAGCTCAAGGAGCGCCGGAACCGATGTCGCATCCATCACACTCTCAAAAATCGCAGTTTCCCTCGAACCTGCCGCTCAAGACTACAAGCGCTCCCGTGGAGCAGACTACAATCGGGGGCTCAGTGGTCATCATAGGTGAAGTCAGCGGCTCCGAATCCTTCTACGTCGATGGCCGTATCGAGGGCACCGTTAATTTTGCCGATAACCTCGTCACCATTGCGCGTAACGGCAGCGTCGACGCCAACATCAGTGCCGGCGAAGTTGTGATCCTGGGCAAAGTGCAGGGTAACGTAGAATGCTCTGACCGTCTGGACATCCGCTGCGAAGGCTCGCTAACGGGTGATGTGGTCACCCAGCGTATCAGCGTGGAGGATGGAGCTGTGCTGAAAGGCGGCGTGCAGGTCCAGGCCGTCGAGCACAAGAATGATAAGTCTCACCGGCAGGCGCAGGCCACGCCGGCGTCGGCTCAGCCGGCAAGGTCCGCCGCAACCGAGCAATCCAAAGCGGCAGCCGCGGTCGCAGGGACATGATCCCAGAGACTGCCTTAGTGACCGCCACCCACTAGTTCCATCTTGCTCTGGATGTAACAATCAGGCCGGACCCACGATTCATAGCGAACGAGGACTCGGGTGCCGTTGCGATGTACCAGCATCCAGAGGCCATGCATGTATCCCTGGCAAACAAATAGCCGAAAAACGGTGGGAATATCGTTCGTCCCTGGTGCCGTCAGATCGTCGTATCTCTTACCGATCAACTCTTCGCGCCCATACCCTACCAGTTGGCAGAAGCTATCCGACACTTCGATATACCTTCTGTCGCCATCTACCAAGGTCGTGTAATCAGCCTGCACAGTCGGACCAAACTGCTCCATCATTTCATCTCGGACCTCCTGAGCGACGCTCCTCAATTGGCTTGGAACCTCGTGATCCGTTTCGTACCGAATAGCTTTCGGCGCGACATAAGGCTTCCTTTTGCCGATCATGGGCGGTGGACCTCACTATGTGTAGAACTGTGTACCCCGAGCAGGCCCGCCTTCGTGCGCGGACGCGCCGCGTTGTAGGTGTCATGCGGCCGACTCACCCTTCTTCTTCGACTCGCCGACCTCGTCCTTATGGAACTGGGAATGTATCCGAATGTTTCGTCGGTCTATGTAAAGAGTCGGTAAAACGACGTAAATGTTCGTAAAGCGCTATGCCAGGACCCTCGCGCGTAATTCGTAGATTCCGGCGAGAGCTGGTGGGGTGTCCTTGTGAACATTGGTTCGGCCTTCCTTTCAGGCCGGCATCTTGGGGGTGCGATCATACGCCCGGCGTCCGGCGATTCTGCCAGCCTTTGCCTTTTTGGACAGTCTTTCCGACCGCAAGCCGCTTCCGCACGTTCGGAATGCGCCGCTCGCTCAGCAGTCGGCTGCCTGACGGGGCGGGTTGTACGGACGCCGGAATTATGGCTTTGACAAACCCGATGCTGTCGGAGCTAAGCTAACGCCATGGACGACAAGACGATTGAACGGGAGCAGATTCAGCGGGATTCCATGCTGGAGAATTGAGACCGTGTTAAGGCTGCTGTGTTCCCCGAGTTCGGCGTACTCAAGGAACAGCTCTCCAACGTTGTGGAATTACACGACATACCTTCGCGCACCCTCTTTATCCGGAAACCAGCTTTTCCGGCGACGACAGTTCGGGCCACCATGAGCTTGAACGGGGATAGTATCGTCGTCGAGACTAGTCGGTATAAATCCAAGGACGACATCGCCGGAACAGAGGAGAAATGTGTGATCCCAATTGACGTGGAGAACGGACGCACTTTCTACGTCCACAAAGGACGACGAATTGAACCCGCCGAAGTTGCCAGCATCATTTTGCAGCCGATCCGCGACGTGGCAACGAAGCGTTGCGGGATCTCGCAGGTGTATGGGGACCGAATTGTGTGTCCGGTTTCACCGGAGGATGTCCGGGAATGAACAGGTACGGCGGAGATAGCGGGCTCCTGGTGTTTCGTCATCGAGCCGTTGACTCAAATGGATCAGACTGCCCTTACTGGGGTTCCCAGCTTCGCATAAATAGCAGTGTGCTCCATGAGCACAGGGTCTAATTTCGACGATCGCCTTCTTCCCCTACCACAGAGGCGACACTTGCCTGTGCCTTTTTCACTCATCGCAGCAGGTAATTGCTACCTTGCGCGCGCGGTCCGCAGTGCTCCTGCAGTGCGGCTGGCCGGAGCCAGCGCGCGGCCGCTCGTCGAATTAGTAAAGCACCTGGCTCTCGCCTTTTTGCGCGACGAGCTTATCGAAATAAGCCACCACCTTGTCGCGCCGGGCAATCAACGCCTTGACTTCGTTCTTGGTCAAATATGGCTTCGTCGCGTCAAACACCTGGTCGTAAGTCAGCTGCCGCAGTTTGGCGAGCACCTGGCGGTCGCACCGGACCAGGTCTTTGGGGTCCTTCAAGTCGTGCTCAAGCCGGAAGGCCCGGCTGAAATCAATCCGCCAAATCTTCCAATCCTTGGTTATGAGCACATTGGTTAGGTTGGGGTCCATGTCGTAGAAAAGCTGGGTGAGGACGCGGACCTTGTACATCTGCTTGGCCCACGCGTCAAGATCCGGCGGTTGGATGCTCTGCTTGTGTCTATCGGCCTCATCAAATTGGATATTGGGAATCCGCCAGGAAATGGCCCCCGGCGTCCCGTTCCACTTACGTTCGGTGTAAGCGGGAACCATGTCGTCCATCCCCAAAAGCTTCGCAATCCGATAGCCGGCAATGTCGTATCCCCAGTAGTCTCTAAAGTTGAGTTCCATCCCTCCGCCCGGGGCCGGCCCTTGAAGCTTCCTTTCGTCAATGGGCTGAAAAGACGCATCGTAGGTGGCCTTTCCGTCACTGAGCGTCAGGTGTGACGCGTTGGATTTTCCCTTTTTTTCCGGCTCGCTGGCAATGACTTTGGCGTGTTGCATGAAATCGATCTTCTGTTCTTCCGTAAAGTTGGGCTCATCTGCCCCCGGCAGTACGCCCACCAAGGCGAAGCTTGCGAGAACCACGCCCAGAATCCATCGAGAACGTCGCAAGTCCATAGCTCCCTCCTTTTCTTAGACCGGAATTTCCAATTGAGCTCTCTCTTTTGCCCAAAAACCTACGCGAGCTGTCCTGTCGTGTCAATCGCACCTCGTCCTAGCCTGTGATTACCGATTCAAAGCTGAAAACTATGGCAGTTCCAGCTAAAAAGGTGCGTCCCGTTCATGGTTTGGAAGCGCCCTACCGGATCAGAAGTAGTTTGAAGGCTGACATTAGCGGGTGATTGACTCATGCTCCGTAGTAAAGCTCTATCCTGATGGGCTGTCTCTGAACGTAAGCGCGCTGGCGGCATCGGGGACTGCATTGCTTCTGCCAAGGTCGCTTCGGACGGAAGGGCCTTCCGCAGCCATTACAGACGCAGTCGCCAATTTGGGTAGCCGTCCCTTCGACTGTTGGGAAAGCAACTCGCTTACTTTGGCATGTGTCTCGATCATTGCCTGCGCGCGCTGTTCAGGTGGCAATTTGGCAATCGTCTGCGCAACACCAGAGACCATCTCGGGCGTAACTTCGTGGACTGGAGGAGGCGGAGGTGGGGC